>ERZ651108.927-NODE-927-length-13598-cov-39.585985_pt1 | contig 13598 bp, 9 predicted proteins | sample MGYA00512173_ERZ651108 | MGnify/ENA metagenome assembly ERZ651108 | reverse complement strand
ACGATCCCTCCGGACGCATCGTGGAGTACGGCGACCACATCTACCGAGCATCGCGTTACTCCTTCGAGGCCAATCTTTTCGCGCAATAACAAGGAATTTGATAATTCGTCCTCACAGAACGCGGATACTGCTCGTAACATCCGGTGGTGTCAATGGATGGTAGTAATGAGTTCGTTGAATGCTTCTGTTGGGGTGCGGTAGTCGAGACTGACTCTTGGGCAGTGTGTCACACGCCTCCTCGCGCAAGCGTCCGCTGATCTGGCGCGGTGTGCGCCCCTGGGACAAACCCGCCTCCAACCCCGCCTTGATCACCGCGCGATCCAGGGGACCAAGCAACCGACGACACCCCATAACCAGCCTCCAAACACCCACACCGCCACACAAAATTGCTGACACCCAATGACCCCGCCCACCAACATTGACGAAACACTTCACAACGGTTAGAGTCGGCATGGCAGTGAGACAAGGGAGACGCACATGGGCTGGTTCTCGAACTACGTGTCAGACCCACCTGGAAACGCTGACGCGATCGCAGGCGTGAGAGATGGGCTTAGCGACGCGGCAACGAATGCAAATGCTGCTGAGAACGACCTCTCTTCAATTAAGTCCTCAATCTCGACATGGGCTGGACAAGCCCGCGACAACTACGATGAGGCGTGCCTACGAGGGACAAGACGTCTCTGCAACTTCAACTTCAACGAAGGCCTCCAGTCCGCGAAGAGCGACGTTTTCAATTCGATTCCTCATTGCGACGCCCCAACGCCCGACGGGGAGTTCACGATCTCCTGGGACGATTTCGAGAAGTACTACGGAGACGTCGCGATCGGATCCCTCTGGTGAAAAACATCCTCAACCGCGCCATAACAGTAATCGCCACGACAACCCTCGCTGTAGGCCTGATCGGCGCATGCACCCTTAGAGAAGAAGAACAGAAAATGGAACAATGCACAGGCACGATCTATACTCTTCGAACGGCAATTCTCTACCCGCTCATCGATTCCTTCCCCTATCTCACCGTCTATTCAACCGATGCTCAAGTCGTTGATGGAACCCCCGAAGCAGAGGTTCGCGTGGAGTGGGATGAGGGAGTCAATCGTCCCGCGAATTTGAACGAGACACTGAAGCTGGGTGAGAGCGCGACCCTCGAGAAGGTCGGGACCTTCACGCTCATCGGCATGGAGCCTCCTGCCCACGGCAAGCGCTGGCCAACGCCCGTGGTGTGCTTCGAGCAAGATCCCCAGCTCATGGACACCGCACGCCAATACGCCGCCGACAACGACCTCTATTTCCGCCCCGATGACGAGGAGGCACGCCAGCCATGACAACATCATTTGCCTGCGACCCCGCAGAAATGACTCGACTCAAGGACAGGCACGACACCCTGCAAGGTGAAGTCGACGAGATCACTCTCCCATCGGGCAGTATCAACTGGGGATTTCTGGTTGTTTCCTCCGGCTATAGCAAGCTCGAATCAGACGCCAAAAGACGCCGCGATACCATGCACGAGTGGTGCGACCAGATGTCCGACGCTATCTCGAAAACATCGAGCGACGCTGAGGCGGGCGACTCTCACTGGGCATCCGTGATCGAGAAGGACCGGCGTACATCCCTGTAGCGCGTTGCCCCAACGACAGGGATGTTGCCTCCACGCGGACATGGCGCTGCGCCAGCGTCAGCTCAGTGCCCCCTTCACAGCCTCGTCCAGCGGCTGCACGCCGCCGCCAAGCATCCGCTCAAGCGATTCCAGCGTGTAGTGCGACGGCCCCGCCAGGAACGCGACCATCGCGCCGACCTCTGAGGGATCGACGCCCATGCGGGCAGCCCATGCACGCCGGTACAGGCGTAGCTGCGTCGCAAAATAGGCCAGCTTCTCCGGCTTCGTCTGACGCGTAACCGGCTGACCACTCTTCCAGTCGACTACCAGGAAGCGCTGTCCCTCCCCGCTCATGCGTTCGAAGACGGCGTCGATGCGGCCCTGCACGGATACGCCACCCACCTCCACGGAGAAGGCCTCTTCGATGGCGACGGCCCGATAGTCCGCCAGTTCCCCCGCGACGAACGCGCGGAAGTTCTCGCGCAGTCTCTCGAGCAGCTCGCGTTCCTTCAGCGTCAGCAAGGCCTCGTCTGCCCCGTCGTCACCGCCAGCCAACGCGACGTCCTCGCCGGACGCGACCGCAGAAGGATCCACGGCCTCGGACGCAGGATCGGCTCCCGCGACGTGCAGCTCGCGCTCGGCCCACGCATGAAAAACCGTGCCCAGGGCGGAAAACGAGCTGGGTTTAACCGGCATCGGTCGGCGCATATCGCGCGCAAACTCATCCGCGTCCTGCAGCATCGCTGACACCGACGTCGCCGGCACGCGCTCGGCCCACAGGTCCACGACCGGCACCTGACGCCCCAATCGGTCCTCCTCAATGAGGGCAACCGTGTCCCTCACCGCGGGGTCATCACCCAGCTCGGCCAAGGCCTCGAACACATCCCGATCCTGCGCGAGCTCCCGCATCTGAGCGCGCACAGAGGCTGCCGCAGCCGCGACGCGCTGACGCGACGGGCCGGGTGCCGGTGGGAAAGCCTCCGATGTCTGCGCCCCGCCGAGGCTCGCCTGCTCCTCCTTCGACGGTGCGGGAGCAAGCACGCACACGGCTGAACCGTCGGCCGACTCGACCCCCACGTCACGCCAAGAGCCTGAGGACCACGCGGCCCCCTGGCCTAACCGCTCAACAACATCCTCCGAGACCGTCTCCGTCTGACCCACCAACTCGGCACAGGCCTCCATGAGGTAGCGCGACGGATGCCTGACCTTCTTGTCCATCTGCGAGGTCCACGAACCCACGAGTAACTGCGCGCTGCGCGCACGCGTCATCGCCACGTACGCAAGGCGACGCTCCTCACGCTCCACATGCTCGCCGAGGGAGGCACCGTACTCGCCCTCCAACCACTTCTTAAACGCGGTCGACGGCTTCTTCTCGCCCTCGACATCGAACTCGAAGGGAGGCAGATCGGCCTTATCCCCGCGCCACGGGTGAGGAAACGCGCCGTTATCCGTCACCCAAGCCGTCGACTTGGGCGGCTCATCCCGCCACGACCGCGTCTTGCTCCGATGCGACGGGAACACGCCGTCACTCATACCAAAGACGACGACGCCGTCCCACTCCAGGCCCTTCGAGCCGTGAATCGTCAGGATCTGCACGGCCTTGGGATCCGGCTCACCCAGCGGCGCATCGAGTCCGTCCTCGCGCTTATCCGCCATATCCAGATAGGCCAGGAAAGACCCGAGGGACGCGCCGGGCGTCTCCTTCTCGTAGGCCGCGGTCACGGCGATGAACTCGTCCAGCGCGGCGCGCCCACCCATTGATAGAGGATCCGCGATGACGTCATCCAGGGTCCCCATGATGAGGATCGCGCGCTCGACCTGCTCCGTGATTGAACGCCCCACGCCCTCACGGACCTGCTGCAGGCGCTCGCCCAGCAGGCGCACGCGGCGCACCGCCTCCTCGCTGATCGCAGGACGGCCTTCGTCGGCCCACCCGGGCGTCGGCGGACGATCCACAGCATCGAGAAGCACGGCCTGATGAGGATTCAGCCCCTCCGCACGCGCCAGGAAGCGCGCCCAGTCCCCCAGCGCCATCAGGTCGGCGGCCCCCAGGTCGATGCCCGCCAGGAGGCGCGCCAGCCACGGGGAGGCCGCCACGTCGTACGCCAACTCCAGGGCCGCACGCACGTCCTGCACAGCGGGCTGATCCAGCAGGCCACCCAGCCCCACAATCTCCGTGGGGATACCGGCCTCCCGCAGGGCGGCATCAATCAGCGGGAAGTCCTTGCGACGCCTGCTGAGGACTGCGACCGTTCGCCGCTTGCCGTCCTTGACCGGCTGCGAGCGCACCCGCTGCACGAAGTCGACCATCGCCGCCAGGGCCTGGTCGTAGGCCTGCGTATAGGCGATCTCAACCCTGCCCTGCCCCGCGCCCGGACGAGGCACCAGAACAGGCGACTGCGCCTTGAGTGCATCCTTACCCTGCTGATAGGAAGCTACCTCCCGCAGCGGCGCTGCCACGCGATTCGCCGCGTCCAAAATCGACACGTCGTTGCGCCACGCGGTGGACAAGGTGAGGGTCTGGTCCTCCTCGGCGACCCCCGTCTGGAAACGCTCCAGGAACGTCTCCAGGGACGAGGCCGAGGCCCCCCTCCACCCGTAAATCGCCTGATTCGGGTCGCCCACCGCAGTAACAGCGTGGTCGCCGAACAGCGTGGAGAGCAGCTCCATCTGGATGACGGACGTGTCCTGGAACTCGTCGAGGAGGACCGCGCGGAACTCGTCGCGCAGCGCGGCGCGCACGGAGGGTGCCTCGCGCACGATGCGCGTTGCCAGGACCAGCTGGTCCGAAAAATCGAGAACACCCATGTCGCGCTTGCGCTGCTGGTAAGCCTCGATAGGCCCTAGGAACGCGAGACGGCGACGGTTTGCATCAATGACATTGCGAGCCGCGTCGTTTCCCCGGCCCACCTGCTCAAGCTCCCGGCCGAACTCCTCCAAGGCCTCGCGCGCGCTCTCAGCCGTGTAGCCGTGCTCAGCGATCTCACCGGCGAGGTGCAGGATCTTACCCACCACGCCGGTGGGACTCAGTGTTTCGTCCAAGTCGGTGGGCCACGCCTCGACGATCTGCGTCATCAGGTCGAGCGCACCCGCCTCGGAAAGCATGGCGAAATCAGGGTCGATGCCGATCCTCATCCCGTGCTCGGACACAATACGCTCCGCGAAGGAGTTATATGTCAGGGCCACCGGGTCTTCGTCAAGACGCTCGCGCATCTGCGGCATCTCACGCGACAGCAGGCGGATACGCTCGCGCAGGCGGTCGCCCAGCTCCCCCGCGGCCTTGCGGGTAAAAGTCAGGCCCAGGATCGAGGCCGGGGTCAGGTCCGGGTGATTGGCCAACAGCCAGAGCACCCTCATCGACATGGTCTCGGTCTTACCCGACCCTGCACCCGCGACGACCAAGAGGGGGCGGCGTGGGGCCTCGACGACGCGTACCTGCTCCGGCGTCGGCGTCTTCGTCGCGTCGACGATTGCCTGGATCTGCATCGCGCTTAGCTTCATGGAGCTGTCCTTTCCCACGTCACTCCACCACCTTGCGGCCGCGCTCACGCGCCGGGCACAGCCGGTCAAAGGAACAGTACCGGCACGCATCCTCCGAGGGGGTCGCCTCGAAGTAAGGGCCGCGCGCAATGGCAGCAACCTCGCGTACCTTGCCCCGCCACTCCTCCAACGTCTTCCCCTCCAGGGGCTTCTGATCGAAAGTCTTCGGTTTGTCCCCACCGAGCAGCGCGATGCGCGCCCCGGCCACCTGCGCCCCCGAGGCGAGGAGTGCCATCTGGTAGGCCGCCAGCTGAGGATTGTCCGGGACGGTCTTCGCGCTGTGTCCGCTCTTGCCCGTCTTCAAGTCCGTGACGCGCACTCCCTCGTCGACGTGCTCGAGGCGATCCATGCGGCCACGAATCGTCACGCCCTCGACTTGGGCCTCCACCATCTGCTCGACCTCAACCCGGCCGGGCACGCCCACCAGGTAGGAAGCCAGATTGTCGACGATGGCGTGCGCACGACGATCCGCGTGCCGTCCTGCCCATGTGTCCAGGTTGTAGCCCAGCTCCTCGATACGCGCCTCGAGCGCCTCGGTTAGTTCCTCCGGCGTGCCGTGCGGGTTCTCCTCCGCCAGCGCGTGGACCAGGGTTCCCAAGCTGGCCGCCGCATTCGACGGCCCGTCAGCGCCGATAGTCGTAAGGAACCAACGCAGAGGACAGGCCAACGCCCGCTCGAACTGAGATGGAGAGAGTTTCACGTCACCTCGGCATTCCTCGTCGGTCGTGGGCGTGCCACCCGCGCCCAGCCAGCGCTCCGGCTGCGCCGACGTGATGCCCTCACGGGCCATGAGAGCCAGGAGCGTCGCCGCAAGCTGGGCGTCCACCATGTCATCGGAGGAAGCCGCACGCGCACGCAGATCCGCGATGTGCCCAGGCAGGGACAAGGGTGCCTCCACAGCATCGAGCGGCACCACGTCGTTCTCTCGAGGCGTGCCCGCCAGGCGCGCCACCAGGTCGAAAAACACGGAGGGCGCGGCATCCTCCGAGCGCACAGCCCCCGCGTGCACATAGCACCGCGAGCGCGTCACAGCAGCCACAAACAGGCGGTACTCGTCGTCCAGCACGGCTCGGCGCGCGGCCCGCGTAGAGTCGATGAGTTCCTCACGCCCGTCGTCGCCGATGACCGTGCGGCCCGCACCCACGTCCGCGAGCAGGTCAGCGCGCAGAATCCGGTCACGCAGCCGCATGTTCGGCCATGCCCCATCCTGCAGGCCCGCGAGAACCACGACCTGCCAGTGGCGACCCATCGCCTGCGCAGGTGTGAGGACCTCGACGCCGCCGGGGCGCACGCCCACGCGCGAAATCGTGTCGATAGGAACCGATCCGGAAAGCAACTCGGAGGCGAATTGCACGGCGGAACCAGCTGGGTTGCGCTGCTCCCACACGTCCGCGACACGCAGGAGAGCCACGACCGCGTCCAGCTGATCGTCAAACCACGCCGAGGCCTCGTCCGATTGGATCGCACGCGAGCGCCAGTCCTCGGCGACGCCGCACGCCTCCCACAGCTCCCACAAGCGTTCCTGTGGGCGTACGTCGCGCTGTCGGGCCAGCTCCCACATGCGCGCCGCCTTCGTCAGCACACGCGCCAGGGCTCGGTCGTTCCACCCGCGCCGACCAGGGGCCTCGGCCCCCTTCTCGAGCGTAGGTTGCCACGTGTCAGGATCATCGACGAGGTCGGCTACCGTCAGCGGGATAACCGCGGCCTCGTCGCCCGCCTCCTCGGCGGCCAAGGCGCGCGCGGCATTCAGACGGCGCAGCAGCCGGTGGACCGCCAGGGCGTCCGCCCCGACCAGAGCCGACGGCAAGAGGCGCTCGGCCAGTTCCCGGCGAACGGCCACGTCCGTGTCACTCTCCCTCGTCGGAATAGTCACGAGGTCCAAGAGAAGGCGCGTCGTGGACTGCGACGCGAAGTCGAAAGCACGCCCGCCACCGGCCAGGGGAACGCCGCCGCGCGCCAAGTAGCGCCTGGTTTCAGCAACCATGGAGGAGCTGCGCACAATGACGACCTGGTCCGCAAAATCGATGCCGTCATGCAGGTGCCGGGCACGCAGGGCGCGGGCGATGAGTGCGCCCATCTGCGAGGGCGTGGCACCCAGGTGCGTCACCAGAGCACCCGTGGGCGCATCCTGGGCGACGTCCGCGTCGCGTCGCGCGGGCGACCCCGACTGCGCGATACGCGAGCAGGCCTGTCGAGCCAAGTCACGCACGACGCGGGACGTGTCATACACCTGACCCAACTCAGCGATCTCGACGCCGAGGGCGCTAGCGAGCCTGCGGTCCAGGTGCGGCTCTCCCCCACGATACCCAGCCACGGCCACGTCCGAATCCGAGAACGCGACGATGCGGGCACCCGCGTCCCGGCACGCGGTCAGGAGCGTCAGCGTTGAGGGCGTGCAATCCTGTAGGTCATCCACGATGACGACATCCGGCACCGGGTACGGAGCCTGCACGCCACGCGCTTTAGAGTCCCTTTTCCACGCGCCAATCAGGTCCGCAGCAAGGGACTGGATGCGCGACAGGTCCACGCGCAGCGTCTGCGGATACTCCGGGGACCGCTCGGGGCCCTCCTCCAGGGCGGCAACAATCGCACCCGCCCCCTCCCACTCGGGATGCCCAAAACGTGCTCCGGCCTGCGCCAGCTTCTCCGAGTCCATCCCGGCCTCGCCCACGCGCGCCACCAGGTTACGCAGCTCCGCGCGAAACGCCGGCATCGCGCGCATCTGCTCGCCAATATCCTCGGGCCAGGGTGCTTCCACGGTCTGCAACAGCTCGGCCAGCAGCTGATCCTGGGCCGCGCCCGTCACCAGCTCCACGCCCTCCAAAGGGACCTCGCGCTGAGTGCGCCACGTCGCCACCACCTGATACGCAAACGACGCGGGCGTGCGCACCGGACGCACCACCGACGGGCCGAGCGCCTGCGCGCGCGGCGTCAATACGTCAGCGCGCGTGCGATCAGGAGCGAGAATCAACGCGGAATGGCCCCGGGCGACCGCCTGCTCGAACACCGCGAGCGCACACGTGCTGCGCCCCGACGACGGTGCCCCGCGGGCAATCACATCCGAGTGCTGCGCTCCCTCGACAACCGCGCGTTGCGCCTCATTCAGCGCAGGAAGACGCCACCAACCCTCCGGGCGACGCCGCAACCTGACCTTGATTTCGCTCATGACGCAATACTGGCAGACCCCACCCACATCTGCGGCACATATGATGGGCGTGACGACATTTTCCAGCAAGGAGTCAACATGGAGATCTTCATCGGCATTCGCGATAACACGCGCCAGCTCGGTCTCGACGTCGACATGACCGAAGGCGAGCTCATGGCCAAAGTTCACGAGGCCCTGACCACCCCCAACGGCGTCCTCGACCTCACCGACACCAAGGGCCAGCGCACCCTCGTTCCCGCCAACGCCCTCGGCTACGTGCAGATCGCCAGCAAGACCGAGCGCCGCGTCGGCTTCGCGATCCACTGACCCGCACAGACGAACGAGGCCGGGGAACGCACTGCGGAACTGAACCGCTCGCGCTCCCCGGCCTCGTCTATCCCCTGTAGCCTCAGGCCTTCAGGTGAATGTCCTTCATACGTTCACCGTGACGCTTGATCACGTACTCCGTGATCTCATCGACATTGTCCGGCGTCATCGCCAGCTGCGGATAGGTAAACAGCGTGGCTCGCACGAGGCCGAGGGCCTCACCCGCCACGCGTCGCCCCCACAGAGACAGGCGGTCCGCCAGCTGCGGGTCCGCCTCAATCTGCGGTCCCAGGTGCGCGCGCACCCAATGCCCCTGCTCGAAGGGCCACACGTCCTCGATACCCTCAAACAGGCCATGGACTCGGGCAACACGAATCAGCATGTCACCGAGCATGCCGCGCGTAATGAAGGTCTTCACCGAGCGCTCCGCAAACGTCGTCGGACGGGTGCGCGCATCCAAATCGTCATACGCGCTCGTAAACGCACTAGCGGCTTCCATCAAGTCAAAGTCACGGTGCTCGCACCACACCTCCAGCTGCTGATACAGCGCGAAACACTGCGCAGCCATGCGCGCGTGCTCCACGTGTGCCTCAAACGTGGGGGCCTGCTCTCCGTCCTTCGCCAGGCGCGTCATAAACGCGAGCGAAGAATACGCGAGAATACCAAGGACATCAGTGTCGTCGGCCGGGACAGAAACATATTCATGAGCCATGAGTCCAGCATAGTGCCTGACAAGCGCCCTGGCTCCCACTGTCCACACAATCCACACGTTCTCACTCCCTCTGTGACCAGCACCTCCCCCGCTCGCCCGCTTCACACGATTACACTGAAAAGCGACCACCGGACGCCCGGTCGCATTCTTTTTGCACATCACACGTTCGCGCGGACGAGAATCCCCGCGCTAGACATTGCGCGATCGGCACCGACCCCAACCCCGGAAAAGCCCGGGAGACAAGGCAGATCGTGACCACCACAAACACCGAGGCCCTCGAGCCCACCCCCGACAACGACGCCACCACGCAGGCCGCGCCCTCCGCGCAGACCCCCGCCCAGGCCTCGTCCGTCGAATACTCCGCAGGCGTCGTCCGCCTCGGCAACATCCAGCCCGCGGCCCCCGAGGTCGAAGAGGCCACCCCGGACATTACTGACAAGGGCGGCGACAACCTCGACAAGAAGTCCTTCGCGGACTTCGGCGTCACCGACCCGATTGTTGACGCGCTCGAAGACAAGGGCATCACGCACCCCTTCCCGATCCAGGCCCTGACCCTGGGCCCCGCGCTGGACCGCCACGACATCATCGGCCAGGCCAAGACCGGCACCGGCAAAACCCTCGGCTTCGGCATCCCCGTCCTCGAGGACGTCATCGCGCCAGACGAAGAAGGCTACGAGGACCTGCTCAACCCGAACCAGCCGCAGGCACTCATCATCCTGCCGACCCGCGAGCTCACCAAGCAGGTCGCCCAGGACCTGCGCGAGGCCGCCAAGTACCTGTCGACCCGCATCGTCGAAATCTACGGCGGCGTCGCCTTCGAACCCCAGATCGAAGCCCTCCAGCGCGGTGCCGACATCGTCGTGGGCACGCCCGGCCGCCTCATCGACCTGCTGCGCAAGGGCCACCTGCACCTGTCCGGCGTCGAAACCGTCGTCCTCGACGAGGCCGACGAAATGCTCGACCTGGGCTTCCTGCCCGACGTCGAGACGCTGCTGGGCCGCGTCCCCGAGAACCGCCACACCATGCTGTTCTCCGCGACCATGCCCGGCCCCGTCGTGGCCCTCGCACGCCGCTTCATGGTCCACCCGACCCACATCCGCGCGCAGGACCCCGACGACCAGAACCAGACCGTCAACACGGTCAAGCAGGTCATCTACCGCGTTCACGCAATGAACAAGGTCGAGGTCATCTCCCGCATCCTCCAGGCCGAAGGCCGCGGACGCACCGTCATCTTCTGCCGCACCAAGCGCACCGCCGCCCGCCTGGGCGAGGACCTGACCGCCCGTGGCTTCGCGGTCGGCGCGCTGCACGGCGATCTCGGCCAGGGTGCCCGCGAGCAGGCGCTGCGCGCCTTCCGCAACGGCAAGGTCGACGTCCTGGTCGCCACCGACGTCGCCGCGCGAGGCATCGACGTCGACGACGTCACGCACGTCATCAACTACCAGTGCCCCGAAGACGAGAAGATCTACATCCACCGCATCGGCCGCACGGGCCGCGCGGGGCATTCCGGCACAGCCGTCACCTTCGTCGACTGGGACGATACACCGCGCTGGTCGCTCATCTCCAAGGCCCTGGGCCTGGGCGTGCCGGATCCGCTCGAGACCTACCACACCTCCCCCCACCTGTTCACCGACCTGGACATTCCGGAGGGCACGACCGGTCGCCTGCCGCGCGCCAAGCGCACGCGCGCGGGCCTGGACGCCGAGGTCCTCGAAGACCTGGGCGGCTCCGCTCCCCGCTCCGATGGACGAGGCCGTGGCGGCCGTTCCGGGTCGCGTGGGGGTTCGCGTGGCGGCCGTGGGCGTTCGTCGCGTGGCGCTTCGGCTTCTTCCTCGGACACGTCGCGTTCGCGCGGGTCGCGTCGCGGCTCCCAGGACGGTGATCGCACGCTGAACGCCGGCAAGGGCGGTCGCTCCGACCGCGGCACGCGCGGCCGCGGCCGCGGCGAGCACTCGCAGCGTTCGGGTTCGGCTGATGGTGGTGCTGCTGGTTCGGCTGGCTCCGGTTCTGCTGGTTCTGCTGGTGCTAGTTCTGAGCGCGCGCCCCGCACCCGCAAGCGCATCCGCCGCCGCAAGAACGCAGAGTGAGGCGGCGGCGATAGAGCGGTTGCGCACTGCCGATACTCAGGGTTGACGCATAGCCGACCCGTCATTGGGTGCACTGCACACTGCCGATACTCAAGGTTGAGGCATAGCCGACCCGTCACCGAGCGCGCTGCGCACCTGATGCGCACACCGCCCATCGCAGCGCTCACGCGGAGGTATCACCGTGCTGATACAACATAAGGAGGGGCCCGAGCCGCAAGGCTTGGGCCCCTCCCCTGTTTGTTTTCCTACGGCGAAGCCCCGCTGCGCCGTTGACGCACGTAGCTCCGGCTCGCACACACGGGTGTGGTGAACATTGGAGGCTTCCACGCCCACCCACGGCCGCAGCCTGAGTCTGTCACCGACGCACTCCACGCCTGCAGCACGAGGGCCGCACGAGAGGCGCTACACCCGTTACGTCGCGATGCACCCGTTACGTCACGATGCACCCGATCAGAAGGGGTGTAATGCCTACGGATCGGGTGCACCGCCTCCCACGACAAACACAACTGCGGACAACTGCTTTCCGTTCACACACTCCAGGTCTGTTTCACAAGGGCCATGCAAGAGGCGCTACACCTGATCCGTCGCACTGCACCCGTTCCGTCGCACTGCACCCGATCAGAAGGGGTGTAATGCCTACGGATCGGGTGTAACACCACTTAGCAACAAGCCACAATGTGGGAACGCTCCTCGATTCACCAGTCAAAGCCGGAAGCAACGCAGTTCAGCGGCGACTAAAGAGACGACTCGCGACCGAGAAACACGCGCCGGCGACGAGACCACCAACAGCAGCACCCATCAGCTGCTTGAACACAGCACCACCCGAACCAGACGCGCTTGCCAGCGTTTCCATAGCCTGTGCAGAGACAACCACACCATCAGCAGCCTCCTGAGACACACGAGTGGCCACAGACGATGAAGCAGGAAGCACTTCACTTTCCTTGTTCTGCTTGTCAGAAGCACTAGCAATCTCACGCGCAGAAACGGTCACCTCAACATTGTGAGAATCAGCGGGCGAGGACTCTTGAGGCGCATTACTAACTTCTCGCTCAGACGAGCGAAAGAACCCTATGATCGGTTCCGAGAACAAACCAACAACGAACATCACGGATAGGCCGACGGCGCTCGCAATACCCATCTTAAACAGGACGAAGACCTCAAGCTGATCCGATGTACAATACTCCTCACCACAATACACGCCGAGAAGAGACCACGATTTAAGCAATTCTGGCATGACGATGCCCATGACGATGAGGGTACCACCGATAACCTTGTTCGTTTCCTCTTGCCTACCCTCAAACTCGATCAGCACAGACTGGAACAACGTCCCCACCCAAGAGAGCACCATAACGAAAGACACCTCTTGTATGGACACCAGCCCCCGCTCAGGAGTCCCCCCTCCAATATAAAATCCCTCACCAATACCATTGGGAAGACAAACAACAATTGCATAAACAAACGAAAATGCGGCAATAAGAATCAACCGCACCGTCAGGATTGGTCGGCTTTGCTGCCACGATTTTCGCTTCCAAGATATAATCTGCCCGACCCCATTACCAAAAATAAGAAACAATAACGAAAAACAATAGATTACCCAAACCGAGTGCACATTCTCTTTGTCAACTTGAGCAGCGATAATTATTAACGTCTTCCGGAACAAATACGCGATCACATACACTAAGAGACACCAAATAGCTCCGTACACAACTGCAACCGGTCTTTGTCGCAGCCACTCAAGAATTCGTTTACCCATGCTCACAGTGTACGCCGCACGCTTTACACTCTGAAGCCCGCCCCGATGCTCACCGCCCCACGTCGGGCAGATTCAGCTCCACCAGAACCGGGTTCAGGCGCACCCATTCGACCGCCAGGATCGTGATCTCGTCGACGTCGCCGGTGTTCATACTGCGCGTCTTCAGGGAGGCGACGGCGGCCTCGGCGCGGGGCAGAGAATCGGGCGGCAGCGAAACGCCGGAGGAGACAACACGCAGATACTGGTCCAGCAGCTTCCCAAAAGAGCGATCCCAGTTGATACCGCCGTTGTCGTACACCTCGTGGCCAACCCGCCCCGCAATGCGGATAACCTCGCCCTGTAGCGTCCGACACTGGCCGCTGTCGGGCACAAGCAGATCCCACAACTCCTCATACTGACGCAGTGCGGGCACGGACGGATCCAGCTCCAGCCGCTCCCCC
>ERZ651108.925-NODE-925-length-13613-cov-39.595073_pt1 | contig 13613 bp, 10 predicted proteins | sample MGYA00512173_ERZ651108 | MGnify/ENA metagenome assembly ERZ651108 | reverse complement strand
TGTTGGGCAATGTTCGGAATGTAGGGAGTGAGCAGCGTGTTTGCGTCCGATACTACCTGCAGGGCGACCCACAGCACGGTGGCCAGGCGGTCTTCGAGTGCTGCCACATCCGCCGCATCGGTCGCGGAATCCGCCCCCGCACCCGCAGCCCCGGCCTTGGCGGTTTTTATGGCCTTGGCTAACTTCCAGGGCTGCATCTCGGCGACATAGGCGTTGGCCTCCCCCACCACGTGCATGGCGTGAGTGATCCCCTGCTTAAACCGGGAGTGCTGCAACGCCTCCCCCACCACGTCGAATGCTTGTTCGGCCAGGTTGAGGATTTTTTGGTCGGCTTCGGTCAGTTCCCCAGGGGTGGGTACCTTCCCAAAATTGTTGGCGGCCATGGACACGACCCGGTTGACCAGGTTGCCCCACCCGTTGGCGAGCTCGTTATTGATGCGGCGAACGAACTCGTCCCAGGTGAAATCGGTGTCTTGGTTTTCCGGGCCGGCAACCGCAATGAAATAGCGGAGAGGGTCCGGGCCGAACTCCTTGAGGAAGTCCTTCACATAGATCACCACGCCCTTGGATGAGGAGAACTTGGACCCAGACATGGTGAGGAATTCCGAGGACACCACCTCGGTTGGCAGGTTAAGCTCCCCCAGTCGGTGTAGGGTTCCACCCTTGGAACCTTTCCCCTGGTAGCCGAGCAATTCACCGGGCCAGATTTGGGAGTGGAAGGTGATATTGTCCTTGCCCATGAAGTAGTAGGAGGTGGCGGCCGGGTCGGTCCAGAAATCCCGCCAGGCGTCGGGGTTGCCGCTGCGGTGCGCCCATTCGATAGAGGCAGACAGGTAGCCCACGACGGCGTCGAACCACACATAGAGTTTCTTCCCCGGATTGTCCTCCCAGCCCTCCACGGGGATGGGAATGCCCCAGTCAATGTCGCGGCTCATGGCGCGGGGACGAATGTCGGACAGCAGGTTGAGGGAGAATTTGAGAACGTTGGGTCGCCAATCGTTCCGGGTCTGCAACCATGCGGTGAGTTCCTCGGCAAGCGCGGGCAGGTCGAGAAGGAAATGCTCGGTTTCTACAAACTTTGGGGTTTCTCCATTGATTTTGGAAACCGGGTTGATAAGGTCCGCCGGATCAAGTTGGTTGCCACAGTTGTCGCACTGGTCGCCGCGGGCCCCATCGGCACCGCAGATGGGGCAGGTACCCTCAATATAGCGGTCGGGCAGCGTGCGGCCGGTGGAGGGCGAAATGGCCCCCATGGTGGTTTCTTTCAGCATGTAGCCGTTGTCGTACAGTCCCCGGAATAGCTCCTGAACAATGGCGTAGTGGTTACGGGTGGTGGTGCGGGTAAAGAGATCGTAACTTAACCCCAGGCCAGCCAGGTCTTCGACGATCTGGCGGTTATAGCGGTCGGCGAGTTCCGTCACGGAGACGCCTTCCTTGTCGGCCTGAACCAAAAGCGGGGTGCCGTGCTCGTCGGTGCCGGACACCATGAGCACGTCGTGCCCGGCCATTCGCATGTACCGGGAGAAAACGTCGGAGGGGACACCGAATCCCGCTACGTGGCCAATATGACGGGGGCCGTTGGCGTAGGGCCATGCGACGGCGGACAGAATACGACTCATAGTCACTAACAATACTGCCTGGCACGCTCGAAGGGGGAATTGGCGGCTTGTTGCGGGATAGCCACGCCCTCCGAAGGAAGTCACCGTGGTGCTATCCTGGCGAAAACGCCACATTCATGGAGGAAACATGACCCGCGCGCTCATTATCGTCGATGTTCAGCCTACGTTCTGCGAGGGCGGTGCCCTCCCGGTGACGGGAGGCAACGCGGTCGCGGAGGCCGTAGCCGCCTACGTGGAGGCCCACCGCGGGGACTACCAGCTGATCGTGACGACGCAGGATTGGCACATCGATCCGGGCGCGCACTTCTCCGAGACGCCGGATTTCGTGGACACGTGGCCCCCGCACGGCGTGGCGGGCACGGACGAGGCCGAGCTGCATCCGGCGCTCGCGAACGTGAACGCGGACGTGACGGTGAAGAAGGGCCAGTACGAGGCCGCTTACTCAGGCTTCGAGGGAACGACCGAGGACGGCAAGACGCTGGAGGAGGCGCTGCGCGCCGCCGACGTCACCGAGGTTGATGTCGTGGGCCTGGCCGAGTCGCACTGCGTCGCATGCACAGCCGTGGACGCTGTCCGCGCCGGATTCCCCACGCGTGTCCTGCGCGAGCTGACTGCCCCCGTCTCCGAGGAGCTGGGCGCGCAGGCCCGCGAGTGGATGATGACGGAGGGCGTCTTGCTCGTCTGAGACTCGGGTGTTGCCGCATCGCAGCCGGTAGGCGCACGCTTGTGGATAGCTTGCGCACGTGCGGATAGGAAACAGGGCATCCGGATAGGTTATTAACCTATCCACGAGGCGATAACCTATCCAGCTAGTCATTTCCTATCCGCGTGGGCCACGCTGATCGCAGATCCACGCCCGGGCCTCGTCACTTCGCGCTCACTTCGCGGCGAGCGCTGCCTTGTAGAGGTCGTTCTTGCGCGCGCCCGTTGCGGCGGCGACCTCGGCGGCGGCGTCTTTCAGGCGCATGCCCTCAGCCGCGAGCGCGAGGACCGCGCCGACGTGGTCTTCGGCGCGCGCGCTGCGTTCGTACCCGGCGACGACGATGGTCACCTCACCGAGGATATCGTCGGCTCCCTCCGCGAGTTCCCCGAGCGTGCCGCGGCGCACTTCCTCGTAGTCTTTCGTGAGTTCGCGGCACAGGGCTGCGCGGCGGTCGCCGCCCAGCACCTCGGCCATGCGAGTGAGTGTGGCGGCTGCGCGCCTGGGGGACTCGAAGAAGATGAGCGTGTGCGGGTCGGTGGCCAGGTCCTGCAGGTAGCGCGTGGCTTCCCCGTCCCTGCGCGGCAGGAAGCCTTCGAAGGCGAAGCGGTCGGAGGGCAGGCCGGACAGCGCGAGTGCGACGAGCGGCGCGGAAGGGCCGGGCAGGACGGACAGCGGGACGCCCGCGTCGATGGCGGCGCACGCCAGGCGGAATCCCGGGTCGGAGACGGTGGGCATGCCCGCGTCGGACACGAAGACGACGCACGCCCCTCCCCTGGCCGCCTCGACGATGCCCGCGGCCTTCTCGGCCTCGTTGTGGTCGTGCAGGGCGATCAGGCGACCGCCCAGCTTGATGCCCAGGCGCGAGGCCAGTGCGAGCGCACGGCGCGTGTCCTCAGCAGCGATGATATCTGCTCCCTCGAGCGCCGCGATGACGCGGGGCGAGGCGTCGCGCACGTCACCGATGGGGGTGGCGGCCAGCAGGATGGAACCGGGATCCTGCCGGTAGGGCTGGGGGCCGCGACCGCCGTGGGTCATCGGGGACGAGGCCTGGGCGGGTTCGGCGGGATGGTTCTGGTCGGTCGCGGCTTCCATGCCGGTATCGTCTCACTGCTTTCCGGTGCGCGCACGACGCGGGTTCACTCGGGAGCACAGGACTGTACGAGAAGTTGTACAAGGGGAGAGCCAAGCGCTCCCAAGGGCTGACGTGGCGCGAGAAGGCAGAATCGGACGTGTCGAGGTCTTTCAGATGGACGGTGTAGGAATCTCTATCATCGAAAGACCTCGACCTCTACACGGCCACGACACGCCGAACCCCACCCCTGCACCCTCACGTGCGAAGAGTCTCTTTCCCCACCTCAACGGTGTTCTCCTCAGCCTCCACGACGGCCAGCCCCGCGTCGGTGAGGATCGTCGCGGCCCACCGTCTGCCAGCGGGACAGGCACGGACGACGACGCGCCCGGCCACGGCCTCGTCAAGTGCGGCGGTTGCCCGCGCCACGATGAGGTCACGCAGCCGGGCCTCGTTCTCCTTATCCTCCCCGCGGTCCCCGTTGCCGCGGTCATCAAGCAGAAGGACCTCGACGCCGCGCCCTCGCGCGCGACGCGCCGCCTCCACGACGGCGGTTCCGGTGAAGAAGGGAGCGCGGATCTCGTCGCGCAGCTCCGCCTCGAGCAGGCGCGCCTCCATGGCGATCTCAGGTGTCACTTCTTCATCCCGGAGTGCCTCGAGGGTCCCGCGCGCGCGAACGGACACGTCGGCGAGCTTGACCGCCATGGCCGAATTAATGCTCACCTGCAGTTCCCTCTCCAGGCGCGCCTGCTCCTCGGCTTTGAGGGATCGCTCAATCGCGGAGGTCGCAGTACCCGACCATGACACAAGAGCGAACCAGAAGATGAACATAATGATGTGGCCAATCGTGAAGGTAAAGACGAGGCCGGGCGACCTCCCCGAGAGCGCAGCCCAGGCGGCGACCGCGGCCACCAGGCCAACGCAACCAACGACGGCCTCGGCCATGCGCTGACGCAGGAGGAGCAGCGCGGCAAGGAACATCGATGCACCCGCGCTCCACCCGGACCAGCCTGGCCATTCCGACGCACCCCGAATCGGAGTGAGCGCCAGCAAGTTGGAAATGCCGATCACAGCAGCACTCCCCCACGTCACGAGCTTCGGGGGCACGCGGTCGGGCCACGGTGCCACCAACAGGGTTCCTGCGACGGCCATGATCGCGAGGGAGAGGATGACGGGGCCCCTATGTGAGTAGGCCCCGTGGCTGAATTCGATCACCACCATATAGCTATGAAACACAACGCCGACCAGAACAAGCAGCCGCGCGCCGCGCGACTCTGCGGCCGCGCGGACCTGCGAATCCCACGCGGTGCGCGACGGGTCTTTGTCACGCGTACCCGCGCGGGGCCGCCACACGAACGCGGAGCGAATCGCCTGCCGCGGCCGGAAGCGTCGACTCTGGGGGTCGCGCCATTCCAGGGTTACGAGCGTGCCTCCACCGGGCTTCGAGGCCAGGGTTGCGTTGCCGCCGACCGACTCCATCCGCTTCACGATGGAACCCCGGACGCCGTGTCGCCCCTCGGCGAGGCGCTCAAGGTCGAAGCCCTGTCCCGTGTCGGTGATCGTCACGCGCATGGAGTCCGCCCCGGCTGAGACAACGACGCGGCAGCGCGCGGGCTGGCTCGGGTCCGAGGTGTCGGATCCTGCGTGGAGGCGAACATTGTTGAGTGCCTCGTGGGTCGCGGCGACGACCTCGGCGCCCACCTGGGCGGGGATCTGCCAGCCTTGAGTGGGAAGGTGACATGTGACCTTCCAGCGCGTGTTCCCGGAACGCACGAGGGCCTCAAATGCTCCTCGCATCTGCGTGGCGTCCATGAACCCGTTGGAGGGTGGGTCGGGGACGAGGGCGCACAGCGCGGAGTGGGCTGCCGCGCGTACCTCACTATTGTCGATGCCTCGTTGACACGCGAGAATCAGAGCCGAGAGCACATAGTCGTGGATGAGACCGTTGCTACGCGACCGTGCGCGCCCCTGGGCGCGTTCTCCCGCGAGCGCACGCTCAGCGTCGCGTGCGTTGCTGCGGGTCTGGTCGAGGCCGCGCACGATCATGAGCGTCCATTCGAGCATTCCCGCGTTGGCCATGGCGACGAGCAGGAAGTAGAGGGGGCCAACCGATGTTTCGAGTAGTTTGTTGTCGGGGTTGGCACTCATCATGGCGATGATCTGCAGTGGAGCAATGACGCTGAGGTAGGCGGCGGTGTAGCGTCCGCGCAGGACTGCGATGCTGCTGATCGCGGCGAGTGGGTAGAGCGCCAGGATCGGGTTCGTGTCGGAGGCGATGGCGTGGACATAAACCGGGGGTATCGGGGAGCCGAGGTGCATGGCTGGCAGGATCGCGCACGCGAGGATGAGCGCCAGGTAGCACGCGAGGTAGAGGCGCGTGAGGATGAACCAGCTGGTATCGGTCCACATGTGCGTGTGTCTGCGTGCGGTTACCGTCTTGATGATCGCGGCGAGCGCGCACGCTCCGGCGCAGAGCGGAAGAATTAGGTTCGGTGAGTAGAACACCCATTGCGCCAGGTCGGACGGCGAGGACGAGGCGGGGATCAGCTGGGGTCCGCTGATGATCGTGGTGCAGACGGCGGCGCAGACGGCGGCGAGGACGATGAGGCGCTGCATGTGCAGCGCGTAGGGGCCGAGGTCGCGCGGGTGCATTAGTCGTAGTAGCTGACGAGGCCGTCTTCAGCCGCGCGTCGGAAGAGGTCGACACGGGATTCGGCGGGGCGTCCCGATTCCCTGTATTTATCGCGGATTCGGGCGATGTAGGTGTTGACGGTGTTTTTGGAGACGCTGAGGGCACGCGCCACGGAGGCGGAACTCTCACCGGAGGCGTAGTGGGCGAGGATGTGCGCCTCGAGGTCTGAGAGGCGTTCGGCGACGAAGTCTTCGTCGGCGTCGAGTGCGGCGGCCCAGTCCGGGGTCGGAAAGGTGACGCCTTCGGCGGCGGCGAGGACGGCCTCGACGAGGTCGTCGGGGGGCGCGGTCTTGCGGATGATGGACAGGGCCCCGCCGGCGATCGCGCGTCGCACCAGGTAGGGGTCGTCGCCGGAGGTGTAGACGACGACGGGGATCCCGTATCCGTTGATGTACGCGATGTTCTTGTCGGGGGCAGAGCCGTCGGCGAGGCGCAGGTCGAGGACGGCGACCTGCCCGCGCTTCCACCGCGCTTCGCGGACGGTTGGTGCCCAGCTAATGGATGCGTCGGCACCACGATCTTCGAATGCAGCCTTCACGCCGAGGCCGACGACGCGGTGGTCGTCAATAACGACGATCTGCGCGCTGGTTTTTGTCATCGTGCCTCCCCCGCGCTTCCGGGTCTCGTTGACCGCGCTACAACGTAATTTTTTCTCAGTCTAATTGCTCAGGAACGCTTTTTTCAACATCCCTGGTCGCCAGGCATTTTGAGTCACGATCTCTGCGCAGATTTGCTTGTGATCTGCTCAGTGAGGGAAGGGAGGCATCGACACCCACCGAGCGCCTAGACGCCGCGTTTATCGGGGTTTTTGAAGGGACAACGGATGACTGCCGCCCAACCTCCACGCTCGGGAACGAGGCCGGGGCGACCTTCGCGCGCATCGCGACGCCGGGCGTTTATGCCGAGAAGCCCCGAGGCCCGGGTTTCCTCAGTGGAAGGCCACCGCGGCGCGCGGGCGAGCGGTACCTCGCGCGCGCACCCAGCCGGGCAGGCGCGAGGCCAGGACGGCGCCCGCACACAGGAGCGCGATGGTGCCGCCGGCGCTGAGGCGAGCGGGCACGGCGATTCCCAGACCAGCTAGGCCGAGGGCCGCCCCGAGGAGGGGGCACCCGATGAGGAAGGAGCGGGCGCTGCGAGCACTGGGCGCGAGCGCCGCAGCGGGGGCGGCGATGAGCGCAATCGACAAAATAGTGCCAACGGCGGGGATCGCGACGGTGACGGCGGCGAGGATGAGCCCGAGAATGATGCGTTCGTTGCGGGCAGCCCCGTGCGCCGCGCCGGGTTCGACGGGGTCGAAGCAGTGGGCCAGGAGCTGGCGGTGTCCGACGGCGACGAGAACCGAGGCGAGGAGCAGGACGGCTCCAGCCCACCAGACATCCGCGGGCGAAACGGTCATGACGGATCCGGTCAGGAAGGAACTGACGGCGAGGGGCAGGGGCTTGAACCAGGTCGCCAGGAAGTACCCGGCGGCGAATCCCGCCGTCAGGACGATGCCGGCGGCCCCCTGGCTGGAGATCCCGGGGATCGACGCGAGGTAACGCATGAGTGCGACCAGCGGGATCGTCCCGAGGAAGGCACCGACGTAGAGCGCGGCGGACATGCCCGAATGGCCGAGGCCGAGGCTGGCAGCGACGACGACGCCGAGGACCGCGCCGGGGAAGGTGCCGTGGGTGACGGATTCGGCGAAGAAGATGCGCCGGTCGAGGTATGCGAACGCGCCGACGAGGCCGCTGAGAGCCCCGATGAGCGTGACGTGCAGGGCGGGGACGATGAGGAGGCTCAGGATCACGATGCCTCCCCCAGCACTAGCAGATCCGAGGATCGCGTTTCACGCGCCGTTTCACGCGCATTTACCGGGTCCTTCCCTGTTTCACGAACCGTTTCACGCGCGGTCAGGGTTCCCTGAGAGCCCGCCGAGGCCTCGTCCCGACCCACGCGAACCTCGCGCAGCTGCCGGAGCGCGCATGCGAGCGCGAAACAGGCGAGAACGCCCAGGGCCACGCAGGCCTGCGGGGACAGGGGCCGGGGCGCACGCACCAGCGCGACGCCGAAGCCCGCCCAGCCGCCAAGCAGGGCGCAGGCACCCGACAACACCACCATCGAGCGCGTCCCCGCGGCCAGCACGCGCCCGAAAGCGCCCGGCACAATGAGGTAGCCGACGACGAGGAGGACGCCCACGGCCGTCGAGGCTGCGACGACGATGGCACCGAGCGCGGCGTTGAAGGCGATGTCGATCCGGGTGACGGGGATGCCGGACACACGCGCGGCCTCGCGGTCGAAGGCGACGGCGATCTGGGCGCGCCACGTGAGCGCCAAGACCACGGCGGCCACGACGAGCACTGCGGCGCTCGTCCACATCCGGGAAGGCGTGATGTCGAGGAGGCGACCGAACATGAGGGACTCGAGCTGTCCCGACATGTCACCGATGCGCAGGGATATGACGATGCCCAGGGAGAAGAAGGCGGTCAGCAGCACGGCCGTGGTCGCTTCGGAGGAGCGCGGGCGCCGCGAGGCCGCCGTCAGCGAAGCGGCGATGAGCGCCGCGCAGAGCGCGCCACCCGGGATAATCCCCTCGCGCCCACCGACAGCCATGCCGACGACGATGCCCGGAAAAACGCCGTGCACCATGGTCTCGGCACCAAACTCGGCTCGGCGCAGGTTCACGAGGGTCGAAGCCGGCCCCGCTGCCAGGGCCAGCAATCCCAGGACGATGATGGGACGCAGCAGATAGGGAGCGATCATGACAGCGCCGCTATCGCCTCGTCGGCCCCCGACCCGTAGGCGCGCGCGAGCACGGAGGGGGCCAGGGCCTCGTCGACTGGGCCGAGGGCCACCAGCCGCGAGGCGAGCACGCACGCCCGTGAGCACACGTCGCGCGCGAGCGATAGGTCGTGCGTGGAGACGACGACGCCCACCCCGTCGCCGGTCAGAGAGGCGATCAGACCCGTGATGATGTCGCGGCTCGGCGCGTCGAGGCCGTTGAAGGGTTCGTCCATCATGACCAGCTCGGGCCGGGCGACGAGGGCGCGCGCCACGAGGACTCGCTGGCGCTGCCCGCCGCTGAGCGTGCCGAATCGGTGGGAAGCACGGTCGGAGAGGTTGACCCGCTCAAGGGCCTCCCCCACCCGACGCCGCATGTCAGCGGTGATGCGCCGACCCCACCCAGCCTCGGCAATGAGTCCCATGGTGACGACCTCGGACGCACTGACCGGGAAGGTTAGGTCCAGGTCGGCGCTCTGCGGGACCAGACCGATTCGCGAGGCGGCGACGCGCACGCTGCCCGACAGGAGCGAGCAGCCGCCGACAATGCCGCGCATAAGCGTGGTCTTGCCGCCGCCGTTGGGACCGACAAGCGCCAGGGCCTGGCCCTCATCCACGTCGAGGGTCAGGCCGGACAGCGCCGGGGTATTCCCATACCCCAGCGCCGCATCCTGAAAAGAAACGAGGTGAGACATCACTGACCCGCCAGCCGCTCGGGCAGCGCCGGGACGGTCCCTCCCCACGCATCGGTCAGCGTGCGCACATTGTGGATGATCGATCCCACGTAGGTGGCTCCGGCGCTCCCGTCGGGGCCGAGCGAGTCTCCGTAGAGCGCGTCGTCGCCCACGATAGGGGTCACGCCGGCACCGCGCGCAATCGCCTCGATGGACTTCGAATTGTTGGAGTTTTCAGCAAAGAGGGCGACCGCGCCCGAGTCCTTAACGGCCTGCACAGCGGAGGCAATGTGGTCGGCCGTCGCGTCCTGCTGATCGTTGAAGTCGGTGAGGGCCGCGCCGATGAAGCGGATCCCGTAGTCAGCCGAGAAGTATCCAAAGGCGTCGTGGGAGGTGAACAGGACACGCTGGCCTTCGGGCACGGTCTCGATCGACTCCGCCACCCACGCGTCGAGGGCACCCAGGTCCTCCAGGTACGAGGCCGTGGCCGCGTTGATCGAAGAGGCAGCGTCGGGCGCGGCGGCAGCGAGGCCTGCGCCGAGGTTACCAACCTGGATGCTGGCACGCACCGGCGAGGTCCACACGTGGGGGTCGAAGCGGAATTCGGGTTCCTCGCCCGCGTTTTCCGGAGGGAAAGGCCAGGGGGCGACCTCAACGCGCTCGTTGCCACGGTCAATCGTGTAGGGAGCCTGCGGGTCGGGGGCACCCGGCTTGTCGACGTCAGCGGCAGTCAGAACACCGGAGGTGACGACCATGCGTCCGTGGAAGCCGGAGGAGGCAACCGCGTCGTCGAGAAAGTGCTCGAGGTCGACGCCGGACACGGCCATGACGTCGGCCTCGGCCAGGGCGGCGGTCTGAGCGGGAGTCATCTCATGCTCGTGCGCCGAGGCATTGGGGGCCAGCAGGCAGGTTAGGCTCATCGTAAGGGCCGCACTGTCGGGGGCAGGGCCGACGTGGGATTGCTTGCCCGATGCGTCGGTTTTGTCCAGGGAAAGGTCGGTGGAAGCCGCCGCGATCTGGGTGACGTAGTCGCAGATCTGTGTGGTTGTGGCGACAATTTTAAGGCCGTGAGCCGAGGAGGCGGGGGCGCACGCCGCGAGGGGTACGAGTGCGAGGCCCAGGACGGCCACAGCCGCACGGCGAGCTGTTGAGAGGATCATCATAGCTCCTACGATATTTTCGGGTACCCGAAAATTATAGAATCATTCGAGAATAATTCTCAAGACTGTCACAGTGCACATCCTCCCACACCCCTCAACAGGCGTGCAGGCAATTGTTCACGCCTTGGCGCAGACAGCTACACTCGGCAGTAATGGACACAACGAACGCACACCACGACACATCCGAGGACGCCGAGGCGCCCGATACCCACGTCCAGACAGCCGACAACACGCAGGCGAGGCAGACAGCCCCCGTGCCTGCGGATTCGTCACCGGCAGAGGACTCCCCTGCGGCGACCGTCGTCACGGAGCCAGCCACGGCCTCGTCGACAACCGAGCCAAGCCCCTGGCATGCCCGCCTCCACAGCCCCGCCGCCGGCTGGGCGACGACCGCGATCGCGACGATTGTCGCAGCACTCATCCGCCTGCCCGGCCTGGACAACGTCCGCACACTCGTTTTCGACGAGACCTACTACGTGAAGGACGCATGGTCCCTGCTCACGCTCGGCTACGAGGGCACGTGGCCCAACAACTACGACGCCTCCTTCGTCGCGGGCAACGTATCCGGGCTCTCCGCCGCGGGCGGCTACCCCGTCCACCCGCCCACCGGCAAGTGGATCATTGCGATCGGCATGAAGATATTCGGGCAAACAGACCCCGTGGGATGGCGCATCACGACCGCAATCTGCGGCATCATCACCGTGTTTCTCCTCTGCCGGATCACGCAGAACCTGTTCCGCTCCCCCGCCCTCACCCTCCTCGCTGGGCTTTTCCTGGCAACCGACGGCATCGCCATCGTCATGAGCCGCACCTCTATCCTCGACGGCTTCCTCGCAATGTTCGCGCTTGCCGCCTTCTTCTGCTTCGTCAAGGACCAGCAGATGTCCCGACCGATGCTGGCGCACAGGCTCACCGCATGGGACGGCATCGGCGCTCCGCGCGGCGGATGGCACGACCTGGGTGAATTCCTGCGCGGACGCGACCGACGCGGCTTCATGGTCGGCCCCAATGCCGGCAGACGCCCCTGGTTGCTCGCTGCTGGCATCCTGTGCGGCCTCGCCTCCTCGGTCAAGTGGTCCGGAATCTACGTCCTGGCGTGCCTCGGCCTTTTCGTCGCAATTCGCGAAGTCACCTACCGCTGGCGACTCGGGCACCCCTCCCCCATCCGGGGCGCTCTCATCGCCGACGTCTGGTGGGCATTCATCCTGATGGTCCCCAGCGCGATCCTGACCTACATCGCCTCCTGGATCGGCTGGTTTATGCACCCCCAGGCACACGGGCACGGCCGTTCGGGCATTCCAGGCTTCGCCGGCGCACTCGCCGACCTATGGCTGTACCACAAGGAAATGTGGACGTTCCACACCGGCCTGACAACCCCGCACACCTACCAGTCCAATCCCTACATGTGGCTCACCCAGGTGCGCCCGACCTCCTTCCACTGGGCTAACGACGCGACGATTACCGGCTGCGCCTCCGGCAACTGCGCAACAAACGTCGTTGCCCTGGGCAACCCTCTACTCTGGTGGATCGGCATCGGAGCGTTGCTCGTCGTGATCGTGGCGACCCTGTGGTGTCGAAACTGGCGCTCGGGAGTCATTCTGGCAGGCTATCTCGCGCTGTACGCTCCGTGGCTTCTCTACGCTCACCGCACGATCTTCACCTTCTACACGGTCGCCTTCGTCCCCTTCGTAGCCCTCGCGGTCGCCTGGATGATCTCGCTGCTCGCCGGGTTCGTCACGGTGGATGGAGTCCCCGAGGCCGTTCTCCCGCCGCGTCACACGGTGATCACCGGACGCATCATGGCAGGGGTCCTCATCGTCGCGATCCTCGGATGCGCACTCTACTTCATGCCGCTGTGGCGCGCCGACGTCGTCGACTACGACTTCTGGCGGGCACACATGTGGTTGCCATCCTGGATCTAAATCCAGCGTACGAGAAACGGGTGGCTCGGCTTTTCTGCCGAGCCACCCGTTTCACTACATTCCTCAGCGGGAGAAGCATTCAGTGTCAGCATGAGAGCTAACTAGACCCTCACAGGCGCATCTCAGGCCAGCGAAGTCAGGAGCTCGCGGATCTGAGCATTGAGCTCATCGGAGGGCTTGAAAACGCCGTCTTGGAAGTCAGAACCAAGGTTGATACCGACTTGCTGCTCACGAACGTCAGCACCGAACGTCGACACAATCTCGCGCAGGTGCTCAAGAGGCTTCGCGGCACCGTACCAAGAGTATCCAACGAGGCCGACCGCCTTATCCTTGAGCGTCGCCGGGGGCAGGTAGTCGATTGCATTCTTCAGAACCGCAGAGACGGAGTGGTTGTACTCCGGGGTCACGAAAAGGACAGCATCCTGCGCCTCGATGTTCGTGCGCAGACGAACGGCCTCAGGCAGCTCAGGAGCCTGCATCGACGGGGGCATCTCCTCAGCAAAGAGCGGCAGATTATAGTCGCGCAGATCGAAGAAGACGGTCGCAACGCCGTCGACCTGACGGGCCTGCTCCTCGATCCAACGGACGACCTGCTCACCAGCGCGGCCGGGGCGTACGGAACCGAGAACGATAGCAACGGAAGTCATGATGTTTCCTTTCAAAGTCTTATTGAAACATCAACTACTATAAATGCGCCGACGGTACTTGACAAGGAAAAACTCATATCGCTTAGGACACAGGTCCTACAGTGTCCCGACGCATTAAACCCTATCTTGCTGCCTGACGCCCTTCAACCGACATACAGCTGTATATAAAACTGTGGGGGCCTCGCGTGTTGGATGGTGTGGGCTGGTCGAATTGTGGGTGGGTGTGTGTGTGGGTCCTCTGTGTCTGGGTCCGGGTGTGTGAATAGAGGGAGCGGCCAGAAACCTTCCGGTTTCTGGCCGCTCCTGTTTGGTTGTGTTGTGGCGGTGTCCTACTCTCCCACAACCTATCGGTTGCAGTACCATCGGC
>ERZ651108.922-NODE-922-length-13641-cov-52.773811_pt1 | contig 13641 bp, 9 predicted proteins | sample MGYA00512173_ERZ651108 | MGnify/ENA metagenome assembly ERZ651108 | reverse complement strand
CGACCAGCGCGAAGTTACCGCCCGCCCCCGACAGGTCCAGGACCAGGGTCTCGCGGCGCTGCTCAAGCGGCAGGTCGACCGTGCCCAGGGGGACACGCAGTGTGCCCGCCTCGCGCCACGCGCGCGACACGTAGCCGAACTCGGGGTCGGGCCCCAAGTCCGGCATGAGGGTCGCGAAGGTATCCGGAGTTTCCAAGGGCGGCAGCCACACCTGGTGGGCCGGGTACCCCTTGCCCTTCATCTTCGCCACGGCAATGTCCATCTCGGACATGTCGTCCCAGACCTCGTCGCCCGCCAGGACCACTTCCTGGTTCTGGTCGACTTCCTCCGTGTCGCCGCGGTCCTCGCGCGTGATGACGGGCGCGGCCGTGAACGGCAGGATCTCGATGGGAGCGCTCGGAGCGCCAGCCGTCGAGGCCTCGGCCAGGGAAGCGAGCGTGCGCGGCGGCGGGGGAGCGGCCACGTAGGACGCGCGGAAACGAACGAGGCCGTCTCCGCCCGCCTTCAGGAAGCCCGAACCGGGCAGCGGGGGTAGCTTCGCGGCGTCCGTGATGCCCAGAACCTCGCGCGAATCGCCCTCCGTGAAAGTTTTGAGCGCGATGCGGTAGGACAGGTGCGACTCCAGGCCGCGCGCCTTGCCCAAGTCCATTTTCTGCGAGGCCAGCAGCAAGTGCACCGACAGGGAACGGCCCAGACGACCGATCATGATGAAGACCTCGCCGAACTCCGGCTTGGCCATGAGCATTTCCGTGAACTCGTCCAGGACGATGAACAGGGCGGGCAACGGCGGATACCCGTGTTTGCCTGCCAGGCGGTCCGCCTCGTAATCGGACACGTTCGCGTAGTTACCCGCCATGCGCAGCATTTCCTGGCGGCGCACCATCTCGCCCTGGAGGGCGTCCTGCATACGGTCGACGAGGGTGAGCTCCGACTCCAGGTTTGAAATCATGGCCGACACGTGCGGCAGATCCGCCATACCCGCGAAAGTCGCGCCACCCTTAAAGTCGACGAGAACCAGGTTCAGCTGCTCCGGAGAGTGGGTGAGGGCCAGGGCCAGCACGAGGGTGCGCAACACCTCGGACTTACCCGAACCGGTCGCGCCGATCAGCAAGCCGTGCGGACCCATACCCTGTTGGGCGGATTCCTTAATGTCCAGGACCACGGGCTTACCCTCCGGCGTCACCGCGAAGGGAGCGGCGAGGCGCGCACGCCCCTCGCGGCGGACCCACTGCTTCTCCGGGTCGAAGTCGCGGATGTCGCCGATGCCCACCAGCTCCATGAGGTCCTTCTGGCGCGACACATCCGAGCGGCCCACGGGTTCCTCGGTGTCCTCCAGACTCTGCTGCGACGTAAAGGGCGTCATACGCCGGGCGATAGCCTCCGCCTGAATCGCCGTCAAGCGGTCGGCGCGGGCCGTCTCGGGAAGCGAATCCATCGTCACCACGTCGACGACGTTCCCGCCGTCATGTTCTTGCCCGGGGCGGACGACGAGGCGCAGGGCCGTGTGCGATGTCATCGGCGTCCACTCGCGGACCCGGCTCATGATGGTCACGCCGCGAACCCCGGCCGCCGAGCCGAAGGGTGAGGAAGACGGGAATTCAGCGCCGTCACACACGAGAAGGAGGTGGGGCCACTCAGCGATGTCCTCGCCTCGGCGGTACGCTCCGCGCATCGCGATGTCCGGACCGATCATCTCGGCCAGTTCGGTTGAATCCGTCGAAATCATGCGACCGGGACCAACCGCGTCGGCGACGACCGATGAACGGGCGTGCGGCATCCACTTGACCCACTCCCAGTCGCCCAGCCGATCCGCGGAACACAGGACCGCGATCTTGAGTTTTGACGGCTCGATGAAGCACGCCAGATGCATCATAATGGCGCGCATCTCGTCGTAGGCGTTCTCGCCCGCGCCGATGACCGCGATATGGCTGTAATCGCCTAAGTACAAGAACTTGCCGACGTTATCCGTGTGGTCGTGGACAGCCACAAAACGCTCCAGCGCAGCCAGGCACACGACGTCCAACTCCGTCAGCGGATCGATGGGAGGACGTTTCAACACCAACCCGAGGGGCTGCGTGCCACTTCCATAACGGAACGCCAACACGTTGACGGTGCTGCCCTCACGCGACCACAGGCGCGATCCATTCGATGCCAGCGTCACCAGCGCGTCGGGGGAGGGATACACCCAGCTGTAGTAGGCGCGCTGCTTCTTCGCGACCTTACGTACGGACTCGCGAGTCTCCGCCAGGTACGACAGGTACTCGTGGCGCTGATTCTTGACGGTGTTGCGATGCTGATTAAGCTGGCGAAAGATGTTAAAGCCGACCATGCCCAGCATGGCGACGAGCATGCCGCCGCCCATCATCATGGAGCGCGTCCCGCCGTTCTGCACCGCCATGAACACCATGACGCCCGTCGAACCCAGCATGGGGATGATCATCATGAGGACGTTGCCCACGGATGCAGGCTCGGCTTTCTCCGGCGGCATCTGCAGGTCAAGGACGCCGGAGGGATGCTCCGGAATCTTGGCAGTGCGCCAATTCTTGCGTGTCACCATCAACTCTCCTCGCGCCGCGCGCGTCAGTGTTCGATACGGCTGCTGCCAGTCTAGCCGAGCGCCCTCACAATTTTGAACCTTCGGTTAGCGTTGGTGCACTACACTGGGCACTGCTGTGTTCTCAACGATCGGAGGTTTCATGAGCGCCACCATGGTGTCCGTGACCGTCATTGACTCCGATGGCGCCTCCGATATCGCTGCCCCCGCAGGGACCACCGTCGCCGGGCTGTGCGCGATGCTCGCCATCGACTTGACGGAACCCTCCGTGCGCCTCTCCTACGCCGACGGGCGCCCCCTCAGCGGCGGCGCTGTCCTCGGACGTGACCTCGCCGCCGGATCCGTGATCGCGCTGTCCAGCCGCGTCCTGTCCGCGCAGCAGGTGAACGAGGCCTCGGCGCGCCAGGAGAATCAGTGGCTCTCCCCGGTCCTGGCCCTGGTCGGCTTCAGTTTCCTGCTCCTCGCGGCTGCTAGCGCCCTGTGCCTGCTGCCTACGCTGGGTGACGCCGCCCTCCGGGAACTCACCTACGCGGAGGATGGACCCGCCTGGGCTCGTGCGGCCTCGTCCATCCCGGTGTGGGCACGCGGCCTGTGCGCGCTCGTCTGCATGATCGGTGCCACCACCCCGCTGTTTCGCTCACGCCGTGTGCGAAGCCACCCCATCATGCTCCTCCTCCTGCCCGCACTGGTCGGCTACTCGATGATCGGCCTCGTCCCACTGGCTGGTATTCATGCGCTGTCCGTCGCCCCCGTCGTCGGCGTCTGGAGTGCGCTCATCGTCACCCTCGCCGTCGCTTCTCTCACGGGAGCCCCCTCCGCGCTCAGCGCGATCATCGCGTGGGGCGCGGCGACCCTGCTCGTCACGATCCACGCCTACCCGCTTTTCGCCCTCATCGACATCGCGCCCCTTGCTGTCATGATCGGCGTCCTCCTGTTCCTCATGTCCCCACGCCTGGCGCTGCGCGTGCCCGACAATCAGCTCATCGACTCCGCCAGCCTCCAGACCATCGCCTCGCGCATTCGTCAGCCCCCCGCGTCAGCCCCCAGCACCCTGACCGGCGAGCGCATCGCCACCGTTCTGAGTTACACCAGCGCCCGCAACACCGTGCTGCTCGTCGCCGCCTCCCTCTTCGTCCTCGTCGGGGGCATCCCCCTGGCCCACACGGTCACTCCCGCGATGAGCACGGGCCGAGGGTTGCCCGGTTTCATTCTCGTCATCGCGGCCATCACTGCCCTGCTGACGGTTCCGCGCGCCACCCGCAGCCACGCCGGACGCATCCTCCCCCGACTCTGCGCGGCCAGCCTCGCGTGCGCCTTCCTTTTTGGCGCGTGGGTCCAATCCTGGAGCGGCCCCGTCGGCCTGTATCCCATGATCCCCGTTGCGATCCTGGTCCTCGTCGGCGTCGCGATAGCCGCTTGGGCGAACCTGTATGTGTCCAAGGGGTACGCCGCCCTCGTCGGCACCATCCTCGATGCCGTCCAAAACTTCAGTATCTTCACACTTCCCCCCGCGGCAGTCGTGGCCTCGGGACTATTCGCGTTCGCTTGGAGGGCGGTCCTGTAATGCCAGACACCACAACGACTCGGTTCGCCCCCGCCCCCGCCTTACGCCTCATCGGCGCCTACATCATTGACCTGCTCATCCTCGGCACACTCATGGGAGTCACCTGGTTCGTGTACTTCACGCCCCTGACGATCACTCTCATCAGCGCCGAGGCAGTGGTTGCTTCCGCTATCATGCTCGGTGCGAGCGGGCGTACCCCCGGCATGGCTGCCATGCGCGTCTGTCTCATCCGCGACAGCGACGATGCGCAGACGCCCTCCCTCGGTGCGGCGGCGGGCTACACCGCGCTCACCGCGCTGCTCCAGGTGACGCTTATCGGACCCCTCGCCGCCCTGACCATGGTCCGCGACGGGCGGACCTGGCTCACCGGCCCGACCGGTACTCGCCTGGTCGATCTGCGCGCGCATGCGGCGCTTGCGCTCACTCACTCTGATCAGGCCAGCGAGAGCCTCGAACGCGCCCGTTCCGCCCACGCCTCCAGCGGCTTTGAAAGCGTCCAGTCCAGCCCGCCCGGTGAACTCCCGGAGCCGACCGCTCCTCTTCCGACGCCCCCCGAGGTGTCGCTCCCCGTAGCGCCCCTGCCGTCCCCTCCCGAGGTTTCGCACTCCGCTGCGCCCTCCTTCACTTCGGTCGGCCCAGCTATTCCTCCACCCATGACGGCTCCCAGGCCTCACCTGGCCCCGTTGCCTTCGGCGATGCCCAGCCGCGCACCTGCACCGCCGCCGAATCCCGCGCTGCGGAACACGGGACTCCCGGATCCCACGGCTGTCGGTGCAGCCCCGCCCACGCGAGCGCGTTCTGGTGGCCTCCCGAATCCCACGGCTGTCAGCGCAGTCCCTCGTCCCCCCGCACCGGCCTCGTCGAGTCCCGTGCTGTGGATCATCTTCGACTCCGGCCAGTGCGAACTGATCGACGCGCCCCTGGCGATCGGGCGCTCTCCCGCATCCGACGACGGCTCGCGCGCTGTCCACGTCCCCGACACGACCCTGTCCCTCTCGCGCACGCACCTGCGCCTGGGACCCACCGCCAACGGCGCGTGGCTCGAGGACCTGTTTTCCGCGAACGGGACGCAGATCCGCACCCCCGACGGGCGCATCGCCACGCTGGCTGGTGGCAAGGCCATCGAAGTGCCTGTGGGCACCGAAATCATCCTGGGCGAGCGGCGCGCCACCATCGTCCACGCCGACGCAGACAACATGTGAGGCCCAAGCCACAACTCATACAACACTCCCCGGAAGAAGGAACTGAATGTCAGCCCAACTTCCGGGGAGTAAGTCACCGGGCGCGCGGCGCCGGCGTGTTAGAAATCAGAAACGGTTGGCGTTGGCCTGGTCCGTCTGCTGGTAGTTGGAGTTCGCAGTATCGACAGCGTTGGAAGTCCTATCGAGGACGTCCTTCAGACCGTCCAGACCCTCGTTCCACTTCACCTGAGCGGCATCGTAGGCTTCCTGCGCTGCGCCTTCCCAGCTTGCACGCAGCCGGTTCAGTGTGGACTCAAGGTCATCGATGCAGCTCTGCAGGTTCGACGAACCGCTCCTGATGTCTGCTGCAGCCGCGTCAAGTGCGCTGTAATTTACCTGCTGATCAGCCATGTCTATCTCCTACCTTCCTCAATCACATTCCGGCGAGGATCGCCGAGATCGAACTCTGCGCGTCGGACTCGGTGTGCGCCATCGACGCGTCGGTGCCCCTCAGATTGTCAGCGAGGTCCTGGAGTGCGTTGTTGAGCTTGTCAGCGTTCTCGTGCCACTGAGTCATCAGCTGCTGGAACTGTGCGGCAGCATCGCCCTTCCAGTTATCGCCGATGGTCGACAGGTCACCCTCAAGGCGGGCGATGTGGCCATCGATGTCAGCCTTGATAGATTCGACCTTGTCGTATCCCTCCTTGAGGGCGCCGTCATCAAGCCTCTGGTCTGCCATGTGAACCTCCATTTGTTCAAGTGGGTTCTCGTGCGGGTGCTCGAGAGTATGAGAATAAATGAATACTAACCGCGTTTTGACTGAAAATGTTAGTGTTCTTCAAAAATTAGGACAGAGTCTGACCGGAAAGATAGACTCATGTGGGTTATGGTACTGAGCCGCTGAGCCTGTCAAATGTCGCCGGGAGGAACTGCTATGGCAACGAAAACAGTTCGTGGAGTGGCGTTAATTCCGCTGACGATTACCTACGGTATGGAGCGTCGCGACGTCACAGTTCCACAGTCTGTTCCCCTCGTGGAACTGCTGCCGGGGTTGGTCGACGTGATCGGTGCCCGTGCAGATACGGGCACAAATGACGGCTTCGCAGTCCGAACCGCATCGGGGCGTCCACTCGACCAGTCGGCATCCCTGTCTGCTCAGGGTGTCCGCGCCGGTGCCTCGCTCCTGCTCGAACCCCTCGGTGAAGGCGTGGCCGACATGGTCTACGACGACCTCACGGAAGCAGTCGGGCAGGTTGTTGAGCAGGTGTCCACCCCTTGGACCTCAAGCGATGCGCGGACACTTGCATGCCTGTCTGCGGCGGCTCTTGTGTTTGTTGCCGCGATCCTCCTGGCGACGACACCCCCGGACGCCATCGCCGCCCTACAGCCCGGGCGTGTCGCCCTCCTCAACTACATCAACGGCGCAATCGGCGTGATGTCCGCGCTGCTCGTCATGGGCACCTCCGCCGTGGTGACGCGCAAGAACCCGGGGCCGAGCGGCATCGCCCTGGCACACACGGTGCCCGTCCTGACTGCCGCCGCCGCCCTGCGCTTCACACAGACCCAGTGGGACGGTGCCGGATGGATCGCGATCGGCGTCGGCATCCTCGTTGGATCGGTCGCGGCCCTGACCTTGCCGGGGCGCTACCGTATCTCGGTCGCCGCGCCCCTCGTGGTCGGATCAGTTGTCACCGCGACGGGCCTGCTGGTTCGCTTCGGTAACCTGTCCCAGGTCGGCGTGTCCGCGCTCCTCTTCGCCCTGATCGTCGTCCTCCTCCAGCTGGCACCGTGGGTGGCGTTGGCCCACATCCCGGTGCGCATCCTGGACGCGAAGACAACCGAACAGATCCCGGCCCAAGGAATCATGGACCAGGTCAGCACCTCCTTTGTCTTCGTCGTATCCCTGCGCGTCGGCGGCGCGCTCGCCGCGATCTTCCTGACGGTCTCGATGATGACGGCCACGGGGACGAAGTCCATCGTCCTCCCCCTCATCCTCATCCTTCTGGGATCAGTGTCCCTGGTCCTTCAGACTCGCTCGATCCGCGCCCGCGTCGAGGTGCTCATCGGTGCCCTCACGGGCCTGATCACGATCCTCATAGCAGCGGTCCTGGCCACCCGTGCGGATGCGACGATCCTGTCGTGGATCACAGTCATCGCGGTCGGTACCGCCTTGGTCCTGGTCATCACAAACGTCGTGGGGCCTCGTGCGCGCCCCCACATGACACGCCTCGCGGACACCCTATCGGTCCTGTCGCTCTTCGTCCTCATTCCCCTGGCCGTCTACCTCTGGGGCTGACCCATGCCATCAAGCAAAGACATCCTCGAAGCGCAGCGCTTTAACCGCGTTCGCCTGATTACCGCCTTCACCTCGGGAACCCCAGGCGGTCGTGAAGTCGACACGCCCTCGCCCGTGCGTCCGCTCCTGTTCGGCGCAGTCGTCGCCGTCATCATGTGCGTCGTTGGTGTCGGTATTCGCTTTTTCAACCCCAATCCCGACCTGACTGCGTCCAACTACGTGCTCGTCGACGTCACATCCACGGGATCCCGCTACTTTTGGGCCAACGGCGTCCTGCACCCGATCTCGAACGTGACGACGGCCAGGCTCCTCGCGCAAGAATCCGGCCTGACGGTCATCTCAGCCAGTGCCTCGTCCCTGATGAATCTTCCGCGCGGTGCCCAAATCGGCCTGGCACAGGTCCCCGACGACGTGCCGGCTACCGCGCAGCTGGCGACCACGTGGCTCTCGTGCGACCTCGACGACACCTACCACACGTGGGTCGCCCAGTCCCTTCCCGCCGACAGCTTTCCGCTGCAAAACGTCACGTCCGCGCTGGTCAGCCCCGATCACGGCACCACCACCTACTATGTGGACGCGACCACCCACAAGAAATACCTCATTGACGAAACCGACAGTCGCCTCGGCGACTGGGCGCTCTCCTTCCAAAACCGGATCGGATACCCCGTCGAAGTCGAACCGCAGTGGGCCGAACTCTTTCCCGCGGGCACGCCCCTCAAGCCGTGGAGCTACTACGACATCCCCGGCCACGGGCAGCCGGCGACTGACCTGCCCGGTCCTCTCAAAAACGAGAACCTGACGGTCGGAACCGTCATCCAACAGATGAACTCCAGCGGAGAGGTCCTCAACTCTTACCTGGTTATCTCCTCCTCCCAACTCGCAGTCTTCAACTCCACGGCCTCGCGCCTCTACCAGGACGCGCCGCCCACCAAGTCCTTCTCGACGGACATGTTCAAGGACGTCACACCCGTCCACGCCGACTTCATCGGCGAGGACTGGCCTCCCTACGAGAACTTCGCGAACGTCGAATGGGCCGACCCGAAGGCGGATGCGCAGGCCCGCACCTCGCTGTGCGCGCGCATGTCCACCGTCGACCGCGCCTCCCCGACAATCACGCTCGGCGTCATGCCCAAGCAACGCGCCGTCCAGGCAGCCTATGACGCCGAGTCAGTGTCCTCCCCGTCCGGCCCCACCACGACGCGCGCCGCGACCGTTGCGGGCGGCTCCGGGGCGCTCGTCGCCATCACGTCCGGCGGCGGACAGGCGGCGGCCTACGCCTTCGTGTCCGACATGGGCTACATCCACTCACTCGGGACAGTGCCAAGCGCATCCATCAACGCCCTGGGCTGGGCTCAGTCCGATGCCGTCGTCATCCCCGAGGCTTGGGCGCTCCTCATCCCGAGCGGCACAGACATGACCCCCCAGGCCGCCGCCGAGTCCGTCGGACTGTCGTGATGAGCACGCGTTCCCGTTCCCGGAGGATGCGCCGGTGCCTCGCCGGTGGAGTCCTCGCAGCGGGCCTGGCCCTGGCTCCCGTCGTTACTCCGGTGGCCTTCTCCACGGACGAGGCCGGGGCGGGCATAGCGCTGGCACCCTCAGTCGCGCACGCGGACCCGTCGCCGACGCCAAGCGTGCGCCCCACGCCAAGCGGTCCTCCCACGGATACCCCGTCGCCTGCACCGACGGCGACGTCGGCGGACCAGACCTGCCCGGAGAACTCGCCCATCTATATCAAGGCACCCCCTGAGATCCTCGATCAGGTCGGCGTGCGCCGCGCATGGGACATCTCGCGCGGTTCGGGCGTGACCGTCGCCGTTGTCGACTCAGGGGTCGCCGCCGACAACGAACATTTCAACTTCGGTGATCCTACCGTCGTGCTGCCCGGAACTGATCTGAGCGGCGAAGGGACCGACGGGCGCGTCGACAAGGGCGAACACGGCACGGCCATCGCCGGCGCGATAGCCGCCCGTGAACTGCCCTCCGCGAAGGGGTCCGGCCTGGTCGGCGTGGCCCCCGAATCCCTCATCTTGCCCGTGCGCGTCGAGACGGGCCTTGATCCAGCCCCCGGGGCACATCAGCGACAGGGTGAGGAAAGCTCCGTGCAGCGCCTGGCGCGCGGAATCCGGTGGGCTGCCGACAACGGTGCCCAGATCATCGTCGTCGCCCAGTCCACCCCCGAAGACGACCCGGACCTGCGAGCTGCCGTCGAGTCGGTACGCGGACGCTCGCTGATCGTTGCATCAACCGGCAACACGTACCAGGAACAGACCACCGGTCAGGTCGTCTACCCTGCGGCATACGACGGGGTTCTCGGCGTGACAGCAACGAATGCCGACGGCTCTGCTTCAGACGAGCAGGTGCACGGCTCGCACGTGTCTCTAGCCGTGCCCGCAGCCGTCATCCACACGACCTGGTTCGACCAAGCAGATTGCCTGGTCGGCGGGTATGCGGGGACGACACCACAGCCCTCGTCCTCCTACGCGGCCGCGTACGCGGGTGGCTTCGCAGCCCTCGTCGCCTCCCGGTACCCCGATGAGGGCCCCGACATGTGGAAGTACCGCCTGGAGGTGACCGCTCTGCGAGGTGCCGCCGACACGCGTACCGACGAACTCGGATGGGGGATCGCAGCCCCGTACGACGCGCTCACTTTCGATGACATCGGCACGAGGTTTGGCCCCGCCCATCCCGACACCGCAGCCCATCCGCTGCCTCGGCGTGCCGCCGACACCTCAGTGAACCTATTCAATCGCGACAATAACCTCACGATCCGCGCCTCCATCGTGTCGGGGATCGTCGTCCTCAGCGCGGCCTCAATGGGAGGACTTATCATCCTGTCCCACCTGCGCAGACATCCCGCGCGGAGGGAATCCGACTCTGACGACCTCTGAGGAATGCGGAGAAGCGCGCGTGAACCCGGCACTCGCCGCGCATCCTCATCGGACCAATTGTGAACGAGTCGATAAGTCCTGTTATCCGCACGAACGACATACTTATCGCGAAATGGGAAGGGGCATACGCGAGGGCGTCGAGTTGGCTAGGATGACCATATGGTAAATGTGATGGGGCAGACGCCCGAAGACGCAATGCGAATCCTCCAGGAACGAATCGACGAGGCCCAGCGTCAAGCTCAGGGTGCGCGTGACTTCGTAGAAGCCTTGCAGAAGGCTCGCATCACGGGTCATGATTCGCGCAGCGAGATCGAGGTCGAGGTTAATTCCGACGGTCGCATGGTGAACATCGAGATCGATGAGCAAGCGCTCGAAGGGTCAGCCAGCGACCTTGAGCAGGCAATTATGGAAGCCTATGCTGATGCGGGCAACAACATGCGCGAATTCGTGCGTCAGCGAGCCACAGAATGCTACGGCGACAAGGTTGGTCTCATGCGTGGTTACCTTGATAACCTCGACGCCACCCTCGGTTCGTTGGGGCGCTGATCGACATGGCCAGTGCCGACCTCAAAGTAGATACCAGCCGTATCCGTTCTCATTCAACGGAGATCAGCAGCTCCGCATCAACGATTGACGAGAGTGTGTCCGTTGCGGACACCACCAAGGGGCAAGTGACCGGCGGTGCCTTCGGCTTCCTGTGTTCCTTCTTCGAGGCTCCCGTCAACAAACAGATTGACAATTTGCGCGAGATGATCAGCGACCTCGCTGGCGCTGAGCATCGTTTGGTTACCTGTCTCCAGCAGTGGGCATACGAGATGGACCAGACCGAAAGCACCAATAAGAGCGAGCTGAGTGCTATCGATCCGGAAGGCAATGCACCGGGCCCTGGAGGCTATGGCTCCGGCGGATCCGACTCTGGTGGTTATTCCCCCGGTGGTGGATCCGGGACTGGCGGAGGCGGGTCCGGGACTGGCGGTGGATCCGGGACTGGCGGAGGTGGGTCCGGGACTGGTGGCTCGGCACCGAGTGTTGATCCGTCGAAGGCTCCGGCAACAGAGCCGAACGATGCCGACAAGCCCACGGATGATGACAAGTCCAAGGGAGAACACAAGGTACCTGAGACCGAACTCAACGACGACGATAAGTCTAAGGGTAAGGACAAGGGCGACGACAAGTCCAAGGGTGGCGATAAATCTGAGGATGATGACAAGTCGAAGGATCACGACAAATCCAAAGACGACGATAAGTCTAAGGATCATGACAAGTCTAAGGGCGACGATAAATCCGAGGATGATGACAAGTCCGAGGATGACGGTAAATCAGAGGATGATGACAAGTCCAAGGACGATGATAAGCGCGGCGACAAAGGGAGCGACGGCAAGGACGGTTCCGACGGCAAGGATGGATCGGATGGTTCCGACGGCAAGGACGGGGTCGGCAGCCTAGGCAGCATCCTTGGCGGCGGAGACAAGATGATTGTCGATGATGATCAGCTTCAGGCATTCCTCGACAAGCAGCGCAACGAGGAGAACGCTGATCTTGCGACGTTCTACGAACGGCAGAAAGCTGATCAGGTCGAAGCGCTCGAGCGCTATGCCGAACTGCATCCTAACCAAGATATAACCGATATCAAAGCCCTGATCGAAACGAATCAGCAGGAACAGCAAGATGCAATGAGTGACTTCCTGACGCGACAGCGTGCAGACGAAGAAACTCAGATTCGACAGTTCGTTCGGGAACATCCGCAAGCGACGACCCGAGAGTTTGACACCTTCATGGCCGAGCAGCGCACAACTCAGGAGACAAGCTACCGGTCCTTTGTCAATGATCAGCAGAAGGCTCAGACAATGAGGATTGACGAATTCACGAAGACCCAGTCCGATTCTGCCGCGGAAGACGTTCGTTCCCTCTTTGAGAAACAGGATAGCAACAGCGATAAGGATATCGAGACCTTCCTTACTCGACAGCGTCAAGATGAGGAGCGTTCCCTGCGACGCTTCGTGTTTGAAGGAGTAGAGAAATGACGGCGCAGTCGCCAGTGCACACCCTCAGCCGGAGTAACTCAACCCCAACAGAAGGACTCGGGGTTGTCGATGACATCTATCGCAATGCTGTCGACATTTCCAACGGCGACTTTGCTTCGGTCCAAGCAATGATTGATAATGCTCGTTCCGGAATGATGTGCCTGGCGGCAGACCCTGTCGATTTCTTTGGACAGATGGCAGTCAGCTTCATCCTCGAGCACGTGGACCCGCTCAACAATATGCTCAACGACTTCACAGGTGATTCCGCCGAGGTCTTTGGCATGAGTGATAGTTGGCAGTCCATCGCAGACTCGCTGGCATCGGTCGCTGACGAGATCGACACCACCTCAAGTAGCGCGATGTCTGACATGGCTGGTCAAGCCGTAGATGCCTACCTTCATCGGCAGGAAGTGGTCTCCTCCGCTATGCGCGCGGTGAGCGAGAATGCCTCTTCTTTCAGCACCACACTCAATGATGCAGCAAACATCGTCGATGCGATTCACGATATCGTTCGCGACGCGATTGCCGACGTAGTCGCGACGTGCATCAGCGGCGTATTCTGGTCCTGCGTGACCGCCGGTGTTGCTAGTCCCGTAGAGGGAGCGAAGGTCAGTGGTAAGGTTACGAGCTGGGTAGTGACGATTGCGCAGATCGGACAAGCATTGATCCAGCTGCTGCAGTCTATCCAGCGTGTGTTCGATAATCTGGACTCGATTCAGACTGGACTGACTAACGAGGTCAAGGTCATCGGCGCGAATTGCACGATGCCTGCGGGTGGCTGCTGCGGCGCGACTGCCTCCACCGCCGATCTCTCGTCGCCCCTGACCGGTAACAGTGGTGTGACTAGCAACGGTCAGACTGGTGGCACCAACGTGTACGCAAACAATGGCGGAACCGCCGTCGGTGGAGACAATAATGGCGTCATCAATAATGGTGGCACCATCAACAATGACAACTCAACGACAACCGTCGATGTTGACGTCAATCCGACATTCACCCATCAGGGCGATGGTTCCAGCGACTCGAAGACCGACGACAAGAGCGGTTCGCAGCACGGCCACAGTGACGCCAAGCCTGATAAGAGCGGTTCGCAGCACGGCCACAGTGACGCCAAGCCTGATAAGAGCGGTTCGC
>ERZ651108.904-NODE-904-length-13778-cov-117.325220_pt1 | contig 13778 bp, 9 predicted proteins | sample MGYA00512173_ERZ651108 | MGnify/ENA metagenome assembly ERZ651108 | reverse complement strand
GTTCCACAGTTTGAGGAGGTGCTGAACAGTCTTCTTCGCATGGATAATGCCGATGTTTATGTGACGGGAAGCAACTCAAAATTCTTGTCATCTGATATCATTACGGAGTTTCGGGGGCGTGGTGATGAGATTCATCTGTATCCTCTTTCGCTCTTGGAGTACTGTGAAGGGACCGGACAAACAGCCCAGGAGGCATGGAAGGACTACTATACTTATGGCGGTTTGCCCCATGTTCTGGCGCTTGAAACGGAGAAAAAGAAGGTTGATTATCTGACAAATCTTTTCGAAAGTGTTTATCTTATTGATATCATTGAGCGGCAACGCATTAAGAATCAGGCTGAGTTTGCAGAGCTTGTGCGTATCATTGCTTCGGGGATTGGTGCACCAACGAACCCCACAAAGCTATCGAATACGTTCAAGAGTGGGAAGAATGTCGCAATAAGCTCAGTGACAATAGAGCGTTATCTCGGGTTTATGCAGGATGCTTTCATGATTGAAAAGGCTGAGAGATATGACGTAAAGGGGAAGAGATACATTGGTAGTCTGGCAAAATATTACTTCTCTGACCTCGGACTTCGGAACGTAATCTTAGGCTTACGGCAGCAAGAAGAGTCGCACATCATGGAGAATGTGATTTACAACGAACTGCGTATGCGTGGCTATAAGGTGGATGTTGGCTTTGTTGAACAGCGTTCTGTTGACGGTGAAGGGAAGTGGAAACGCCAGCAGCTTGAGGTTGATTTTGTTGTCAATGAGGGCAATATGCGTTATTATATACAGTCTGCTTTGGCTCTTCCAGATGCCGAGAAGCGTGAACAAGAGATGGCTTCACTGCTGAAAATCAATGATTCTTTCCAAAAAATCATCATTGTCAGGGATGATATTAAGGCTTGGAGAGACGAAAACGGCATATTGACAATGGGACTATTTGAGTTCCTTTCGGACGTAAATAGTCTTCGATTGTAAGGTATTTCGGGATGTTCTGGGAAGAAAAAGTGGCAATATTGCCATTTTTTCTTCCCAGAAAAGATATGGTGTTTAGTGTATTACCTCATCCATTGGCATGTCAGTTGGCTCCGTAGGGATGTGCGGTAGGAACTGGAAAGGGAAGCAGATGCCTACTTTTCGGGCTCTTGTCATGAGCGGGAGGAAGCGGTCGTAATAGCCTTTCCCACGTCCGAGGCGGTTGCCATCAGCATCGAATGCCATGCCAGGGATGAGTGCGAAGTCGATATTCTCATACTGTGTGAAGGGCTCACCCGTAGGTTCGAGGATGCCATAGGAGCTAATACGCAGCGATTCGGGACCCGTATAGCGGCGTATTTCCATCTCCGTTTCGCTGATAACGACAGGTAACAGCACCGTTTTTCCCATTAAAGCCAAATGGCTGATGAGGTTGTGTGTAGCAACCTCATCAGCCATTGAGTTATAAAGCAGTACGGTTTGTGCCGTCTGTAGTTGTGGATGGGCAAGTACTTGGCGGATCAGTGGGTCGGATTGTTCGACCAGTTCCTCCGCCGTGTAGCGTGCTTTCGCCGCCCTTACTTGCTTTCTCAGATCTTTTTTCGATAGTTTTTCCATTATCTTCGGTTTGCTTGTGGCGTGTTTCTGACCGTCCTTGCCGGTGCATGTCTCGGCTTTGCAAGGTACTTTGTGTGGTTTTTAAAGACGTTCAGTGCCGCCTTTACCGTCTCATCAGAGAGGTTCAGGTATTCAATCCACGCCTGTTCGTCAAGGATATTATAGATGATTCTACTGTCAATGTAGTTCTGTAGCAATGTATGTGACCGCATAATCATCAGGTTCCGACGCCGTAATCCGTAGCGCGCAGCATAGTTTGCGAAGTCGTTCACAAGGTTCTGACGGTCGAGATAGTTTGCTAATGGCATCATCTCGGTGAACTTACTCAGTATCGGACGGTGCTGATCGGTGTAGTTAAAGGCGTATTGCAGGATCAAACCGCTCATCGCTGCCTCCTTATAATAGGATGTAACGTGCGACGTATCCTCTGGTACGAAGATGTCAGGGGTGATACCTCCGCCGCCATATACGGCGCGTCCGTTGTGTGTATGGTAAGCTGGTCCGACGTGTTTGATGCTGTCTTGTGAGAAGAACTCCCCATGACGATAACGCGCAAGGAGGTCGTTTTCATAGTCAGCATTGTCCCCTGGCTTGAAAGGTTTCTGTATGCAACGGCCTGAAGGGGTGTAATATCGAGCCACAGTGAGGCGTATCATACTGCCATCGGGGAACTGTATCTGTTGCTGCACAAGTCCTTTACCGAACGAACGACGCCCAACGATCGTTGCACGGTCGTTGTCTTGCATCGCACCAGCAAATATCTCGGCAGCTGAAGCAGTACCTTCATTGATGAGAACGACCATAGGAATATGTTGATAACTGCCCTTGCCATTGCTTCGATATTCGGCTCTTGGACTCTTTCTTCCTTGTGTATAGACAATCAGACGGTTCTTGGGTAGGAACTCATTTGCCATCTGTACGGCAGCTTCGAGTATGCCCCCACCGTTGTCACGTAGGTCTATTATGAGGTGATCAGCCCCTTCTATGTTCAGTGTTTGCAGTGCTGAAAGCATCTCAGCATAGGTCCTTTCACCGAAAGACTTCACCCGAATGTAACCCGTTGTGTCGTTGATCATGTAGCAAGCAGAGATACTGTTCACGGAGATGTCACCACGTGTGACCGTGAAAACCTTCACTCCTTTCTCTCCAAAGCGCTTCACTCCAATCAGAACCTTTGAGTCTTTCGGACCTTTAAGACGGTGCATCGCCTCCTCATTGGTGACGATCTTACCAACGAAAGGCTTACCATTGATGCTCACTATCTTGTCTCCAGCAAGCAAACCAGCACGGTTGGCAGGTCCATCCTTGATGACATTCTGCACACGAATGGTATCATCACGGATGATAAACTCAATACCTACACCTGAAAAGGAGCCCTTTAAGTCGTCAGTAGCAAGCTGAACGTCCTTCGCACTGATGTAAACAGAGTGCGGATCAAGCTCCGCCAGGATCTGAGGGATGGCCTTTTCGACAAGACTATCGATGTTTACGGAGTCAACATACTGATCATCGATGATGTGAAGTAGGTTACTCAGGCGGCTACTACCGCTGTTTATGATGTTAAGGCGGTTCCCTGAGAAGTGATTGGCATAGAAAGTACCAATCATAATACCAATGACAACGCAGAGCGCCATCACCAATGGCATGAAATGGTTGTTCTTTTTCTGGTTCATAGTTCCTTATATTCTACTTCAATTCCTGCCCGTTCGAGTAGGTCTATACCATCTGTGAGGCGGTATTTCTCCCCATATACGACCCTGCGTATGCCTGCTTGGATGATGAGTTTAGCACATTCTATGCACGGAGAGGCTGTGACATAGAGTGTAGAATCCTCACTGTTGTTCCCGCTTCGGGCGAGTTTCGTGATGGCATTGGCTTCTGCATGGAGCACATAAGGCTTCGTTACACCTGCTTCATCCTCACAAATGTTCTCGAAACCACTTGGTGTTCCGTTGTAACCATCGCTGATTATCATCTTATTTTTCACTACTAAAGCACCTACTTGGCGGCGTTGACAATAAGAATTCTCTGCCCATATGCGTGCCATACGTAGGTAACGATAGTCGAGAAGGTCCTGTTTTTTATCTTGTTTTGCTATCATTTATGTAAGAATATATTGTAGTTCTGATGCCTTTTTGAGCCCTTCTGCCTTGTCTTCTGCGCCCTTTCTGCGGGGAGGGGATGGCAGATCACGTGTGGAAGGGGCAAGTTTGGAACTGAAGGTGTTACTTTTTTAAGGGTGAAAAGACGAAGGAATGAAAGACTGAAGAGCTCATCTTCAATGCCCAAAACTCGTTTTCAATCCTCTTAAAGTCCCAATTTCTCAGCTCAATACTTGGTGTTTTATCTTCCAAAAGACTAACATTCCAAGCTCAAATGCTTGATGTTTTATCTTCCAAAAGCTTAACTTTCCAAGCCCAACACTTGGTGTTTTATCTTCCAAAAGCTTAACGTTCCAAGCTCAACACTTGGTGTTTTATCTCCCAAAAGACTAACGCTCCAAGCCCAAATGCTTGATGTTTTATCTTCCAAAAGACTAACTTTCCAAGCTCAAACGCTTGGTGTTTTATCTCTCTAGAGTCCAACTTTTCAAGCTCAAACACTTGGTGTTTTATCTCCTAAAAGTCCAACGTTTCAAGCTTAAGAGTTCAACTTTCCAAGCCCAAGAGTCCAACGTTTCAAGCTCAAAAGCCCAGATTTCAAGTCTTGAATCTTGCTGTCTGACCTTACTTTGTTTACTCTTTTGCTCTTTTTTCTTTTAGCTTTTCCGTACTATTCCATCCCTTTCTATCAGCGCATCGATGGTTGGTTCCTGTCCACGGAAGCGTTTATAGAGGGTCATTGGATGCTCCGTTCCACCCCGTGAGAGGATGTTATCACGGAAGCGTTGGGCTGTTTCCTGATTGAAGATACCCTCTTTCTTGAAGACACTGAAGGCATCTGCATCCAGCACCTCAGCCCATTTGTAGCTGTAATAGCCTGCTGCATAACCGCCAGCCATGATGTGTGAGAACTGAACTGTCATACAAGTATTGGGCAGTTGTTCACCAACAATGGCGTCAGCCCATGCCTTTTTCTCGAAAGGAATGATGTCTTCAGTGAACTCATCACGCTGTGTATAGTAAGCCATGTCGAGCAATCCGAAGCTCACTTGGCGCAGACAAGCCGTTGCAGCACCGTAGTTCCGACTGGCAATGATCTTCTCTATCAGTTCATCGGGCATCGGTTCACCTGTCTCATAATGGAAGGCAAAGGTGCGAAGGAAGTCCTTTTCCACTGCAAAGTTCTCCATAAACTGTGACGGAAGTTCAACGAAATCCCACCACACGTTCGTCCCTGACAGACTCTCGAAGCGTGTATTGGCAAACATACCATGCAGAGAATGTCCGAATTCGTGCAGGAATGTCTCCACTTCTCCTAACCTTAGCAGTGCTGGTTTGTCCTCTGTTGGCTTGGATAGGTTCATCACCAGCGAGGCATGTGGGCGTATATTCTTTCCTTCACGGTCAATCCATTGTCCTTGGAACTCGGTCATCCATGCTCCGTCACGCTTCCCTTTGCGTGGGTGGAAGTCAACATACAGCACGGCAAGGTAGCTCCCGTCCTTGTCATACACCTCATATGGGCGTACGTCAGGATGGTATACTGGGATGTCTTTGTTCTCCTTGAAGGTGATACCATACAAGCGTGTAGCCAGTCCGAAGACCCCTTTGATGACGTTGTTAAGCTCCAGATAAGGGCGTAACATCTCTGGATCGAGGTCGTATTTACGCATCTTCAGCTGGTGAGAGTAGTATGCTACGTCCCACGGCATGACCTTAAAGTCGTTGCCTTCCATCTCTTTTGCGAGTGCAATCACCTCGTTTCGTTCCTCAATCGCCGTTGGTTTATAAGCTTTGATGAGGTCGTTGAGCAGTTTATATACGTTCTCTACGGATGTTGCCATGCGGTATTTCATCACGTAATCGGCGTAAGTATCATAGCCCAAGAGCTGTGCCATCTCTCTGCGAAGGTTGATAAGGCGCTGGCAAACCTTAAGGTTATTCGTGTCATTGTCCTTTATGCAGAGCGTGTTATGTGCCATATAGAGTTCCTCACGTAGCTTCCGACGGGTGCTATACATAAGGAACGGACCGTAACTGGGGGCATCCAAGGTGAACACCCAACCCTCCATGCCGCGCTCTTTGGCAGCCTCTTGTGCTGCTTCACGTGCGGTATCAGGTAGTCCGTCGAGGTCTTTTTCGTCAGTAATGTGCAGTGTATACGCCTTATTCTCCTTCAAAAGATTCTGTGAGAACTGTAGGGAGAGCATCGAAGCCTCCTCTGTCAGCTTGCGAAGGCGGTCCTTTCCGGCTTCATCAAGCAGTGCACCACTGCGTACAAAGCCGTCATAACTGTTCTCCAAGAGGCGGTTTTCCTCGGGAGTAAGTGCTCCGTGATGTTCGTAAACATACTTAATACGTTCGAAAACCTTTGGATTCAGACTGACATCATTGCTGTGTTTCGTCAGGATAGGGCTCATCTTCTGCGCCAAAGCGTCCATCTCGTTGTTCGTTTCAGCGCTTAGCATATTGAAGAATACACTCTCCACCCTGCTCAGAAGGTCGTAATAATGCTTTCTTCCCTTCACCTCATCCTCTGGAATAATGGTATTTTCAAAGGTTGGTTCATCAGGATTATTGATGATTTTCTCAATCTGTTCGTTCTCTCTTCGTATGCCTTCCATCATCGCTTCCTCATAGTCGGCAAGCTCAATGCGGTCGAAAGGAACGGTGTCATGCGGCGTATCATAGGGTAAGAAGAAGGGGTTTACGCGCCCTTTCTCCTCTTTTATGTCTTTATTCATGTCTTTGCTTTCTCTTTATTAACCCACAAAGTTAACATAAAAATTGGACATATTACATATAATAAGGTGTATTTTAACGCAATTTATTGCGGCGTTTGTACCAGTGTTGATACTTTTCTGCAATCCCCCTAACCGTTCTTTGCCTTATTTCTCTACACTTATTAATCCCCCTTAACGTCTCACGGGCGTAAGAAGGGGATAATGTTAACCTCGCTTTATTCAGTGGGTTATAAAGAAAAAATCAATTAAAAGCAAGCCGTTTTTTCGTCTGTTTGGATGTAATAGACTTATCTTTGCCACTGTTTAATCAATAATATTGAAATCATGAAAAGAAGTAATTTGTTTAAAAAAGCGGCATGGGCGTTCTTAATGCTCGCAGGATTATTTACGTTTGCTTCGTGTAGCAACGATGAAGAGGAAGACTATAAAGGTAGTGACAGTACCGTTGTAAATAACAAAGAGACGGAGTTGAAGCTGCACGGCACATGGCAGTCGTCCGAAAATGGTAGTTATGTAGTTCTGAGAAACCCAAAGACGGGGAAAGAAACGATAGTACAATACCGTCGACTTGACGATAAACTCATCCCTTATCTCAATGGTAAGATAGCCGATTTGGACACCCTTGCCGGACTGAGTCGTGAGGATTTGGGTGATAAATACTTCCGTATCCAGTTCCAACCAGAGGGAAAACTGCAGAGTTTTGAGCAGAAAGAGAACGGTTCATGGGAGAAAGATGACGATGGAACCTACGGTTTTAACGACGATGGTTTCTATATGAAGATTGGCGGAACGAACTATACGAAGTTGCGCATCACGAAGTTGACGCTGACAGAACTTGAACTTACGGAGACCACTTTTGATGATCATGACCTCAATGAGGTGGTTGTTAAGAAGGTCATCCAGTTCGTTCGGGCATGAATGGAGCGCAACTGGGAGTTGCCAAAGAGCCTCTCACCCCACCGAAAGAAGGTGGGTTGAGAGGTTTTTTTGTATCGGTTCGCCAGCATCATCTGCGTGCTTACGAGTTGACAAATAGCTGAATTGCTTACTTTAAAACAGGAATTTACGGCTTGATAAATAGATGAGTTGTGTGCTATAAGCCAATACCTTGACTTCTAAACTTTATAATTTTGAGAATAAAACACTGACCTTTAAGCCCAATTTTTCATCCTTTTCTATCCCCAACACCCAGCATTCCGTATCCCGCCAGGCACATCCCCTCCTTTCTTATCCCACCGTTTCCTCTCACATCCCCTCCTTCGGAGGGGCTTGGGGAGGCCGCTACTTTGTCAATTTCTTTCCTTCTTGCTTCCCCATCTACGCCCTTTTGCATTCTAAAAGATGCCCTTTTGCAATGTAAAAGGGCATCTTTTGACGTGTAAAAGGGCGTCTTTTACAACGCAAAAGGGCACCTTTTACAAGCCTCTTTGTAACCTATTGATACTGCGGAGGTTACAAAGTCGTTTTTTCTCCCTTATCATTCGTTTTACCATCCATATGCCTTTACTTTTTGTAAGGTTATTTCGTAATTGCGAGAAGTGTATGCTTTACAGACGTCATGCAGCCCTTTTGCCCTACAAGACAGAAGCCTTCGCCGACCAATCCACCACAATTTTGCAGGAATTATTACGAAGTGAAAAATGTGTAAGCAAAGAAAATATAATGTTACTCATACTTATTTTTTATTAAAGGATGGGCTGCAGAGTCCGTTGTTTATCGGGGATTCAGTAACTTTGTACAACGTTTAGAGGATTGTTTACATAGTAGTAATAATTTAATATATTATGAAGATTTACCTTAAAGTTTTCAGGACATTACGCAAAAACAGCCTGATGCTCCTTTCGTTGGGCGTTTTTCTGCTCTCCGGAACGCTGACCTTTGCTGGCAATGTGACGCCGGCTGAAGCCGTAGCCATAGCCGAACGCTACGTGCAAGTGAACAAACAGGTGCGCCGAATGGCACAGACACGCACCGCAAAACTCTCTCCTTATTATATATACAATGACGATCGGGGCAAAGGTTTCGTAGTTGTTGCAGGCCATGACGGCATGGGAGAGCTGCTGGCTTACAGTGATAACGGTAAGTTAGACACGACGAATGCCGACTCAGGGGTGCGCGATCTCTTCCGTGCTTACCGTCAGGTGTATCGCCAACTGAACCTTCATCCGTCGCTCACCACACGTGCCGTGGCACTGAAAGCAACGGGTGACGAGGTCAGACCACTGCTGAAAACCTACTGGGGACAGCATGCGCCGTTCAACAACAGACTGAACTTCGGGTATGATGTGCCCACAGGATGTGTCGCAACAGCCATGTCGCAGATCATGTATTACCATCGTTGGCCCGAGCATGGACGAGGACAGAACAGCTACAAGCAGCAACAAGGCGACTCTATTATGACCCTTTCGGCTGATTTCTCCAAGTCAACCTATGCCTGGCAGAGCATGCTTCCCGTCTATCAGCAGGGCAGTTACAGTGCAGAACAGGCAGATGCCGTAGCCAGACTGCTGCGAGATCTGGGCATAGCAACCAACATGCAGTACTCAAAAGAGGGTAGTGGAGCTACTGATAACGATGCTGAGAACGCCTTCGGGACCTACTTCGACTATGACGTAGCAGCCATAAGCCTTGACATAGAGTCGCCAGTTGGCTTCCTCGACATTATGCGTAGCGAGCTGAGGAAGGGCTTCCCAATCTTTATGGCAGGTTCTTCAGACCTCGGAGGACATGCTTGGGTGGCTGATGGGTTCAACCATGACGGACTGGTTCATATGAATTTCGGATGGTATGGCAATGGTAATGGATACTATGCAGTGTCTGTTCTGAACTTAGTAGCTAAGAAAAAGGAGGATTATAAGCAACTATTGGACTTCAGATACAACCCTGTTATCATCCTCGCACACCCTAATAAGGCAGGCGTTCCTAAGATAGAGGAGTCCTTAAGAGAGCAAACTTCAAAGCTATCGTTCGATGTTGGGGGTGATATGCACTTCCTTGGAGCGAAGCCAACAGCACCAACGGCTGATGCAAAGGTGGTATATACCCACTTCTATAACCGTGGTGATAAACCCTTCAAGGGCGATGTCGGACTCGGGATATACGATGAAAAAGGCAATATGATGCGTGCTTGTCCGTCTGATTATTACGCAAAAGGCGGTTATACTGTAGCCCGTTTCCAGGGTGGAGAACTGGCTCATAACATCCTGGCAGCCGATACTCTCGCCTTCAAAGCCGACCTTTCCAACCTGAAAAACGGTACTTATACCCTCGCACCAGTCTATGCTGAGCGCAAAGCTGACGGCAAATGGGGGCAATGGACACGCATGAAGATGGCACCACGCATCGTCCTTGAGGTACAGAATGGTAAGGTTCTCTATGATGAGTTACCCTCCAACGAACCTGCGTTGCAGCTTGTTGAGAAGCCAATCCTTGAGGATTCACTCCAGATTGGCGTACGAAACATGGTACATCTGGCTGTTCGTAAGCTCGACGGAAGGGACGCTAAGTGTGTCATCAGGGCTGAAGTGGTTGACGAAAAAGGGCAGTTGGTGTCCACAGGGGTCTCACGTAGCCTTATCATCTACCCTTATGGCACCACCGTTTTCGATGTTCCGCTGACGCTTCCACGCCAGGTGAAGGGGCAGAAGTGCAGGATTCGCATCAAAGCTGACGTCACTCATTACATCGTTGACAAAGAAGTGGGCACACGAATAGACGTTAAAGACTACAAGATGCGTGAGCCTTGGTACGTCACAATAGCCAAAACGGGCAATGAAAAGTTCTTTGGTTCGACGATAATCAGCGTAGAAGACGCCGACGGAGTGGGTCATGGAAATGAGATTGACTATGAAGCACTGCAGAAAGCACGCCTACATGCGTCGTTTGAAGTCGTTGGTGCTGCTGGCTACGTGGGTCCTGTGCGCTATCAACTGACGGATATGGTGACGGGAAGAGTGGTTCCTTTGGGTGCCGACCCATCCTCACTCAACCTTACTGATGGGCAGAGTGGCGTTGGAGTATATAGCATCTGGATGGCTAAAAACAATGTGCAGCTGGTCAACGGCCGCTGGTATAAGGTGGGATTGATCGTGAATCTGGATGGAAAAGACGTAGATGTCTTCCCGAAATGGGAGAACCCTTACTGCATAAGAGTCCTCAACGGACCGTATAATTCAGATGATGATATAACGCCAACGGGCATCAACACCACCGAGACAAAGGGTAACATCACTTTCGAAGGGGGTGTGCTGAACATCCAGCAGACGGGACTTCAGACGGTGAGCGTGTACAGTCTGAACGGTGCATTGGTACAGCGTGTCGATGCAGCAGGCAAGAATAACCTCACCATTAGTCTGCCTCACGGTACTTACATCGTGAAGATTACCACCAATACTGCCGCTGGCAACCTCGTTCGGAAGGTGAGTTGGTAGGATGAAGGAGCCTCCCCCTTTCGGTAAAAGAATGGGGGATGAGGCTTCTGAAATACCCTTACAAAGTTTGTGTGCTTATGGTTCATCTGTCAGATGGAAACCGTTGAAAACCGACTTTGTAACCCTTGGATTATCAATGAGTTATAGATAGGCTCGTAAAAGGTGCCCTTTTGCGTTGCAAAACATGCCCTTTTACACATCAAAAGACGCCCTTTTGCATCGCAAAAGGGCGTCTTTTAGAATCCAACTAATCAAAGAAAATGAAGTAAAATCGAAGTTGGTGTAAACTGACTGATAATAAGCAGGAAACGGAACAATTTGCATAAAACTGCCTCTTTCAAAAAGGGCAGCAATATGCAGATTTAGGCAGAAGTTCAGTTACCAGAACGTTACCCGATTCTAGCATAGGTAACGATGGAGTAATATTCGGTAACTGAATTATTTTCGCTCGTGTGGCTGTTGCTTCGGTCGGCAGTTTTCTGCGTAAGTGAGGAACGCTTTAATTCGGGTAACTTTGCCCACAGAAATTAAAGCGTATGAAACAAGGAAAAATGAAGGTGTTGCTCTACCTCAAAAAGAGCGGTCTTGACAAGTCGGGCAAAGCCCCGATTATGGGGCGGATAACCATCGACCGTTCCATTGCCCAGTTCAGTTGCAAACTCTCCTGCAATCCCGATTTGTGGAATCCCCGTGAGAGCCGAATGGACGGAAAGAGCCGTGAGGCGGTGGAAGTGAACAGCAGGTTGGAAAACCTGTTGCTGTCCGTTCAGTCTGCTTATCAGTCCCTGCTCTCCAAAGGATGCCCGTTTGACGCAACCGATGTGAAGGAGCAGTTTCAGGGCAGCGTGCAGACACGGTGCATGCTCATCGAAAGGCTGGACATACTCATCAAGGAAAAAGAAAACCATGTAGGTATAGACATCAAGGAAGGAGCCATACACGGCTACCACTCCACCCGGATACATTTACAGAAGTTTATTCAACGGAAGTACAAGGTTTCGGACTTGGCATTCTCGCAACTTACAGAGGATTTTATCCATGAGTTCCAGCAGTATTTCTTAGGTGAGTGTGGTTTTCAGGAAAGCACGTTCTATAATGTAGCCACGCATTTGAAGACGGTATGCAGATTGGCATACCGTGAGGGATTGGCAGACACGCTCCTTTTTGACAAGGTTAAGATATCAAAGGGCAACAAGAAACTCCCCAAGGCACTCGACAAGGAAGCGTTGGAAAAGCTGAAGGCTCTCTGCTTTGAGGATTTGGAGGAAGAAATGGAAACGGCAAGGGACATATTCCTCTTTGCCTGCTATGTTGGTGCAGCCTATTGCGACCTGATGGAACTGAGCAAGTCCCACCTTGTCCGTGATGATGAAGGCAAAATGTGGCTGAAATTCAACCGCCACAAGACAGGCGTACCCTGCCGTATCAAGTTATTGCCCGAAGCCATTAGGCTGATAGAGAGGTTTCACTGCGATGAAAGGGAAACACTGCTTCCCTATATCAAGTACAAGAGCTATCAGACCTGTCTGAAAGCCCTGCGGCTTCGTGCAGGCATATCGTTTCCATTTACCACTCATACCGCAAGGCACACCTTTGCAACACTCATCACGCTTGAACAGGGTGTGCCTATTGAAACGGTAAGCAAGATGCTGGGACATTCCAACATAAGCATGACGGAACGCTATGCCAAAGTAACTCCACTGAAACTTTTTGAGGAGTTCGACCTTTTCCTCTCTTTTACAGGTGATATGCAGCTGACTATCTAACGATAAAGTCTCATCATCTTATTTTTTTTCATCCAATCAATCAAAACATTAAAGCATCAAGACAATGAGAAGTACATTCAAGATAATGTTCTATATCAACAGACAGAAAATTAAGGCAGATGGCAATACCGCCATTCTATGCCGTATCACCATAGACGGAAAAAGCACAACCATTACCACGGGCGAAGAATGCAATCCCTCCGAGTGGAACACCAAGCAGGGCTTGACGACAGACAGGAAAACCAATCAAAGACTCCATGAGTTCAGGGAAATTGTGGAAAAGACCTATCAGGATATACTGACAAGGGACGGAGTGGTAAGTGCTGAACTTATCAAGAACCACCTGCAAGGCATAACAGAGAATCCGTCAACCCTCCTTGCCATGAGCAGGGCGGAGCTGCAAGCACTCAAGGAAAGCGTTGGAAAGTCAAGGGCGGAGGGAACTTATCTGAATCTGTCCCATTCTGACAAGAACCTCCGTGAGTTTGTGGAAGATAAAGGATTGCAGGACATATCCATTTCCACCATTACGGAGGACTTGTTTGAGGAATATCGCTTCTTTCTCAAAAAGCGCGGATTAAAGGGAACGACCATCAACAACTATCTCTGCTGGCTGAGCAGGCTGATGTTCCGTGCGGTCAGCAAGAGGATTATTCGCTGCAATCCTTTTGAGCATGCCAAGTATGAGAAAGAAGAAAAGAAGATACGCTTCCTGCAAAAGAGTGAAGTTGCTAAACTTGCGACAATGAAAATGAATGACAGCGAGGCGGAATTGGCAAGGCTGATGTTCGTCTTTTCCTGTCTTACGGGACTGGCAATCGCTGATATGGAAACTCTGCAATATGGGCATATCCAAACGGCAGCGGGCGGGAGGAAGTATATCCGAAAGGAACGTCAAAAGACAAAGGTGGAGTTCGTTGTGCCGCTGCATCCAATAGCGGAGGCCATTATCCGCCATTGTTGGGAAGAACAGGAGGGAAACGAAGAACTGCAGACGGTGAAAGAAAAAGGCGACAGCCTTGTCTTCCCCCGTAGTTGCAGCCGTAGCGTAATGGGCAAGAACCTGTGCATTGTGGGCAAGGCTTGCGGTATCAGAGAACGGTTGTCCTATCATATGGCAAGGCACACTTTCGGTACAATGAGTTTAAGTGCAGG
>ERZ651108.902-NODE-902-length-13824-cov-12.659452_pt1 | contig 13824 bp, 8 predicted proteins | sample MGYA00512173_ERZ651108 | MGnify/ENA metagenome assembly ERZ651108 | reverse complement strand
ATGGGACACCCGTATGCCCGATGTGAAAGACCAGCTGCGAGCCATCGACCTGTACAATAAATCGGGGGCGGTAAGCAAATCTGACTTTGTGCGAGCCCGTATTCTTGGAGAGAGATTCAAGGTGATAATGGTGGATAAGTCCGCAGTTGAGTATTACCGCAAGCTCTCTGAACTCACAGCCCAAGTACATAAGATTGGCATAAACTATAATCAAGTCGTCCGCTTGATGCACCTTTATACGGCAGAGAAAAGTGTAAAAGCATTGTTACAGGAACTTATCCGGCAGACAAAAGAACTCACCGTCTTTTAAGAGTTGACGGTGAGTTTGACAATTGACTATCGCAAAAAATATAGAATAGAATTACTTCCTGAGGTATTTAAGCATCTGCGTAATACAACGCTTCTTCTGTTCCATATTGGGATGAACATAGAGGTTGAGAGTTGTAGTGATGTTCGCATGCCCGAGCAACACGCTAACCGTCTTATAGTCACAGTTACTTTCGATGCAGCGTGTGGCGAAACTGTGGCGCAGCCCGTGATATTTCAGCCGAGGAATGTCCAAATGCTTCATTAACCGATGATAATAGTTTCGATAGGTTCGTGGCTCAGTAGGTCTTTCTTCGTTGGTCAGCACATAGAAATTAATATTTACTACCTTTTTCAGTGGTTTCACCATAGCCAAGAGTTCTTTGTTCATTGGTATCTCACGGCAAGAGTTCTTGGTCTTTGGGCTGTTGATGACTAATTCTGTGTGCCTGCGCTCACCTTCTACGACGTAGATACGCTCAATGGTACGGTTTACGGTGATTATACCGCTGTCCGTATTGATGTCCGACCATTTCAAGCCGCATACCTCACCAATCCGCAAGCCTGTGGTTAGACTAATGTAGATGCCAAGGTTGCGAAATGTAAAGTTCTGCTTGATGAAATCGAGAATATTTTTGTGGTGTGTCACTGTCAGCACCTCCATTTCTTTATTGATTACTGTAGTTGGATACTTGATGTCCCATTCGCAATAGTTCATCCAACCGTTCTTTACTCCGAACTTCATCACCATTTTCAACACAATGAGAATATCCTTCACCGTTTTAATGCTGAGACCAGCATTAAGTTTTTGTAGCACAAATTCTTGTACAAGTTTTTCACTAAGACTATCACAATCACCAAACGATGAAAGTATGTGATTTTCCAAAACTAACACATAAGCAGCGTATGTGGACTGCTTGACGTAGCGTTGCTTGTCTCTTTTCCAAGCCAACGAAATTTCTCTAATAGTTTTTGTTTTCATATTTAATCCTTAATATAGAAAAGGTACATAATAATTAGAGAAACGTATTAACTAATGTCCCAAATCTGAGATTCCCTGAGTTTGAGGGAGAGTGGGAGAAATGTAAGGTTTCGGAGTTATTGGACTTCTATTCAACAAACTCACTTAGTTGGGATAAATTAGAATATGGCACGAATGCTATTCAGAATCTACATTATGGTTTGATACATGTAGGATTGCCAACAATGGTTGACCTTGATAATGACAAATTGCCTAATATTGTGAGTGGCAACACTCCCAAAAACTATGAGCTTTGTCAAGAAGGGGATATTGCTTTTGCTGATGCTTCGGAAGATACGAACGAAGTTGCTAAAGCTGTTGAGTTCTATAAACTTAACGGCAAGGATGTGATTTGTGGATTGCATACTATTCATGGAAGAGACAACCAACATAAAACCATTGTTGGATATAAAGGGTATGCCTTTTCTTCTACGGCATTTCATCAACAGATTAGAAGAATTGCACAGGGCACAAAGATATATTCAATTAACAGCAAGAACTTTTCTGAATGTTATATTGGTATTCCTTCAAAAGAAGAACAGAAGAAAATTGCCACGTTACTTCGGTTAATAGACGAGCGTATTTCTACCCAAAACAAAATCATTGAGGAATTAAAGAAACTAAAGGTCTGCGTTAGAAGGCTAATATTCAGAACCCTTAATTGTTCATGGTTTTTATTATCGGAACTTGAAGCAAGTGGCGATATCTGTCTTAAACGAGGCAATATTATTCCCAAGCACGAACATACAGATATATTTTGTTATCCAGTGTATTCTTCATCTGTACAAAACGGAGGTTTAATGGGATATAACAATACCTATATGTTCAATACCGAACTTGTAACTTGGTCTATAGACGGTGGCGGAAATTTCTTTTATCGGCACAAACATAAGTTCAATGTAACAAATGTCAGCGGTTATATGCAATTAAATGAAGCAAAATATAACTATCGCTTTGTCTCCGAGATATTGTTATGGCAACATTCGTTTATGGTATTTGACTATCAAACAAAAGCACATCCAAGTGTCATAAGATCCATATATAAGTTACCAGATGTATCTCTTGCTGAGCAAGAACTAATAGCAAACATATTTAGATTGCTTGATGTTAAACTTCAGAATGAAATGACAATTCTGAAACAATATCAACAACAAAAGCAATATCTTCTCCGTCAAATGTTTATATAAACATTTGCTGCAGTAAATACTCTTTTTGTTGAGAGAACATTGCATAAAGCGATACATTATTTTTTATCAATAAATCTAACGATGAGAGAAGTTTGATACAATGTCCTATTGTCGATTTGTCTGGAGTTGGAAATGACATACGAAGTATATCTTCGCCATTAAGGTTAGCTATAGCTCCATTTCCACCTTGTAAAGACTTCCATATATTTCTATGGTATCTATTGGTTTGGAATAGCCATTTTGTGATAGGCATTTTAGAACGATAGATGCCACAAAAAGCACCAACAGTTATAGGAGATAAGCATTTACCATCATAAAAAGATGTTTTCCCCACTAAAGCAGAACTTCCATTTGCCATACAAATAACAATGTCCCCATTCTGTAGTTGCTGTTCTTGTGATATTTGTTTATTTACACGCACAATATTGTTGCAGTAATCAAGCATACCACCACTAACAATATTGTTAGAGCGCATAACAATTGTTCCTTTTTGCTCTACAACATCCTTGCTACTATATGTCAATCCGCGGATGTATATACCAACATCACCAAGTCGCATTTTGTTGTCGTGGCAATTGTTTAATACGTTTTCAATAATTGCGCACTTTAATTTCTTCAAATCCTCAATGATTTTGTTTTGGGTAGCGATGCGCTCATCAAGTAAAGCTAAAAGTTTACTTATTTTCTCCTGCTCCTTGGATGTTGGTACTGCTATTTTTATTTTTCGTACTTCGTTTGCTGAAATTTCAAGAAATGTAGAACCACAAGATTTTCTTATTAGCTCTTTCCGTTTGGTCTGCATCAAATAAAATACAAACTCCTTCGAGAAATATTCCTTGGTAATTAAAGATTGGAATCCTTGATTAGTTGTGCATTCTACTTTGTTTATAGAACATTCTCCTACTGTCGCTCTGGAACTTAACAATATTGTCCCAATCGGAAGAAGTTTTGCACTGGATTTATTCAAACCTTCTTCTGATATTGTACGTAAGCTATTGGTTACATATTTGTCTCTACCAATCTCTGATGGAGTGAACCATTGAATATCGCCATTCCAATATTTATGGTTATTTGTATCTGGAGTGCCGCCACCAACTACCATCGCAATATCTCCCAACTTGCACTCCTTCCACTCCCCCTGAAACTCAGGAAATCTCAGATTTGGGACATTGAGGACTTTTTTATCTTTATTTTCTGCCATAGTCATTATTCTTTAATTTTCTTGATGAGTTCAGTTGCTGCAATGTCGTGCATGAGAGTAAAGCCGAACCACTTTTTACCCAAGTCCTTGATAGAAGCTCCAATATGAGGTCGCAATTTGCGACCAGTTCAGTTGATTGTCGTTTTGTATTTTCCTTATCTTTCGCCATAACTTCTTATTTTGACATTATAACTTGAGCCCCAATATTTTACATTATCCCCAATTCTTTCAAATAACCTTCAATTTCTTTATCAAGGTCGGCACGCTTGGCTTCCAGATCCTTGATTTCCTTCATTACGGCATGGATGTCAATAGGTTCTTCCTCCTCGAAAGTATCAACGTAACGAGGAATGTTGAGGTTGTAATCGTTTTCGGCTATCTCCTCCAAGGTGGCAAGGTGGCTGTATTTCTCAATCTCCTTGCGATCACGGTAGGTGTCAACAATCTTCTGAATATGCTGTGGGCGGAGCTTGTTCTGTGTCTTTATCTTCTCAAAATCCTTGCTGGCATCAATGAAGAGAATACTGTCGTCTTCCTTACGGCATTTCTTAAACACCAGAATACAGGTAGGGATGCTTGTTCCATAGAAGATGTTAGCAGGTAGACCGATGATAGCATCCACATAGTTTTTCTTCTCAATGAGGAAGCGGCGGATTACCCCCTCAGCATTTCCACGGAAGAGAACACCATGAGGAGCAACGCAAGCCATAGTTCCACCCTCGTTTAAGTGATAAAGCATGTGGAGGATGAACGCATAATCAGCTGTCTTGCGTGGAGCAAGCCGTCCTGCCTTGCTGAAACGGTCATCATTGTTGAACTTATCAGCAGCACTCCACTCAGCAGAGAACGGAGGGTTGGCAACAACTGCATCAAATTGAGTGTCACCAAAGGCATCGGCTTCGAGTGTGTCGCCATTCTCAATACGGAAGTTTCTGAATTTGATGCCATGAAGGAGCATATTCATGCGAGCAAGATTGTAGGTTGTGGGATTCTTCTCCTGTCCGAATATCTCATTAGCATGTCCTATACTTGCTGCACGGAGCAGTAAAGAGCCGCTACCGCAGGTTGGATCATAAACATTGCGAAGGCGTGCATGGCCGAGGGTTACAATTTCAGCCAAGATACGGCTAACTTCCTGCGGAGTGTAAAACTCACCAGCTTTCTTTCCTGCACCGGCGGCAAACTGGCTAATCATATACTCATAAGCATCGCCAAGAATATCAATCTCTTGTGAAGCCTCTACGCCAAAATCTATGTCATCGAGGGCAAGAAGTACATTACTAACCAATGTATTTTTATCATCGGCTGTCTTTCCCAATTTAGGCGAGGCGAGGTCTATGTCTGAGAACAAACCGCCAAAGTCCTCTTCACTGTCTTGCCCCAGAGTACTATCTTCAATACGCTTCAAAGAACGCTCAAGTATCGGCAGGATATTTTCTTTCTTTTTAATACTCTCAATAACGGATGAGAACAAGAAGTTAGGTTCTATGAAATAGCCAATATTTTCGATACATTCGGTCTTTACGCTCTCTTGTAGCTCTTCGATATCGGTATCTTTTTCCATTGACCATAATTCCTTGAACGTGACCTCATCATCCACCAATGCATCATTGGCGTGTTTCTCTATCTTCTCCGACAAATACTTGTAGAAGATAAAGCCAAGGGTGAAATACATGAAGTCACTTGCCGACATATTGCCACGCAACTTGTTTGCGACTTCCCAAAGCTGGTCACGGAGTTTCTGTTGTAATTCTTCGCTCATATCGTTATTTCTTTTTTTCGATTTTTATGGCATCAGCCAATGTAACTTTATTGACGTTTCCATTTGCCGTGAAATATGAATCACGGTATTTCGTATTTGAATGTTCATCAATAGAAATGACAGCATTCCAATAAGAAACTGGGGTAATGTCACTTCCTGGGTCTAAACAAAAGATTTTTTTTATTTTGTCATTTCGGGTTTCATATCCTATTGCTAACAAAGCGTGTCCGTCAACTTTATTATAATCAACCCCTATCATTAACGGTTTGTTGTCATCAATGCATCTTTTTAATGTTTCTATTGTTTCTTGTCGGCTTGCAATATAATTACAATCGACAATACTTTTTGCAGCAAATTGCAGTCCGTCTTTTATATCATCGGCAAAACCAAGCCCTTTTCTGATAAGTCCATCTTGCCTTTCAAGAAATTTTCTAATACTACGTCCCTTTGAAGTGGAACGCTTAATATTATTTCCTTCTGTCACCTGTTTGTATGTAAATATGCGCAATATAATCAAATACATCATTAGAGAATATACTGCACAAGCACCATCAAGTTCACCTTGTCGCAGATGAACTTTTGAGGTGCCTCCTAATCTTACACCATCAGGCGTAAGTTCTAATGTATCTATTATTTTAATCATTCTATTCCCAACTGAATGTTCGTATGATAGACTTCAAGCGGTCAAGTATCCTTGTCAATGTTTTGCGTTTTTTTATTAATCCTAAATGCTTTTCTTTCAACGCCTCTTGTATAATTTCTGGTTGTTCCTTTTGCAAGTAGTCATATTCAGACAAGTAATGATTGAGAACCGTTACATCCAAACCCTCTTCTTTTGCAAGTTTATCTACTGCGTTGTTCCGCTCAGTCGTGATGTAATTGTTCAATCGTTCTTCAAGGTCGCTTGTACCGTCAAACTTCTGTTTGCGTGCCATAAAGTTATCTCGGTCATCATCGACGTTCTGCTGTATAAAGCCATCAATCAGTTTTGCCTTGTTACGTAACTCCGCATCTTTAATCATCGTATCAATAATATACGTACGTTTTTCCTTATAATCTGCACTGTAAGGATTAAGATCAGCGATCAGTTCAAGTATGTAAGTTACATTGATAATATCACTATGCAACAATTCTAAACAGAAATCAATATCATCAATACCTGACTCTGTTGGAGTTTCCGTGGACTCTGTATCTTCGTCAGGCGTTTGATTTTCTTCTGAAGGCTTACTGCCACCAGCAAATGTATCGTAAATATCAAGGTATTTGCTTCGGAAGTCCATAAATTGCTGCTCTGTCATACCAAGATCTGCAGCATCTTCTTCAAATTCATCGTAAACCTGAATCTCTGCATGTTTCTTAATGACATCACGGAATGCAAGGATAAACTGCTTTTTATCTTTCTCGCTCTGCAACAAATCTATGCTGCTGGGAGTTGGGTATTGTTCTAAGAAGTTTGTCGTAAGTTCCTGATAATTCTTCTTGATTTCATTAAAAGGCGGGCGGACAATATCTTCAAGATTATTGCTGTTACTGAAAAGCTTGATAGAAGCATCCACATTGCTTTTCAAATCACGGAAGCAAACAATCTTGCCAAAACGTTTCTTTTCATTCAAAACACGGTTTGTACGACTGAATGCTTGTAATAATCCATGATAGTCCATATTCTTATCCACATAGAGTGTATTGAGTTTCTTGCTGTCAAAGCCCGTTAGGAACATGCCGACTACCAGACAGAGGTCAAGTGACTTCATGTCTGTTTTCTTTTTCTTCATACGAAGATTGATGTCGTCATAATATGCACGGAAGTTTTCTGTAGTGAAACTTGTACCGAACATATCATTATAATCATCCATAATAGCCTGTAACTCATCTGCTTCTCCCGTACTTTCACTCACATAGCTACCAGTATTCATACCTGTAAGGGCGTCGTCCTGACTGCTGTTAGATGCGTATGTAAACACGGCTCCTATTCTTATTTTGGGATTAAGACTCTTGAATATTTTATAATATCGAATAAGCGTTGACACAGACTGCACGGCAAACAAAGCATCAAACTCGCCATCAAATGTTGATTTATTGAAATTATTAAGGATAAATTTGGCAATTTCCGTCATACGGTTTTGGTTAGCATTATCTACATCGGCATTGCCATGATAATATTCTACGAGGAAACCAAGTACATTTTCATCAGCAATAGCATCCTTTATCAGATACTTGTGGAGGCAATTGCCGAAGATTTCCTTTGTTGTATGACCATCCACAGCATTCTCAACGAAGATAGGTGTACCTGTAAATCCGAAAATCTGTGTATTGTCGAAAAACCTGACGATATTCTTATGGCAATCTCCGAAATGACTGCGATGACACTCATCAAAAATCATCACGATACGAGCATGACGGATTTCTTCAATCCGCCTGCTATACCACTGCTTACTTACAGCGGCATTGAGCTTTTGGATGGTGGTGATGATAATTTTGGAATTACCATGAAGGCGCTTCACAAGTTCGTCTGTGTTATCGGTACTGTCAACAGCACCAGGCTCAAATGCCTCATATTCGGACTGCGTCTGTGTATCAAGGTCGTGCCTGTCAACTACAAACATAACCTTGTCCACATCGTCTAATTCAGCTACAAGCTGGGCAGCCTTAAATGAAGTCAGCGTTTTTCCCGCACCAGTTGTATGCCATATATAGCCATTGCTATTGGAATTTTTCACACGGTCAAGTATCTTCTCGACGGCATAGAACTGATAAGGACGCAACACCATTAGGCATTTATCTCCTTCGTGCAGTACGATATACTTGCCTATTATCTTGCCTAACGTACATTTATCAAAGAAGCTGGTGGCGAACTTTTCCAATTCATTGAAAGGTACATTAGCTGCATCTGTCCAATTGAATGTGAATTTGTAGCCACTATTCGGATTGTTGGCAAAATAACGCGTGTTCACTCCGTTGGAGATAACAAACAGCTGCACATAGTCAAACAGTCCATGGAACGAGGTCTTATGATAACGTTGTATCTGGTTGTAAGCCTGTTTCAGCTCTACCCCTCTGCGCTTTAGCTCTATCTGAACCAAAGGTAAACCATTTATTAGTATCGTCACGTCATAACGACACTTCTTTCTTCCTTCAACAGTAATCTGATGGGAAACCTGAAACTCGTTCTGACACCAGTGGGTGCGGTTCAGGAATTCCACCCACAGGCGTTCTCCATCATCCAGTTCAAGTGGAAAGAGGTCACGGAGTTTCTTTGCCTTTTCAAAACGTGTGCCACCCTCAAGATAAATCAAGATTTTCTCAAATTCGGCTTCAGTAAACTCCGTACGCCCAATCTCTTCCAGTCTCTTCCTGTTATGTTTCTCAAGTTGACTTTTGAAATTTGTCCGTAGATTTTTCTCTTCTTCAATCTGTACATATTCATAGTTCATTTGCTGAAGAGTAGCAATAAGTCCGTTCTCAAGGGCCGCTTCACTTTGTACTGGCATATTTATTATTCTTTAGTTATTATTTGTTTAGCATATAAGGTTATTCTTCGGTTGACCTAAGTAAATTTCTCACATCAACCTTTAGCGCCTTGGCGATTTCAAGAAGATTCTCAAGGAACGGCTGCACTTTATTGGAACACCACCGTGAAACGGTATTCTCTGTACGACCTATTTCATTCGCCAGCCATTTGCCAGACAATTGTTTTTCTGCCAAAACAGCTTTAATCCTATATATCGCCTTTTTCTGTTGATTTATCATTGTATATTGCAGAATGCGTAAGTACAAAGATACACTCTTAAGGTTGTTTCTCCAAACATATTTAAAAGTAATTGTTTTTTTCGTATAAAATTCTTGTTTTAGAATTGTATTTCATCGGAATATGATAGTCTTTGAATTATAAGATTAAGTGTTCTTTGAGACAATGCAGAATAAAGAACGGGAAAGAAACTTGCTCGTTCCCATCTTGTGCCCCATTTACTCTTTATCCATTTTTATTTTGTTGATTATCTGAGAGATACAATATTCTTGAATCTTTTGCGGGCGTAGTCTGTTGCAATCAGCATCTTTGCTCTTTCCTCGCTCTCACTGAGCGGCGCACGTCCCAAGATTGTGGCATCGCCACTCTTGGCAAACTCCATCAGCTTGCTAATAAACACCTCCTGCTCGGGTGTCGGTGGTATGTTATGCAGTATCTCATTCTTCTCTGGTCTGTCAATGCCGATGTCCTTGGCAGTGCGAAAATCGCATATCTCCGCATAAAAGTAATGGGGGTGAATGTAATCGACTGATTACTAATAAAAAGCAGAATATATAATCTGATAAGGTGAACGACTAAGAAACGAGCGAGTTTCTTTCCCTTTCTTTATTCTGCAAAGTCTCAAAGAACTCTCTGTTTGATGTTGCAAAGATAGCGATATAATTCATATAAGCAAAGTATTTACGTTGTTTTTTCAATGAAAATCAACCTTAGACATTTCTAATTCTATAAAATCGCCATTTTAAGGTATTGCATATATCTATGAACAATGGTAATTTTGCAAAATGATAATCAAAAGAATTCTTTTAATCTTCATCATTCTACTTCTGCTGTTTCCCACTGCTAATGCTACTATTTTGAATTTAGTTGTGGGTGATACTATATACCCTACTCGAAAACATGTTTCTTCATTACATAAAACGATAGAACTCGATGAAGTTCAAGTTATTGGACAGCGGAAATTGTTTTCCATAAGAAAAGACACCACGTTTATCAATACTGATTGCCTTCGAGTAAGGAAAGGTGCTAACTTGGAAGACTTAATCAGGAATATTCCGGGCATGGAATACGACAAGGCGAACAGGCAACTATCATTCAAAGGAAAGCCATTGAACGGCGTAAACATCAATGGCGAGACCTTTATGGGCAACGACATTATCGCAGCGTTGGAGAATATGCCAACCGATGCAGTGGAACTACTGAAACTGTATGACATGCTCAGCGCATTGGAGAAAATGACGGGAGTAGATGATGGTGCCGACAATTATGTGCTGGACATCAAGACCAAATCTACCTACAATGGCAGCCTGACAGGAACACTAACGGCTGAACACGGCAATCGCGACAGACGCAGGGATGAGGTACAGGGCAATCTATTCAATGCCGATGGCGAAAACACCTCGCTGACTTTGCGCTCTGACAATCTTAGTAATATGAACATTGGGGGAAACAATTTCCAAAACATATTGTCGGGCAATATCGTGAAGAAATTTGGTAAGAAAATTACGCTCAATGCAAGCCTCTCACTCAATGCCTTCCACAATGGAAGCGAGAATCATGACTATGATGAGCAATATCTTTCATCGGGAACAAAATATCGGGAATCAATGCTGCTTTCCTTGAGCAAGAATCACAGTAATGCCGCAAACATAAATCTGCAGTATAACATAGACAAAAAGACTTTGCTGAATATAAGTGCAAATGGAAACTTCGGACGGTCAGACAACCTGACTGACAACACAACATACCTATATGAGCGCAATACGGCTGCGGACACGCTGACCTCGGGAACGCTGCGAAATAACACAAAAAGCAATGGAAAGAATTACCATGTATCTGCCGACCTCACACGGCGGATTGGCAAGGCTGGGGCATCATTTACCGTGAAGGCGACACTTGGCGGTAACTCGAATGAAACTAATAATACCAGCCTTTCACTGACGAAATTCCACCACCTGCGCAACGCTGTGGGCGGAGATTCACTACTGTTGCGCAATCTTTGCCAACAACTGCCCACCCTGCGCAACGAAAGCAGAATATCATTGCAATATACCCATCCTTTTGGCAAACAGTTGAAATTGCAGACAGGGTACGGACTGCATCACGAAGAGGATAGAAACACAAGCAACACTTACGACTATACTATACCGAATAGACCATACATAGATAGCCTAAGTTATGAGAACACACTATCTATATGTGGGCAGGAACTCACCCTGAGAATGGATTATAAGGGTAAGCAATGGAAGATAAACAGTGGCATTGATGTAGAATGGCAACGCAGGAATATCTGCCGGCAACACAATTCGGAAACAGTGGACTATACAGTCAAGGCTACGGAATACAAGCCCAAGTTCGGCGCAAAGTGGAACAACGGAAAAATAGAAGTTGAACTGCGTTATAACGGAAACACACAACAGCCTTCCATACAGGCTTTGCTGACACTTGATGACAAGAGCAACCCGCTGTCCGTGAAGATAGGCAATCCGCAGTTGAAGCCAGCCTATCAACAACAACTGTCCATCAGATTAAATGAGAGAAAATATGGTATTACCTTTATGGGCAATTACCACAACTCGTTCAATGATTTTGCAGAGGAAGTAACGTATGACTCAAATACTGGCGCACGGACATACAGAACTGTCAATATCAACGGAAATTATTCTGTGGACGGGATGCTGCAATGGCAGAAACAAGTGAAGCGTCTGATGCTCTCTGGTACTATGAGAACTTCTTTTAAAAACCACGTCTATCTCTTTCACGAACAAACGTACGGTAATGCTTTGAAGAGCAAGACACATACAACGGGTAATGAGGTTAGCCTACGATTGAACTACCAGCCGAAATGGGGGAATATTGACCTACACGCCAGTTGGCAACTCTACCGTTCCAACAACTTACTGACAAACACCCATGTAAATACCATTGACTACGACTGTGGCATCAGCGGCACAGTAGAACTTCCCCACGACATTGAAATATGGGGCGATGCAAATTGTCATCTGCGCCGAGGAACCTATTCAACCACAGATGATGACCAGTGGCTATTGAACGTGGGAGCATCGTGGCGTTTTCTCAGGAAGAAACAAGCCACGCTCTCATTCAAATGGAACGACATTCTGAATAGGCGAAGGGACCTCAACCGTTCCGTTTCAGGTTACGGGTATCACGAGAGTTTCCGACCGCAGATACATAGTTATGCCCTCGTATCGCTGCGATACCGTTTTAGCCTTACCAAAAGTAAAACAGATAAAAATTCTCACAAACAGCAAAATCCTAATAAATAAGGATTGCAAAAATAAAAATAAAATCATAAGAAATAGGTATTGTGAAATCCAAACAAGGCTCCTACCTTTGCAACTCAAAACAATTAATTTATTATCGAAAATGAAAATAGTAAAGAATTTAACATTACCAGTATTGGTATTCCTTGTGATGGGACTTGCCTCATGTAGCAGTGATGATAATACAGTTCATTACAGCACAAACTCCCTTAAAAATACAGAATTGATGACTGTGTTGAAATCGAAAGGTTATCAGTTCGACAAAGACGGTAAGTTGGAACTCAACGATTTGGCCAACAATACCACATCGCTTGACCTTAGCGGTACAAACCTGAAGGATCTCAGCGGTCTTGATATTCTTCCAAACCTAAAAGATGTAAAACTCTCCAATAACGGGTATGGACCTGTTTTCGACTTCGCCCAACTACCTGCACAGATTACTGGAGTGGATTTGACCGGCAATGACATTTACGAATTTAAGGGACTGGCAAATACCGACAAGGTAGAGGCTACAGGATACGAGGCTACCGACATTAAACGCCACTTTGAAAAGTTGTATCTTCCTGAGGGAGCAAAATACGATCAGGATCAGATTGTAGCTTTTTATAAAAAGTCGGAGATGGACAAGAAAGCCGTTGATATGAAAATGGCAGATGCAAATGGAAAGTTGAACACATATAACACCTTGCGTAATGTGCCTGATGCCATAGTCAGAAAACAATTATATGATCTTTTCTCACAATTATTTGTCATTACAGAAAATAAGGATACACTTATTGATGTGAGCAGACGAATGACCTCACCCGAGCAAAGCAACAATTCTATTGCTATTTTTGAAGGAAAAAATGCTGACGGTTTCCAATATGTTCTACACAACAAGAGTTTCAAAGGAACAATATTAGGTGTCACTTCAGAAGAATATACAAAAGTTCCTTATCTGAAAATGCCTAAACAAATATCATTTTTCCAGTTAGAGCATCTTGACTTGCTTAACGGCATAGATATGTCTGCAAATACCGATCTGTTTCATGGGCACATGTACACTTGTCGCTCTATCAAGAAAATGGACATGAGCCATTCTACCAAATTGGGACAACGCAGCATACCATTGGAGATGACAGATATGGATGTATCGTGGGTGGAAATCAAAGACTGTCCGGATCTTGAGGAAATCATGTTTCCTAAGAAGGCGTACATCATGAACAATATGACTTTCTGCTATTTGCCCAAATTAAAGAAGCTGGATCTTTCGCAATTTGAGTCTTTTTGGAGATGTGATTTATATGAATTAAAAAATGTGCAGATTATCTACCCAACT
>ERZ651108.900-NODE-900-length-13843-cov-23.651871_pt1 | contig 13843 bp, 14 predicted proteins | sample MGYA00512173_ERZ651108 | MGnify/ENA metagenome assembly ERZ651108 | reverse complement strand
GAGCAGCAGTTTCCTAAACTGCGTGTCACTGGTTCGATTCCGGTTAGGCGCACCATAGATTAATACTGGCTTATAAGTTGATTAGAATTTTCTCTTATTATAGAAATAAGCCAATTAATAAGCCAGTTTTCATTAGTTTATAGATAGATAAACTATGTTAGTAGGTATAATTATTTTTCGATTAAGTGAAAAACATGATTCCATATACAGATGATATAATTAATACAGTAAATAAATTATTACCACAAGATGAAAGTGCTTGGGAGTTGGTTGGATTTATAAATAAAGAAAAAAATATATATACCTTTGGAAATGATTCGAAGATTATAGGTAGATTATTTGAAGTCATAATATTTGATACTTTAAATAAAGCTGCTAATGAGCTTGGTTATATATTAAAAGAGTCAGAAATGCAAACAGTTTATCCTGATTTCTATTTTATAAAGCCAGATGGAAGAAAGATAGCTATAGATGTTAAGACTACTTATAGAAGAAGTAATAATTCTCGCTATGGCTTTACTGGTGGAAGTTTTACTAGTTTTATGCGGAATGGTACTAAAAATATAGTTGGAAATTATTCTGATTATGATCAACACTATATCTTGGGCGTGGTATATACAAGAGAAAGCAATCCAACTACAGGTCATATAAATTTTAACAAAATATCAGATATAATACCTGCTTATAAAAATATTGAAGTATTTATTCAAGAGAAGTATAGAATATGTGGGGATAAGAAGGGGAGTGGGAACACTGATAATATTGGTACAATTAAGGCCAATTCTATAGAACCTTTTGTATATGGTGCAGGCCCCTTTTCTGTGCTAGGTGAGGAGGTTTTTCACGATTACTGGGTTAATCATCCTAAGTATACAGATAGTCCTGAAAAAGCAAAGTCTTTGTTTAATGATTTAGCATCATATATTGAATGGGTAAGGAAAAGCGATTCTGATAGAGCCGATGAATTAAATAGATTGTATGATCTATATAAGGATGAATATAATAATATATGGGGAAAAAAATAGAGCTATTTCTAGCTCTATTTTTTATGTATCAAATAATGAGATTTCTATATTATCGTCTGGAATATTTTCAAAATTTAAGTTTTCGGGGCTTATTACAAGTGCTTCTATCATTTTATTCCTATTTAGTTCTTTACCACCTAAATGATAGAAGTGCTCTGTCGTGAGTATTTTGCCTTTATTCCAAATCTCCATGTGAGTGTTTTTTCTATACTGATTTTCATACCACATACTAAATGCAAACCCTGCTTTTCCATTTTGGGTTAGCGTTGCTAATAGAATTGCATTTTCTTTGCTCCAAGAATCATAGTATCCATCATATCTATCAATATATGGTGGATCTAAGTATACAAAGTCACCTGATTTCATCATGTTAAAAGCTTCAGTAAATGGCATACATAAGAATTGCCAATCTTTATTATAGATAGTTTTTTCTACCCATTTGACTTGATTAACAATCTTTGTTATTAAAGCTTTTTTAAAACGATCTGGCTTACGTCCAAAAGGGACATTGTAGGCACCTTTGTTATTAAATCGAATCATGCCATTAAAGTTAGATCTTTGTAGAAATAGAAAATCTAGCGAACTATGGCTAGTATTAAATCTATCTCTAACAGTATAATAATATGAATTTTTGTCTGGGGGCGTATTTTTTAATTTAATAGCTTCTTCTTCTAGAAATTCTCTTACTATTTTTGAAGTTATAATTCTATTCTGTATATCTTTGTAAAATTGTATAATATACGGATTTGTATCACTGAAAATAGCTTTGGTTGGGTTTAAATTAAAACCAACAACTCCTGAACCCATAAAGGGTTCAAAATATGTTCCGTTTCCATTCCACTTGATTGACTTAGCAATAAATGGTACTAGCTTTGTTTTTATGCCTTGTATTTTGATAGGTGGAATCTTAGGTGTAGAAATTTTTTTTGGTAACAATTGGTTAGCTCCTTAAGTATGAATGTCAATATTTCTAATATATCATAGATTATATACATATTGAAACTAGCTTGAGTGGAACTTTATTAATTAATGATTTTATTATAGATTTAATTTATCTAATGCAGTAATAGCGACAGCCTGATCAGCAAGTGCTACATGAGAGTAAATGTCTAAAGTAACATTAATACTAGAATGGCCTAAACGTTCTTGAACGATTTTAGGATTTACACCTGATAGAAGTAAAAGTGTAGCATGGGTATGTCTTAAATCATGAAATCTAACACGTCTATCTATTCCTGCTCGTTGTAGTAGTTGCTTAAATAACCTAGAGCTATAATGACGCGCATGAAAGCCTTTACCAAGTAACCCACCTATAATTCTATAATCATTTTCATAGAGATCTTCTAGTTCTTTCTTATAAGCGTTTTGAATCCTTTTGTGGTTTTTTAAAGCTGATATAAGTCGTTGGCTTATCTGTATTTTCCTTCCGATTCCAGTTTTAGGTGAGGTTATATTTTGTTCTTTAACTTCTGATTTTGACCGCTGAACAGTGATATAAGAATCAATTACTATATCGCTCCAACGAAGGGCCATAATTTCTCCTAAACGCATTCCTGTTTCAAGGGCAATATAGATACCTATATATAAATCTGCAGAGACCATTATCTTATGTGAGTTTTTAATTATTTTGGCATCCTCTAGCTCTTGTTGTGCTTGATTGAGTAATGTTTGTGCTTCGTATTGAGAAAGTGGTTGTATCTCTGCTTTGGTTTGTTTGGGAGATTTGGTTAATCTCACAGGGTTTTTATTAGTTAAACCTAGTTTTAAGGCAGTATCAATACAGTTAGCGAAATATCTACGTTGATTTCGAACGGTAAAAGGAGATAATCCAGTATGGTTTCGTCCGCCATGGGTTAATTGTTTATTGAAATAGTTTTGAAGTTGTGTTGGTTCTAATTGATCTAGTCGGTGCTTAGTAAAGGCTTGTCTGATAGGAGCTAGGCACACTTTATAGATTTTATATGTAGCAGGTTTGACCGCATTTTTTACATAAGTTTCTAACCATTCATCAATCCATTCACTAACCAGTGGATTTTTAGTCAGTTTATTATCCTTAGATAGGCTAGCTTTCTTCCATTCTTTTGCTTTATGTTTTGCTTCTGCAGCAGTAGAGCCATAAATATGTTTACGTTTTTTTATACCTAGTGAATCCTCATAGGTTAGTCTGACAACATAGTGATTACGCTTTTTATCGTGAAAGATACTACCTTCACCATTGCTACGACGTTTCATAGAGCATTTTTACCCTTGATTTCTATATTATATAGATAGCGTTGAAAATCATCGTGTTTTATTAGAATGCGACGACCTACTCGAGTTGTTGGAATCTCTTTACGATTAATTGCATTTACAATCGCTGTACGAGATACATTTAGATAACTTGCTATTTCATTTATGGTGAGCCAGTTTTTATTCATCTTAATTCTCCTTTTTAAAGATGTTAAAGGTATATACCTATTTATTATTAAGGTTTGCAGAGGATTATTTTCGCTGATTGTGTGCTTTTTGAGTTTCAACATATGTGGTTTGATTATCAGCATCAAACCAGTACTTTGTTTCTCCTTTATAAAGGGTGTGTATCATATTTATTTGTGTATATAACTCCTCTAAATGATTATTTAGTTTGTAATTATAATAGAATTGGAAGATAAGCATAGCGCTAAGAATAACTACTAATAACTTTTTTCCAAAACTCCAAAATTCAAGCGTTTCACGACCTTTATTTAGCATCTTTTCATAGTTTTCGATTGTTTTATCTAATCGATCACATTGTCCTTTACTATAAGCTATACCTGCCTCTTCAATATTTTGGAAAATTCGTTTTAAGTCAGCTGTGGTGCGTTCATGTGCTGAATTAGCTGCATTATCTATACGTTTATCTAAGTCTTTTATAGATCCGATAACATTACTGGTTATAGATTCAAATTTATTTGTTGATATATTAATTGTCTTCTCAAGAGACTCCATTAATTCACTTTCTTCTCTAATTTTCTTCTGGAGCAATTCTCCTAAAAAAATGACATCAGTACGTAATTGAAGGTTTTCTTTTTTTATATTATATAAACGTTTTGCAATTTCCTCTTCTTCTGTAAGTGGGGAATCTATTGAAATAGACTCTTTCTTTGGAGTGGAATAGCCACCTAATGAAAAACCACCTCTACTTCGACCATCATATTCTAACTCTTTACGACGCTTTTTATTTAGTATATTCATAATTACCTCCCTAATGACATAAAGCGTGTTCGTGCTAGTTTTCTTGTACGCTCTCTATCTAATGTTTTAGATTGCTCTAGTTCCAATGTTTTGGTTGCTATTTGTTGGGTATAGTTTTCTTTATTGATTCGAAAAATAGCTTGCATAGTATCTTTAGAAGAAAGATTATTTAATGTAAATGTTTTAGCTAAATTAGTATTACGCACTTTTTTTAAGGGGTCATTGATATAGGCGAATGTTATATGTTTACGTGTATTGGACCAATTACAAATTAATCCACATTCATTGCAACGCAATATAAAATCTGTCTTATTCTTTGCGTGTTCTAAAGCTGTATAAACCTTTTCTGCGATATCCGCTTTCCAAGATTTACTATGTTCAATTAGTTTATGTTCTATAATGTTATGTGTAACGACATGTCCTTGTTCATATTGTTTACGACCAATACTTAAAGTGGTATCTAAGCCTAACTCATGTGCTTTTAATTGGACCTTTTCCATGATGTTATGCATCCCTTTTCGTCCGGCTATTTGTAGTTTATTACCAGTTTTAAGATTTACAGAGTTGATAACTATATGGACATGCAAATGTTCTGTATCGTTATGCATCCCTAGCCAGATTTGATGGTCCGGAAATATTTTTTTTGTAATCTCTATTGACTTCTGGAATAATTCCTTAGGTGTAAATTTGATTTCCTCTGCCGGCGAAAAGGCGAGTACCATATGATGAGCTTCGCGCCCACCGTATTTTTGAAAGGTATCCCTAATAAGTTCAAAGTCGTGAATTGCATCTTTATAGTAAGGACTACAATTAATACCATCAGAAAATATAATACGGGTATTAGTAGTGCCTTTTTCGTACTGTACGTACTTTATAGATCCCGCTGCGCTACTACTTCCTTTGCCTGCGCTAATAATTGCCATAAATCCTTTAGCTCCTGTTCGTATTCTACGGTTAAAATAGGACTTTTATAGTTATGTGTTATCATCCAATGGCGAATGGTATTGTAGTGTCGTTGTAGTCCTAATAAAGGCCGTAAAATTGCTTGTGTATCTATTTCATAGATTATGATTTTGCCTTTTAGTATAGTTGTAAGTATAAATGCTGAAATCGTCATTCCAGTACGATTTGCCAATTCGTTAATAATAAGCCATTCATCATCTGTTAATCGTATGTTTAGGCGGCGTGTTTTTCTTTGAGTGTTCATTGTTAAATCCTCTTATGGGGTGCAGGGGACTCCCGCCCGTCGGAGACGAACCAAGCTACTTTACGTATAATGCATAAGCATTGTATGTACAAGTAGTATGGTTCGTACCGATGCAATCATATTAATACTCTGAATTTTCTGTACGCTGTAACAGTGTTTCAAGTTCCTTAATCGTGGTTATATTGTATGTTTTCTCTAAGTAGATAGCGATATGATTGCGTCGGGCTTGTAGGCGAGCATCTTTCTTCTCTTGTAGTTTGGTTAAACGCTCATTTGCAAGCCTTATTTTTTTGTCTAACTCTTCATCACTTATTCTTTTCATGGGTATAGTCCTTTTTTATGGTCATTAATGTTTTCTGTAATAGAGGTTGATTAAATATCAATAAATCGTTTATATCTTTGATATTTTCCGGAAGTGGTTCTTTAAAAAGATTCCATAAATTTATAGGTGGTGATAATCCTACTTTTGAGGAGATTATTTTGGCTAGAGTAAATGCATTTGAACCAGCTTCGTCTAGATCAAGTGCTAAAATAATTGTGGCTGAATTGTTTTTAAGAAATTCTTCATAAAAGTGTTTAAGTTTTGTAACTCCTCCTAGAGCAATTACATTGGGGTAATCACAAGCTAGAAGGGATAAAGCATCAATTTCTCCTTCGGTAATGATGAATGGTAGTGAGTTGTAAAATCTATTAGCAAAAAAGTAATCTCTTAAATCATAAGAACGATTATATTTAGGTTTTCTGTCATTATTAAATCTTTGGATAAAGCCCTTATCTCCAATTGGTATGATGTATGCATCTAGTGTTTCATCATAGCCAAGTCTATATTCTTCGACAATATGTGATGGAATAGAACGTAATGACCATTTATCATCTATTAATACTTTATTAGTGGTGCATAAATCTATGTATTCTAAAATTTGTTGGTTATCAACTTTTTTGTGTTGATAGTATTCATAGTGAGCTGATGGAATAGGATTGTTTGGATCTAGATGAAAATAATTACAAATATAAAAGTATTGATTTACAAAGCCCTGTATATGATCTACAAGTTCGACTAGATTAAATAAATCTAGTACTAGACCACATACCTGACATTTTAATCTTAGTTTTCCATCCCTCCTCCCTTTATACAAACACATGGAAGGATTATTATCTGTATGATTTGGATTTAAACAGTGATATTTATAGCGGGTAGTGGTTGTTAAATTTTTTGATTTTAAGTAATCAGGTAAATATGTTTGTACAATTTTAATATGATTAGGTTCAATTGGGTATAGGTTTGTATTCATATATATGGCCTCTCTATGGTTGAAGATAAGTGGTATCTATCCACTAGTGATAGCTGGAAAAGCCTCTGCACATACTAAAAAAGGGTACACAAAATAACCCTGGCAGATTATTAAAATCTGATAGGGAATTGCGCACCCAAAAATGCGCAAAGTTTAATATAAACCTTGCGCATTAGACAGCTGTTATATATACTAATAGTGCAAGGATTTTTCTTTGAACGGGAAATACTTAGCGAAGCTCATAATGGTTGCCGCCATTATGGGCTTTTTTTATACATATTTTTGCTTTAGGGTTTCTGTATTAATAAGGACTTTTTTGCCAATCTTTATTGCAGGTAATTCACCTGCAGTGATCAGACGATATAGTGAAGAAACAGAGATTTTTCCTTCAAAGAAAATTTGCGAAGTTTCTTTGACTGTTAGAAATCGTTTGTCCATATGAGTACCTTTCTTTATGATAATAAATTTATGTTATAATTGAATTAAAACTTTAATCTGACTAAAAGTTTTTGTGAATATATAAAATTTTATTTATATTGAAAATAATATTTTGATTTAATCAAAATATTAAGTTAATAATACATAAAATAATAAGAAAGGTCAATACTTTTATATGAAATTAAATATACTAGAGAAAATTTCGGGAAAATCAAAGACCTTAGAATATAGTTACTTCCATTTTGGTGAGCGCCTTAAAAGTCTAAGGAGAAAATATAAGTTAAGCCAAGCTGATTTTGGTAAAAAGGTAGGTTTGACATTAGGTCAAGTATCTTCTTATGAGCGAGAAGCCTCTCAACCTACATTAGAAACAATTCTTAAGATAGCTCACTTTTTTAATTGTGCTTTGGAAGAATTAACGGATATCCCAATTCGGCACGATTTTTACTTTAATTGGATGTTAGATCAAAGTACACATAAACTTAGTTTTCAATATGATTATTCTAATAAAGTAGAATTCGATGCTAGAGCGGGATTGATTGGGATTACACAAAATGAATATTTAACATACGGTATTCAATCTGGTATTGGACCTGATGATTTAGCACTAGTTGGAGCTAATTTTCTTTTATTAGAATCACATAATAATAATGTTATACAGAAACATTTTGAAAGAATAGCGAATACTTTGGAGTCAATTCCTAGTGAAGATATTTTGTTAGGTTATTCAACTAAAGAATCTTTTTCACATAAAGTTGTACCAAAAGATGAAAATTTACGTATAGATGGATATCCACTATTAATCAGCTTGTATATGGCATTAGAAAAAAAATCATGGCTAGGTGATCCTATCTGTTGGCCGACGAAAGGGTCTAATATATTAGCTTTAAAACTCTTTAGTGGCAAAATTATACGGTTACATATTTCTAGTTTAGCTACGGGGTGTCAATTATATGCAAGCTATTCAGTTGAGTTAGAAAAAAGAATCAATAGTTGGCTTGAGTTAGATAAAAAGGAAGCTCAATCTTTAGCAATTGAATATGCACTTGAATGGAATGAGGCAAAAACAAAAAAAGAGATTGAATTTGAAGAAAAACTTATATCTGAAGGAAAGTCAATTAAATGAGGAAAAATTAGGGAAGGGTAATATTAGTATGGATTCTATTTAAGCAAATAGATTGTGGGGCGTAATTATATTATCGATATAAAGTAAAAAATAGCCATGTTTTATAAAGTTGGGCTTGAAGAGAATTTAATAGATTGAATTGAGATAATATAAAAATGGGTTTGGGTGAGGTAGTATATGAAAATAAATGAGTGCTCCAAGAGTGCAATTAAGCAGTTTGAACATATAAAAAAAATTTCTTTAGTTGATACTAATGATGAATTAGGACATATTGAATTATTTATATTCCCTATTAAATCGAAAGATTTTGATTATAGTACAGTTAGCGAGTGTTTATTACCCTCTGTTCCAGAATTCACACTATCTGCACATACGCAGGCGTTATATGCTAAAAGCCCCATGAAACTAAGCCAAGTTGCACGTGAAAAGTTTAAAGATGCGCTTAAAAATAAAGGGGAATTAGGTGAGTTTTTATTATTTTGCTTTTTAGAAGGTCATTTAGATGCACCTCAAATTATTGCTAAGTATGAATTAAAAACAGCCCAAAATATGCCTGTTCATGGATCCGATGGAATCCATATTAAACAAAATGAAAATAGTTATTACCATTTAATTTTTGGTGAGTCTAAAACTTATGCTACATTGAAATCTGCCATAACAGATGCTTTTAATTCTATAAACGAGTTTATGTTAGAGATTAATCAAACTGGTGATAGAAAGAGCGGGATAAATTTTGAGCGAGGATTATTGTCTCAACATATTGAGCATAGTGTCTTTGAAGATGAGGATAAGAAAATTTTGGAGGCTTTAATTTATCCAGCTGCTAAATCAAGTGAGATTTCTATAGATGATGCATTTGGGGTTTTCATTGGTTATGAGATTCAGATAAAGCCAGAGTTGAAGGCTTTATCTCATAAAGAATTTGAAATGGCTATAAAAAAAATGATTATGGATCAAGTCAAGGATATAAAAGGGTATATTCTTGATAAAATTAAAAAATATGGGCTAGAAGGATATCCATTTTATTTTTATTTATTACCATTTACTAATATAGATCTTAATAGAACACAAATATTACAGGATGTGCTTAAATAATGAATGCATTACAATATTTAGCTGATAAAGCGGGTAACGATGAATACTTATCTTTATTATTATATGAATTAGAAGTAGATTATAGTCATTATATAGTGAATGACCTGAATCATATAAAACTGATTACATCTTTAAAATTAGGACATCTTTTGCGATTTGCAGATATATTATGTCGTTCAATGAATAGTGAACATAGGAATCTTTCATTAAAAATAATTAGTTTACTTTTAGAGTTTCAAGATTATAAAAAGGATGATTATGTAAAGCTAATTTGTATTAATACATTAGTTAAATTAGGGAATTTCCCATCTTTAGAATGTATTCCTAACAAAGACGCTTTTTTTGATATTGATGAAATTGGCGTTGATTATGATATTAAATGCGCTATGCAGGAATCTCCATTAGGTGATCCATTTACTGATGGTCAATATAGTATTTTTGAAGATTTAAAAAGTCATAATCATTTTAGTTTTTCTGGAAGTACTTCTTTTGGCAAGTCTTTTGTTTTAGAAGCTTTTACCAAATATCTAGTTGATACTTATAATGATAATATTAATATTGCCTTTGTTGTACCTACTAAAGCTTTAATTCATCAATTAAGTAATCGTTTAAAAAAAATAATCGATAATTCTCAGTATAAGATTATATCAACACCTCAAATCCCTAAAATACTCTTAAAAAAAGAATATAAATATATTTTTATATTTACGCCTGAACGTTTAATTTCATATTTGACAAATCCTTTGAACTCTACTATAGATTACATATTTGTTGATGAGGCTCATAAACTTTTAAGTTCTAAGGATTTAAGAACGCCTATTTTATATCATGCACTTGTATTAGCGAAACGGAAAAGTATAAATATTTATTTTGCTTCTCCGAATGTTCCAAATGCTGATGTTTTTTTACAAATGATAAATAATAGCAGTAGTGAGGCTCGTTGTGTCAATGAAAGTACGGTGACGCAAAATAGATTTTTTATAGATACCATTAAAGATAAAAGCTATATGTTGTCAGATTATGGTAATGATATCTTTTTAGGCAAATTTAACTTCGGTAGTGATAAAAATGAAAATTTGAAGATTATATTAGATACAATTTCAAGTGATTCTCAGAGTATTATATATTGTAATACTATTTATCAAACTATTTATACCGCTTTACACGTATCAAAGTTATATGCAGATATAAAGAATGAACAAATAAATGAATTAGTTTCTCTAATAGATGAGAAAATCCATGAAGCATATTACTTGAAGACATGTTTGAAGAAAGGAATTGCTTATCATTTTGGCTCAATTCCAGAAGAAATAAAAAATAAAGTTGAAGAGTTATATAGCAAAGGAATAATTCGTTTTTTATTTTGCACTTCTACGTTATTAGAAGGTGTTAATTTTCCTGTAAAAAATATATTTATACTAAGTGAGAAAATCGGTAATAGAAATATGGAAAAAATTGATTTTTGGAACTTAGCAGGGCGTGCAGGTCGCCTAAAGAAAGAGCTAAGTGGAAATATTTTTTGTGTTAATTTGTATAATAAAGATGGATATTGGAATAATGAGAAGAAAGTCGCAATTTTGAGAGATAAAAATATTGATCCTATTACACCATTAATTATGACTAAATCTAATCAGAATTTGTATAAGAATATAAGTAATTATTTTCAAGATTTTTCATATACTCGTAAGAATATGAGTGCAAATGAAGAAAAAACTATTGAGTTATATGGTAATATTTTGGTATACCATGAATTAATTTCGGGAGAATCTATTTTAAAATACAATTATATTAATGCTGAAGATAATGGAGTTCATCATTTAAGGAAATTAAAAAAAGAAATTATAGTACCTTCTGATATAGTCGCGTCAAATATTGATATTAATATAAAAAGTCAGAATATGATTCTGAAGGATGATAGTAACTATATGCCTGAAAATACAGATTACGAAGGCTGTTTAAGATTGCTAAATATTTTATATGAGAAATATAATTGGGATAAGACCGAGTCTAAAGGCAAAACGGCATTAGTTAAAAGTAAAGAGCAATTACAATATTATGCAGTATTAATGAGTGCGTGGATTGCAACAAAACCATTAAAAGTTATATTACAAGCGTGTATGAATCATTTTTGGCATAATGGTAGACCATTGAAAATTGAACTTCTTGATTTTGATGGAAAGAGAAAAATTGTTGATTTTGATATAAAAAATCCGCTGCATATTAATACGGTGATTAATAATATTGTTAAGGATATAGAAAATAAAATAAAATATAAAATCAAAAATTATGTTTCAAACTATATGGATTTATATTCTTATAAAAATCAGAAAAAGGTGCCTGACTGGGAAGCCTATTTAGAGTATGGAACTAAAGATCCGATAATAATTGAATTACAGAACTGGGGTTTTTCAAGAACAGTTGCTAGTCTTTTGAAGAAGGAATTTGCAGAGTTCCTAAAAAAAGATTGCTTTGGTGAGTTAAATATTAATGAGGCGGGGCTAAAAAAGGCGTTAGCTAATAGTAGATACAAGGAGGAATATTTAGAAGTATCTATGCTTTATGGCTGGTAGATAGAAAATCAAATTTGGTCGTATTAAGCCAATTTGTAAGCCATTTCTTTATGATTAGATAAATTTTTTTGAGGAAATGAATTCTTATAAGACGTAAATAGAAGATTAATATAGTTCCATTAATACGTATATATAGTGTTTTTTAGTGTATAATGAAAAAATATTTTATGTGGAGTTTTATAGGAATAAAATTCCTAAACTGCGTGTCACTGGTTCGATTCCGGTTAGGCGCACCAGTATAATAGAAGCGGTATAAAGTGTATATACACCTTATACCGTTTTTTATTTGCCACAAACATCCATTGAGCAGGATTTCTATATGCTGATATGGAATTTATTAATATAGTTTGATTATATGTATTTCTATTCAAGGGCTAGTTACGTCAAATATAAGGGTTATAGTAGAGGGGGTGAAAATATGGTTCTAGAAAATAAAAACTCTTTCTATTTAAATGGTGCCTTATTTCTTTCTACGATGGGCAGTACCGCGACAACGCTTGGTTTTATAACGTATATTTTTAATACGACTCACAGTGCTTTTAATACAGGAGCCATTACTATAGCTACATTATTAGTTGGTATGGTATTAGGTCCGTTTTTAGGGATTTTAGTAAAAGAAAAGGGCCTCATGTGGTCTATGGTAGTTCCTGAAATTCTTTCCGGGATGATATTATCGATTTTTATTCTTATCGATAATATTTATTTAGTCTATATCATAGCGTTTCTTATAGGATTTAATAATAAGATTTTAGGGATTGCTCGACTTTCGTTTGTACCTAATATTACTAATGATTTAGTCAAGTTCAATGCTTTACTACGAGCTATTAATCGTTGTGCAATGATAAGTGGATCTTTATTATTTAGTATTATTATTAATTACTCCTTGACCATGGTATTTGTCATTGATGCTATTACATACATTCTATCAGCATATTTACTTTACCGATTAAATAAAAGTGTAGTAGTACCAATTATTGTTGAGGTTCAAAAGACTGTTAAAGAGCGCATATATGATAAAGCTAAACTTTTAGTAAAGGGGTATAAGTTATTATTTTTAAATAAAAAGATAAATTTTATTGTGTACTTAGGCATACTAACTAGATTATTTTATATTTGTATTCCTATTATGTTATTGATTTTTATTAAGGATACATTACATTTATCTGACAGTGAGTATGGTTATACACAAACTATATCTAGATTCGCTTCCTTTATGGTTTTTGGATTGTTAGCTAAATACCTTGCTATAAACTTGACTAAATCTTTTAAACCCTTGTTATTCTCTCTTTTCGCCCTATATGGAATTAGTATTTGGGGGATAGGTTATGTAACAAGCATTGAGAACCTTTATATCGTTTATAGCTTATCAGAAGTATTGCTCTTTACAGCTGTTGTTTTAGTTCATGCATATATACAGTCCGTATTTTCTCAGGATGAATTAACATTAGTAAGTGGTTCTGTTAGCACAGGATTTTCTATTGGATCCATCCTATCGATTACTATATTTACAAACTTAGCTAATATAATACCAATACATGATATATTTTATATATGTGGTTTAGGTATAGTAGTAAGTACAGTTTTTATAATGAGCATAAACAAATTTTCGTGTCAAAATCAGTGTACATAGCGGAGAGTCTATATGAGCTTTTACAATTGGATCCAAGAAAAACTTTTCGATAATTATGAAGAATGGCGTTTGAAGAGCCCCGATTATAATCGAAACGGTTTTAACATAGTAGGTATCGATAACACCTTAAAGGCTATGCATGATGGATTTTTCATGTATATAGAATTGTACCCACCTCATGCCATCGATGGTTGTACAGCCATGAAAGCACGTGTAGGTAAAACGCAGGATGCAGTAGATTTATTCT
>ERZ651108.899-NODE-899-length-13848-cov-4.032698_pt1 | contig 13848 bp, 16 predicted proteins | sample MGYA00512173_ERZ651108 | MGnify/ENA metagenome assembly ERZ651108 | reverse complement strand
TTATTAAAATGATAAAATATTGAAGGAGATGATTGTAATGAATTTAGAGAGTAACAAAGATATGGATTTTGCTAGATTAGTAATTAGGTTAGGAAGAGTATTACCGGATCATGAAGTTAAGGAGATGTCTCATAAGATATCAGTATCTAAAGGAAGAGAAGAAAAGGAAAAAGTAGTATATGAGTATGCTAACAAATATGGAGTAGATATTAACCCATTAATGTTTGGAGGTGACAAATAATGATTAAACTTGAATTAGATTTTGAAGAAATAGTAGAGAGGTTACAAAAACAGAAGACAAAGGATATAAATATGATGGAATTCATTATAATTCTATTCGGTGTTTTATCTCAAGAAGAAAAAGATGAGTTTACTAGAAAAATGGGAGAAATAAAATGTCCTGAAGATAAGTTTGCTCTCATAGAAGAATATAGACATTATATAATGCCTAATAATTAAATAAATTAAGAGAGGTTTATTATGAGAAAAATAAATAGTGAGAAAGAAGAGTATGAAGATAGTGGTCCTGATCTATATGAAAGATATTTTGAGAAGTATAATGTTAATTCAAAGGATACTATTATTATAGCTAAAAATACTATGATGAAAACTCTTGTGAAGAATACATCATATAAAGATGGTATAATATGTGATCTAATATCTAATGCAGATAGGTTGGATATACTCATACAAGAAAGAATAGAAAATAACAATCGTAAAAAATTTTAAAGGAGATGATTACAGTGGGATGGAATTTTTTAATGATAGGAGAAGGAGATAAGCATCCAGATTTAAAGGAAATAATAGGAGAAGAAGAATACAATAAATTACTAGGTGAAATATCAGACACTCTTAAAGAACCAGCACCTTCATATTCTATAGAATTTAAAAATAAAACAATGGATCCACTTAAGGAATGTCTTATACCTAGACAATGTGGTAAATCTTCATTGCTTAAGAAAGAGATTATGGAAATATATGGATATGAAGATTCTAGTGAAGAAGCATATGATCCAACATATTGTAACCCTACATGGTTAGGACTTATAACTGAAAAATGTAACATACATGGGATAGTAGAGAAAGCTAGATATGTAATATATTTCTTTACTGAAACAGATATGATTCACAGTCTGAAAAAAAATGTAGATACATTAAAGGAAGAAGAAGACAAATTAAATAAACTCAATGGACAAGAATTTATAGATGAAGTAGATCTTATAGCGAAGACAGTACAATATTATTTAATGCATAAAGATCTCTATGATAATAAAGAGGTGGATAATGAGGATTAGAGCTTATGCAGATTTACATCTATTTAAAGATAAAGAAACTATGAATAGATACATATCTGAAGAACTAAATGATTTAATTATGAAACTTATGAATGATCCACCTGATATGTTAATTTTTGCAGGTGACCTAACACATACATCTTACCAAAGTGATGATATACGTTTCTTAGAGACTATTAAGTTTATCACTAAAGTAGTTACTATATGTGAGACTAATAAGATATATTTTAGAATGATACAAGGTACAGCTTCTCATGATGGTAAAATTGTAGAAATGTTAAAGACTTTATTTATAGATTCTAAATACTGTAGATTCTTCACATCTGTTGCTTACGAAGATTTTAATGGTTACATAATAAGATATCTTCCAGAAAGTTATTTTGGTACTTATTCTGAATTCCAGTCTTATGCATTTGATAAACCAGCAGACATGACATTCTTTCATGGATCCGTTGATGGAGTCATTCCTTATGTGAAGCAGAAAGATTCTATTACAAATCTACCAAAATCTATAGTTATACAGCAGAAGGACTTAATTAATAATACTAGACTTTTCTCTGCTGGGGGACATATACATCAACATATCAATCTACAAGATAAAATATTCTATATAAACTCATTAACTACTATGTCATTCTCTGATATAGATAATATAAAAGGATATATGGAATTTACTTTAGATAAATATGATTGGGATTGGATATATGTACCTAATTATAATGCACCTAAGTATTTAGATTTTGTAATAGAAAATATACATATGAAACCTTTAGAAGAAATGAAGAGCATACTATCTAATTTACTACTAAAGGTATCTAGTAAAGATTACATTAGGTTTACAATAACTGGCGAGAGAAATTCTACAGGATTAGCTAATCTATCTTTACTGAAAACATATGTAAAGAAGTACAATATTAAAATAAAAACAGAAATGAATGATACAGAATTAGAGGAAAAGTTAACTGATGATATAAATTACTACACTGATAAATCTGTATCTAATATTGACAAAATAAAAAGATTAGCTTCTGATTTGTATGGAGTAGAATTAGAAGATGAAGAAATAGAAAGGATGATATTTAATGAATAACTTATTTGATAATCGATTACCCTCATGGACATGTACTATAAATTTTGAAGAATTAATAAATGAAGGAAGAAAATACAATGAAAGACTAATACATACAGGTGATAAGATATATAGTATAACTAAAGGAGATATAACGCATAATTTCTTACATCATGTATCTTCCACTGATGATATATTATATTGTATTAGAACTACAGGTGATGTAGCTATAATATTCTATGACCTATATTCTGGTATAGATACTATAGGAAGTATTATAGAGATACCTGATGAAATGATAGAAGACATGAAATCTTGGGTAATAAGTAAGATAGAAATATATAAAGAAGGTACATCATATATTATGAAATTACATGACGGTGATGGTTTATCAGTATCTTATAAACTATATTGTCATTCTAAACCAGAATCTGAAGAGGGAATGATATCTCGTGTAGGATGTAAAGTATTTAAACTATCTGAAGATAGACAGAAATACATAGAGATGGCATCTACAGATCTACATGGTAAAGAGAATTACGAAATAAATAAAGTAGAATTCTTATAAAAAAATACTTATATATTATTTTGGTGATACGATGAATAGTTTTCACATATTTTCTATTCTCGTATCTCCTTATTAATTTTATTTAATTGGTAACACCCTATCTTTTGGTAGGGTGTTACACTTTTGAAAAATTTTTCAAAATTAATAGTTTTTTCTTGTCTACTGAAAACTATTGGAAAGGAGAACCACTTTGTTTTACAATAATAAGAATATTCTTATTAACACTCTTTCATTGATGATTCATCATACTAATGAGATACAACTTATGGAGAACATTAAAACTGCATTTGATACTATTGATACAAATAAGATAGTAGATGTAGACACAAGAACATTAGTAGAAAGTGTTAAGATATTCGCAAATGATCTCTATGAGAAATCTATTAGGTTTCCTAAACAAGCTAAGATGTACTTTGAATCTTCCTCCTTACCAGATGAAGTTAAAGAACTTGTAGCAGAATCAGGATCTACATTCTCACCTAAAGTTATAGAAGAATTCATAACTTATTATTCCAAAGTAAAGCATGTTGTTTCAATGTCTACTGCCATAGATAATTTGAATGACACTTGGGATAAGTTTTCGAAATCTGGACTATCTGGTGTAGATATTAAGTTGACGAACTTATTATCTAAATTAGAAGTTGTACAAGACTTAGGTAAGAGCTTAGCTCAAGATACCATGAAGAACAATGCATTCGTTTACAATGCATTTGAAGAAGAGACTGGTATTAAATCATTTGGAACTAATAGAGTTGAACAAGAGTCAATTGAAGAAGATTTTAACATGGTTTCTACAGGTATGTGGATTGATAATTTAGTTGGTGGGGGATTCCGTGCAGGTACACTATATGTAATGGGAGCTTTACCATCTAACTTTAAGAGTGGATTTATGTTAAATGTAGCAGAATACATTGCTTTACATCATTCCTGGGATGACTTTATAATCCCAAGTGGTATGATACCGGCAATATTATACATTAACTTAGAAATGAAACCATCTTCCATCAATAAAAGAAGATGTGCATTTCACGGAGTTAATTATGATACCATCAGAGGTTATTCGGATACTGATGCCAATGTAGACAAGATTGGAGATAGTAGGCATCTCACTGAAAACATGATGAAAATGCTTAGGGAGAAAAACTCGAGAATCCCTATAGTGTTTAAAACGGAATTAGAAGGTTATTCTAATATTAATATTAAAACTGATATTGCAGAATACGAACGTTTAGGTTTTAAGATTATAATGTTGATAACTGACTATCTTGATTTATTCCAAATAGATTGGGGAGAGTTCCGTGAAGCAGAAAGAGAAGAGCCATTAACTATTAAAGCGAAACAACAGCGAAAGATTGGTATAGATTTAAAGATACCAGTATTATCTGGAGCACAACTTAATAGAGGTGGTGAAGAATTAACAACGAAACTTAAAGAGGCAGGAAGTAGAGATATAGTGAAAATACTTAATGCCGGTATGATTGCGAAAGCACATGCATTAAAACAGAAATTAGATGGATTATGGTTCTGTCATAGATTCTCAATACAAGATAATGTTAATGGGGATTTTATACAAAGAAATTTCCTAGGTATTGTAGTTGATAAAGATAGAGAGAACCAATCTAAGTTTGTACCATCCCCATATGTAGAAAAGAAAGTTGATAACAACTATACTGGAGGACGTGGGGGAGATTATCGTACATACTATGTAGCTGAACTAGAAGGAATGAGATTAAGTGATAAGATATATTCTGACACAATAAAGGATCTAGTGAATGCGAATACTATGGCTATAGATATAGTAAGTATGGACGAAGACGATTTAAATGATGAAACAAGAGAAATGCCTGAAGAACTAAAGGTAGAAGAAGAGAAAAAAACTAACTATAAAGAAGAAAACGAGGAGGAATAAACTATGATTAACACATATGTAAAACCAATTGGAGGACAACCAGACTATGCAGTACCAGTAAGTAACAATATCTCAAAGGTAGTAAATAACCTAGGATACATGAATAAAATAAAATACATAGGAAGTAAAGCTATAGAAGCTATAGAAAATGTAGTAAGTGATCTAGATAGAGGAGAACTATATGGATCTACACAAGGTATGGGAGTAGTGACTCCTGATCACATGAACACATTATTCGGTTTATTCATGGAAACTAAGAATCAAGTAGAAGATAAAGATAGAATGAGTAATTTAGCAGTAGTACTTAATGCTTTACAAAAGATATTAAGTAATCCAGCAGGACAACAACTGTTAGGAACTGCTATGCAACAACAAATAATTTCTGATGCAGAAATGAATCTAATGATGCAAATGGCTAGTGATGAACAATCACCTCTTACAGCTATGGGATTATACTTTGCTATGTATGCAGATATGGCTACAGCATTACTTAGAACTACTAGTCAAAAGAATAAAATACAGAATGAAGCACCAGAAATGGTAAGAGAAATACTTAATACAATAGCAGAAAAGAATGATAAAGAAACTATTGAGCATAATATATTAGTATCTATGTATAACCATGGATTAATTCCTAGAGATGCTATAGAACAAATGAAAGTTAATAGAAATACAGTATTTATGCCAATAGGAAATAATAATCAAACATTAAATCAAAATGCTGGTTTTGTAGGAGTAAACAACAATAACGCAAATAATGTAGTTACATCTCACACAATGATAATGAATCCATATGGACAAGGTACAGGTGCTTATGTAACTGTCAATGGAGGAACTTCAAACATACCAGTTCCTATGGATGCACCTAATGTAAATGTAGGTCAGCCTTTACCTAATAATTATATGGTACCAGCATATAATAATACTGTAGTAGCTAATAATAATAATATGATGAATAATACAACAATTCCTACACCAGTTACTAGTAATATAAGTAATAACTTTATTAATCAAGCGGCTACAATGATGAATACAAATACAAATAACTTTATGAATAATCAAAATCAAAATATGTTCAATCCTAATAATGTGATGGGTAATAATCAAAATACATTTGATATGAATTACATGCACGGAGTATTACAATCAAGAGGATTCAAACCAACTAATGATTTAGGAGTTCCAGCTTATGTAGACCAAATAGGATACTATTATTTAGTAAGTGCACCACAATTTAGAAATAATGTAAGACCATATTTCATAGGTAGTTTTGTAGGAAACTTCCCTATTAAGAATGAAAATGAATTACAAGGTGGAGGTTTAGCATTAACTATAGTTAACCAAGCTGGGCAAGAAGCACATGTATTCCTGTTACCAGAACTATTGAATCAATATAACTTAACAGGAAATGCTACTCAGTTTATGACACCAAGTAATAATAATAATGTATTTGGAACATTCGCAAATAATAATGGATTCAATGGAAACTTCACAACAAACTACAGCTTCAATAATAATAACGGATACGGAAATGTAGGGTTTAACCAAAATATTAGTAACAATAATCAAGTAAATCCATTTGTGGCGGCTTACAGAGCTATTAATGGACCTCAACAAAAGAAAAATGAAATAGTAATACCAAGATTTATGGGATAATTAATATAGGAGGATTATATGTTACAAGTAGGATACAAGAGAAAAGAAGGAAATAATTCAATAGTAAGACTGATCACCTTACTATTGGATGAATCTGCTTTCAAAGAAGAATGGTTAGGATACCCAATAAGTGAATTTGAAGCAACGGTTGAATTCTTATATGAAAGAGAGAATGATTTCAAGAAACATGATTTCATTCAAGAAATGTTTTATTCATATGTCGACGATGAGTTAAATCTGATTATAAAGAATGATGGACAAAAATATAGTGTAGAGAAATTAACAATACCTGATACAACTAGTCAGAAGTATACATTACCTAATGAGTTAGATATGGAGATAATGAGAAACTTATTAGAGAATTATCTACTAGAAAATGAAGGAAATTTTATCTTTACGTTAATATATGATGAAGAAGAAAGAGAGATAAAACCTTTCTTCACTATATATGGACCTGATATAGAAGATGATGAAGAGGTACTATGTTTACCATTTAAAGATATGGATGCATTAATAAACTATTTAAGAGAAAATGAAGAAGGAGAGGATAACGATGATGATGAATAATAATTTTAACAACAATGGATTTGGTAATGGGTTTAACAATAACTTCAACAATGGAGGATTCAATAATAATGGTTGGGGAGGAGGATTCCAACAACCTCAACAACAAGTGAGCTACAATGCCGCTCAAGTACTTAATACTATAGAACAGACTATACAATCTATAGAAAGAGGACAAGCATCCGGAAAAGAAGTAGTTAATACATTAAATAACCTAGTTGCACAAAACTTAATTAAGATACTAGGTAAAGGAACAAATAGAACTGTAATAGAATTAAATGTACCACATGATGAAATTAAAGACTTATGTGGAATTAATAGAAGTATACCAATAGTATTTAAAGTACCTATACAAATACTAGCGGCTAAATTAGCTAATAATAGAGAAGCATTTGTATCTCAAATACTATTAGAAGGTCAAAAGAATAATCATCCTGATTTAGGATATTTATTCAATGTAGAACCATATGCAGTAATGGTACCTGGTACTAAGATATTAGCATGTGAAAAGGTTGTACCTATAGAATATAGTAAACCTATAATGGACAGAATAAGAGGAACATTCGGTAATAATATCAATATGAACGGTCCATCTGGAGAAGCAGCTTATACAGATCCAGACTTTGCATTTAAGAATAGTGTAGGAGAAATAATAAGAGACTACTTAGTTAAAGATGGACAAGCTAATCCACAAGTGGTTAAGTTAGTAGAATTGTTACAGAAGTATTTCGTAATAGCAGACATCAATCCTGAGTTCAGTCCATTCAACTATGGATTAAAAAATATCAATGGACAAGGATTTATAACTATACTTGATTTAGGAGGTTGCCTACCTAAGAATGGTTTCGAAGTTAAATGTCCTAAATGTGGACATCTAATGAGACAGATATTCCCATGGACTCAAGGATTAACAAGAGACGAAGAGAACAAGTTGAAGAGTAGAGGAAAATATGTTTGTATGAATCCTAATTGTACTAACAGTGGACCTACTATAATGGATGATACAGAAGTATTTGAAATGCATAGAAATAACTTAAAGCAACAAATCTTCAATAGTGGACAAAATTATAACCTATTAGAAACTATATAATCAATAAAATGGGTCCTCATTATTTGAGGACTCTATTAAATAAAAAAATAATAAAAAAAAATAAGGAGATGAGTAATATGCAATTATTAACAGTTTTAAATGATACTAGTGCAGTATTAACAGAATTACATGGAATAGACGTAGAATTAGGTAGATACTTTTCTACAGAAGGGTATGGAAGTTGTACTTTATATGCTTTAGGTATAGACGGAGGATTATACAAAGTTACTACAGAATATAGAGAAGGAGCTCCTTTGAATGGAACTGTAGGGACTATATGTTATAAGAAAGACTTTGAAGTAGATCCTGCATTCAAAGGAGAAGTAATAACTGATCATAAGAAAAGAGCAGAACTGGAGAAGAGTCACTTCTTAAGAGCTTTAGATGTTACAAAATGGGATAATATAGTTGAATTCGATAGAACTACAGATATTGAGACTGTACAATATATTTATGATGCCGCATTTGCTATATATTCACCTATATTACATTTATAATTATAAAGGAGATGATATTGTTGAAAATAAATAACACGTATCTAGAAGGATTTAAAATAAATAAAGATAATCATATAAAAATAGAAATAGACATGGATAATAAAACTACATTTAATTTAGATAATATCACTGAAATAGCTTATTTCTTATATGAAAGAATAATTGACTATAAACCTAAATTTGAAGAAAAAGAACATTTATTCGAAGTATCTTTAGGTATATCAGAAATAAATAATGATATACTGGCATATTTTAAGTACTATAAAATATTCGATGATGGTAGAAAAATGTTAGAAGATACAATTTTTCTAGAATTTAATAAAGACAGAAATGTATCAGAAGATATTTTTATTAGACGAGTATATAATTCCAGAAATGGGCGTGTTGGATTAAATATAGATCTGAATGAATATTTAATTATGATGAACGAATTTAATGACGAAACTAAAAAGAAATACGATAACATAAAGAAAGTTATAGAAGATACTTTTACAGAAATGAAAATTAACAGTGTTTTAAAGAATCTTGAACTAATAGGAGGAGATGTTATAAATGTCTAATGAAGAACTGAGAAAAAAATGCGAGGAAAATAAAACTCACGAATGTTGTATAGTAGGAGTACAACCCCATTCGGTTAAACTTAGTATTTACCAAGAATATATCGCTGACTATTCCAATACAGAATTGAAATTACACATCGTATTTGCAAGGGAACATATAGGAAGAGTACCATCTGGGTTAACTGATGATATTAAGTTAGAATTAAAGCTTAGAGAGAATCTTCTAGAAGGAACTGAATTTAATTCCGTAGATGAATATGTAGATTCTAAATGTATAAATAGAATGACCACTATGAATTTCGGAAGAGGAAGTACCAAACCTCTTCCTTTAAGAGCTATATATCTTTTATTAAAGAAAGTTAAAAAATATGAAAATACTCCTAAAGAAGATAATAAAAAGGAAACTCCATTCAATTCAGAGATATCTAGAGAAGATGTTAAAATACCTGAAAATTACGTTGTAGAAGACTTAGTAGAAAAATATGATATGGTTAACCAACCTAAACATTACATGTTCAATATAGATGGACATGATGTACAAGCAGTAGATATACTAAAAGGTACGCTTACACCAGAAGAATTTAGAGGATGGTTAAAAGGATCTTATTTAACTTATGTATTGAGAGCTGATAGAAAGAATGGATTAGAAGATTTAAAGAAAGCTAATACATTTTTAAATTGGCAAATACAATTTGATAATGGAGAAGAATTAACTTTACCAGGAAAGAATGAAAAAGGAGAATAGTATGATAATAAAAATTTATGCTCCTGCAGAATATAATAATGCTCTAATGTATGAAGATACAGATAAGTCTGTAGAAAAGATTATCGGAGATGATATTTCAAATATTGTTAATAAAAGTACCGGTATGGAAGCAGATTATTTGATAACCTATGTTGACATATATGTAGAGAATCATGTATTTAATACTTTAGATCCTGTATATCCAATATCTTATGGAAAATACACTATAAATATACATTTAATAGATGTATATATGAGATCTTTTGAACTTAAATATAGTGTAGAAACAGAAGATATGTTATATCCTAAGAAAGGAAAAGGAATAGAGAATGACAACACTGGTGAGACAATTATAGATCATGAGGATTCTATAGAGTTCACTAGAAATTTGTATCAAATTTATAATTTCACATTAAGTGACTATCTCAGAAATGTTGTTATAAAGGAAAGAACCTCCCAACTAAGACGAAACATTATAGAAAAATTAATAAAGGAAGAAGCTGAATCAGTTATCAATGAAAAGGGTGAATCCATCTCCAAAGAACTTAGAGAAGAAATGAAACCTTATTTCGTAGAAATTAAACCAAAGAGAATTGATAAGAGAAAAAGATATAGAGGACTTAATAACTGTAATAACTATAGACATAAAAATAAGAAAAAGTAGAAGAGGAGAATAATTATGGATCGTGGAACTAATATGGATTTAATAGTATTAAAATATTCTAAATATGGTAATTTAATGTATAAAACAGCTATGGAATCTGATTTCTGTATAAATTTAGTAAACAGGTTATCTAACTTCCATAAATTAGGTATAAATAGTCTAATGACTGCTAAAAATTTAGAGGTTACTATAAACTATAGTCATAGTGAAATGGATTTAACTTATGATAACGTAGATTATGATTATTATGATATAACTATCAAGGATGAAAGATACGAAGAATATTGTAATTCTTTAACTATAACTTGTGAACTAATGAGAAGTGGAGGAATATCAACTCTATCTCACAATGACAAATCACTTAGAGTTGTAACTTATAATGAGTTTGGAGAACAGTCTTTCCCACATTACTATGATTTAACAGAATCAGAGAAGAATGAAGATTTTGAAAATATATGTGATACTTTACTTAAATTGATTGAATCTTTTAAGGATAATGAGCAAGATATAGTTAACTATTTCAGTACTTATCAAAAAACTTACGCATCAGCTTATAATTGTAATGCACCAGCGTTTATTATAGATAATGATGACGATGAGATATTATGGCAATTAGATCCATTAAATAAAGAAATAAGGTATAAGATATTTAGAGATTTTATGTAATTAGGCTACCCTTCGGGGTAGCTTCTTTTTTTCCTCAATTCCTATGAAACCAAAATTAAAATATTCTACTTATATATTATATAAGTAGATAAGATATGGAAAGACAAAAGTCTTTTAAAATCCAAATCCATATCAATAAGGAGATAATCATGTTGAGTAATAGAATTTATGAAAATAATATAAGTGTAGATAAAAATGTTGATCTAAGTATAACAACTAAAGAAGGATACAATATCACAGTTTGGGAAGTAGAAAACTTCCTGAACGATAAATTGATTGGTTTCCCAAAATGGGAAGCCATGATAGAGGAATCTCTTAAGAGATGGAGAGAAAGACTCCATCTCGACGATGAAGAGAGATTTACGAGGGAGTTATATTCCCTCATAGAGAGGGAAACAGGAATCCAGTTGAGATTCTTATTAGAGGAGTAGAAATACTCCTCACCCTCTCAACTTATTTTTTTTTCGTTTTCAAAATATGAAAACAGCTTACTATTAACAATATCACATCAGAAAGGAGATTTTGATGGACAAAAGTAATAACGGGGTTACACAAACCTCGTATGACGATAAAGATCGATATCGTAATTTTTCCAATGTTGCGAAAGAGATTAAACCTGTTACTAGAGGATCTAAAAATGAAGTAGATAAAGTGTCTAGAGATAATGAAAGACATATGAGAAATTTAACTGCTTCTTTTAATAGAAAATCTAAAACAGAGATAGAAGAGTTTAAAGATGAACCTACACTATCTAATAATACATTCTCTAATACTAGTAATTCTACATTAACGGATGCTGATATGACATCTAATCCTAATAGTGGAATTATAGTTAAACCTATGGGAAAACAAACGTCTGTTACAGATATAATTAATCGTGGTAACAGAGCTAACCTTAAAATGCAATCAGCTATGATGGCTTTTCATTCTAAAATAGCAGAACGTAATTTAGCTACTATGAATGTAATGAGTAAGTCTATAGCTGAAATGACTACTTTCCAAAAGAATGTACAAGCTAAATATTATGAGACATCTTTAAGTTATAAGAAAGATATGTTACAAGAACTACGTAACATTACTAACATACTTAAAGTTGGATTCAATATAAAAGATAAAGGTAATGGTAAGTATGAGATAAATAATGGACCTAGTAAGCAATCTAATCTTCTAGACAATATGTTCGGTGGAGGTAAGGGTGGATTCTTAAAAGGATTAGCATCGGCCGCTAAAGGTACTGCTATGAAACAGATATCTGGTGGTGCATTCGGTGATTTATACGATGTTGCACAAGCTATTATTCCTTTAATGGGACAAATGAATGGTTCATCTATAGCACGTATGATAGCTGGACAAGCGGGACGTTATGGTGTTAAGAAAACCTTAGGTCATAGACAAGGAGAGAACTTCTTTAACTGGATGGAGAATCCAAGAGATATGTTCCAGAAATTTGCTGAGTCTATGCAAACCTCTAATAACAAACTTCTCAAAGATTTCTTTTCTCATTTTGCAGAAAATAATGCACAAGCATCTGAGATATTAAATATTAAAGATTATATGAAAAGAGATCCTAAAGGAAGAGCTACATTTGACGTTATGACTCACCGTAGTATTAACGAAGTAGTTCCTTTCCACTTAGCTAATATTGAAGGATACATGAAGAAGATAGCTACTATCAGTAATGGTGGTAATCCTACTGGTCCTGATGGACAATACTTTAACCATAATACTGGAAAATTCGAATCAATGAAAGACGCATTGAATCGTATGGATATGGGAGCTGGAGATAAACTCAAGAAAGCTGTTAAAGATTATGGTAAGAGAATAAATACTAGTCTAATGGAAGATATAGCATCTGAAGTAGATAATAGAGGTAAGCAATTCATTAAATCCTTAATGGCTAATAATAACGCCGGATTAGAAGCTCTTAAAGATGATTTAATCCAGTTAGGATTAATATATGCACAAATGGGAAGAGACTTATTAGCAGATGTACAAGCTAGAACATTTACAGAAAAAGATTTATTTGCTCTAGGTATGTACCGTGCTTTAGATCCTAAGACTAAAATGAACAGAGCAAACGGAATGTGTGCTCTTATACGTATGATTAAAAGAATACCTGGACCAGAAGCACAACAGTTATTAGAAGATATATTCGATAATAACTTTAGAGCTCAATATGATAAAGACTTAGAAATACTTAAGAATATGCATGGATCATCTGTATCTACATTTGCAGCTTGGGCTACTGGAGGTATGGAATCTAGAAATGCTGACGGATCTACTAACCAGACTAACGGATATTATTCTATGACTGATTTCAATAATCAAAGACAAATAACTTCCAGAAATAAGAATACACAATTCTCAGCATTATACAATAATGATACATTAGAAAAAGAAGTTGCTAAAATGGTCGGATATGACTATTACTTAATAGTAACTAATATGGTTGAAATGAAATCTAGAATGCAAAATCTAGAAGATAATAACCAATCTGAAAGTGTCGCTTATAAATCTGCAGAAAAGATTTATGAAATGTTAGAAAAACAAAAGAAGGGAATACCA
>ERZ651108.893-NODE-893-length-13891-cov-10.864412_pt1 | contig 13891 bp, 9 predicted proteins | sample MGYA00512173_ERZ651108 | MGnify/ENA metagenome assembly ERZ651108 | reverse complement strand
CGTTCACTTGATATGTCATTGCTAATTCTTTCACGGCGGCAAAGGTAAGAAGAATTAATTAACTAGCCAAATAAATTAGGAAAAAAGAAGCCCTCAACAATCAACTCAACCAGCCTCACCCCCGCCCCCTCTACAGCCTCACCCCCAGCCCCTCTCCGAATGGAGAGGGGAGTGAATAGTACTGTTTGCTAGGGATTTGTGGGAGGTTTGCTGGAGAATTTGCAGGAGGATTTGTTGGTGATTGGATAGTGGTTAGATAGAGATATACCAGGTGTTTACAATATAATAAAGGTGGGTTCAAAGGATATGTCATTAAAAGAATATGTCTCTCTGGCATTATGTCTAAAGAAGATGTTACTAATGCTTTCACGTTTCTTTGTTACTATGTCTTAAAGACTCATGCGTTATTCTGTCCTAAAATGACAGAAAGACTAACCTCACGGCCAGTCTTTCCTCTCATCAAAAAAACATTGATATGAAATTTAGATTTTACTAATGATTCCTTCTCCCGTTGCTCGCACGAAGTCGACGATATTACGAATCTCGTGCGAAGCGGGCACTTGTTGTTCTATCTGAATGCAAGCATCGAAAACTGATGTCTGACCATGGAACAACAGACGATAAGCGTTGGCAATGTGCTTGAGAATCTTCTCATCAACACCAGCTCGCTTACCGATAGTTGTGTTAACACCATGATATTCAATCGGTGCTCCGCCAGCGATAATATAAGGAGGAACGTCTTTCGAGAAGGTAGTACCCGCTTGTACCACAGCATACTCGCCTACTCGCGTGTTCGCTTTCTCTACAACGTTTGAAGAGATAATCGCTCCCGTTCCAATCTTACAATCGCCTGCAATCTTTGCACCATAGCCAAAGACACACTTGTCACCAACGACGGTGTCATGGCTAATATGTGCACCTTCCATAAGGAAGTTATTCGAGCCGATAATGGTTTTGCCGCCACGGTGTGTGGCACGATTGATAACCACATTCTCTCGAATAATATTGTTATCACCCATCACCAGTTCGCTTTTTTCACCCACGAAATTGAAATCCTGTGGTAAAGCGGCAAGCACCGAACCTTGGTGAATCTTGTTTCCACTTCCCATTCGAGTACCATTTAAGATGCTAACAAAGGGGAAGATAACGCAGTTATCACCGATGACGACATCGTCTTCTATATATACAAATGGGAATATCTTACAGCCGTCTCCAATCTTTGCTTTCGGAGAAACCTCGGCTTTTGGACTAATTACGCTACTCATACTCTTGAATACTAAGAATTAAACAAACGATTTACTTAGAACCACCACCAAGTGCATTATACAGATTGACGATAGATTGTAGCTTCGTAAACTGCTCTTTCACTTGTGATATTTCTGCGTTAAGTAAGCTCTGCTGAGCGGTGATAACTTCAAGATAGGTACTTGAGCTTTGTGCATAGAGCATCTGTGTGTGCTCTACATTCTGCTTCAGAACATCTATTTGTTGTTGCTGCAACTTCTCTTTCTCACCAGCTGAATTATAAGCAACAAGGGCGTTGCTCACTTCTGAACCAGCCTTGAGAATACTATTCTGCCATGTGTTATATGCTTGCTTATACTTATCTTCAGCAACACGCAAACCTGCTTTTAATTGTCCGCGCATGAAGATGGGCTGTGTCAAACTACCAACTACACTCAAGAGCAACTTACCTGGGTTAACCATACCATTGCTATTGGTCCATGCGCCAGTAGGTGATATGTTCAATGCTGGATAGAAACGACTGCGTGCCTGCTGAATATTATAGAAGCATTGAGCCAACGCCATTTCGTTTGCATGCACATCGGCACGATTGCTTAGAAGTTGTACACCAATACCACCTGCGAAATTCGCTGGTAAGCTCTGATTGGCTAGACTACCACGGGCAATACCTTGCGCAGGTTCACCAAGAAGAAGACTAAGAGCGTTCTCGGTCTCACGTATCTGACGACGGATGTCTGCGCCCTGTGTCTGTACACTATAGTAAGCAGCTTCGGCACTCTGAATACTCGTTGAACGAGCACGACCATACTCCATTTGGAGTTTCATCATGTCCCAAGTATTCTTTGTCAGTCCTGACATATCATCGACAATCTGCTTCTGACGATCGAGCATTAACAATGTGTAATAGAGATTAGCTACGTTACAAATCAGACTGGTCTGCACAGCTACCCTGTAATCCTTCGATTGAAGGAGCATCATCTGGGCTGCTTTCTTCTGGGAACGCAGCTTTCCAAAGAGATCAACATCCCAACTTGCAGAGACTGGGAGAGTGTAAGACTGGGTGGAAGGCGTGTGCGAACCAAAGTGAGAAATCGTACCCGTCGGTGCGAAAACCACAGATGGTAAGAAAGAGAGATTCGATGTCTTCACCTGCTGCTCGGCAATATCTATGTTCAATGCAGCATTGAGCAGGTCGGGATTATTTGTAAGAGCTCTTTCGATAAGAGACTGCAAATGTGGGTCAGTGAAGACACTACGCCATGGGAGATTACCAAAATCATTGGCTCCCTCAAGCGTTCCTTTGTCATCAACAGGGTCTCTCACAATCCCATTCGTCTTCACATCGGGACGCTCGTAATTGCCATAGAGACTCTTACAGCCTGTCAATGACAGGGCTGCAAGGGCTATGATGATTATATTCTTATTCTTCATTATTGTTCTTTTAATGTAATACTACTCTTCTACCTTATAGTCATGTGCAGGTCCTTTCGCAAATTGCTCAAGTTCCTTTATGACATCATGATTAGCCTCATCTTCAAACTCTATTGGCTTAATACGCTCTTGTAAGTACTGGAAGCCAGCGAATAGAGCTGGTACAACAAACACCTGACAGAGTGTACCAATCAACATACCACCAACGGCAGCAGCACCTAATGTCTGGTTACCATTACGGCCTACACCACTTGCAAACATCAATGGCAACAATCCGATAACCATCGCCAATGAGGTCATCAAGATAGGACGAAGACGGGCACCAGCACCTAAGATGGCGGCATACTTGATAGCCATACCTGTTCGACGACGCTCAAGAGCAAACTCAACGATAAGGATGGCGTTCTTTGCCAACAATCCAATCAACATAATCAAGGATATTTGCATGTAGATATCGTTGCTATGCCCGAAGAGCATCGTGAATATGAACGCACCAGCAAGACCGAATGGTATTGACAAGATAACGGCTAATGGAAGGATATAACTCTCATATTGTGCACTAAGAATCAAGTAGACAAACACGATACAAAGGACGAAGATCATCGCTGTTGAGTTCGACGACTCCTGCTCAGAACGTGTCAGACCTGAGAACTCATAGCCATACCCCTGTGGCAACACTTGTTTTGCCACTTCCTCTGCAGCCTTGATAGCTTGACCTGAAGAAACTCCATTGGCTGGTGTCGCATTAACGGCAATAGAGGTAAAGAGGTTGAAACGAGTGATATTTGATGGTCCATAAACACGCTTCAATGTACAGAACTCACTTACAGGAGCCATACCTGCTGCCGTTCGAACATAGATATTATTCATGCTCGCCTCGTCCATTCTGCTCTCTGCTGTTCCTTGTATCATCACACGGAAGAGCTTACCGTATGCATTGAAGTTGGAAGCATACATACCTCCATAGTATCCCTGCAATACAGAAAGAATAGCTGCTGGTGATGTTCCTGCCTGCTTTGCTTTCGCAACATCTACATCCACCATGTATTGTGGATAGTTCGGGTTGTAAGTGGTAAGTGCTCGGCTGAACTCCGGACGCTTGTTCAAAGCAGCGAGGTAATCCTGTGCAACCTTAAAGAATTTATTCAAATCTCCACCTGTCTTATCCTGTAAAGAGAAGGAAAGACCATTCGACATACCATAGCCAGGAATCATTGGTGGTGCAAAGGCAAGTATCTGTGCGCCCTTAATACTAGCTGTTTGCTTATAAATCATACCCAAAATCATGTTAGAAGAAGTTGGGTCAATGAATAATCCAGCAATACCAGCACCCGTGAATACTGATTTAATACGATCAAACATACCATATTCACGCTCAGCAAAAGGCTTCAACTTAACAATAAAGGTTGACTGGTTAGAACCCTGTCCAGCCAAGAAGTTGTAACCAACTATCTGCTCACGACGTTCAATGTAAGGGTTACTTGCCAACATCTTATCCACCTGATCGGTCACTTTCTGAGTCTCTACTTGTGATGTCCCAGGAGGTAAACTAATCATGGCAAACAAAGTTCCAGTATCTTCATCTGGCACAAGTCCTGTCTTAGTAAACGTCATTGTAAGAACGAGAGCCACGAAACCTACAACAACAGCAGAGCCTGCTATCCAACGATGGTTGATAATCTTCTCAACTTTTTTCTGATACTTAGCATTGATCTTGTCATACTGTGTATTGAATGCCATGTGGAATCTATCAATGCGTGAAAGCTTCTTATGTTCCTCATCATTGTCATGTGGCTTCAAGAAAATAGCACATAGTGCAGGTGACAAGGTCAAAGCATTCAGAGCAGAGATAACGATTGATACCGCCATAGTTACACCGAACTCACGATAGAAAGTACCTGATGTTCCACCAATAAATGATACTGGCACGAACACTGCTGACATCACCAAAGTAATAGAGATGATAGCTCCTGAAATCTCATTCATTGCATCAATGGCTGCAGTCATCGCGCTCTTATAACCTAAGTCGAGCTTTGCATGGACAGCCTCAACCACCACAATGGCATCATCGACCACAATGGCAATCGCTAATAACAATGCTGACAAGGTCAAAAGGTTGATGGAGAATCCAAACACCCATAGGAAGAAGAATGTACCAATCAATGCCACTGGCACAGCAATCATAGGAATTACAGTCGAACGGAAGTCTTGCAAGAAGACATACACAACGAAGAATACCAACACAAGTGTGATAACCAGTGTACGAATAACTTCCTCTATAGATGCAAAAAGGAACTCTGTTACATCCTGCTCTATCGTCACTTTCATCCCTGGAGGCATCTGCTTCTGTGCATCAGCCAAGGCTGCTTTTACATCATCAGCAATCTGTGTAGCATTTGAACCAGCCACCTGGTTAACCATACCTAATACGGCTGGTTGACCATTGTTACGCATAGCTACTGAATACATCAAACCACCTAACTCAACCTTTGCCACATCACGCAAGTGAAGTGTCTGCCCATTTGTATTGCTTGAGATAATGATATTTCCATATTCTTCTGGCGTCTTCAAACGTCCCTTATAGCGCATAGTGTACTCAAACTTGAGCTTACTTTGCTCACCAAAGGAACCTGGTGCTGCCTCAATATTCTGTTCTGCAAGAGCACCAGAGATATCAGAAGGAACAAGACCATACTGCTTCATCTTATCTGGCTGGAGCCAAATACGCATTGAGTAAGTCTTCATACCAGGTATATGGACGTCACCTACACCATTAATACGCTTCAACATTGGAACGATATTGATGTTGTTATAGTTCGTCAAGAACTCATCATCATATCGTCCATCATCTGTTGTCAAGGAGTACATGACCACATTCGAACTCTGACGTTTCGATACAGTCACACCCACACGGGTAACTTCAGCAGGTAACAAAGCCTGTGCTTGTGACACACGATTCTGCACATTGACTGCAGCCATGTTTGGATCAGTACCTTGCTTAAAGTAGACTGTAATCATCGCCATACCAGCGTTAGTTGCAGTCGACTCAATATAAGTCATATTCTCTACACCATTGATACTCTCTTCCAATGGTGTAATAACAGAATTCAATACGGTCTGCGCATCAGCTCCTTGATAGGAGGTTTGAATGGAGATCGTAGGTGGTGCGATATCTGGATACTGCTCGATAGGCAGTGACATCAAACCGATTATACCCAAAAGTACAAAGAAGATGGATATAACCGTTGATAAAACCGGTCGTTTAATGAAATTCGTAAATGTCATAACGATTATTCTTTTGAATCATGGAGATGGGTGAAAAATAGCCTAAGAAAACTTACTTCTCACAGAGAACAGCCCCTCTGTCTCCACTCATAACTCCTAATTCCTAACTTCTAATTACTTACTTTCTCCCTTCATAGTCTTTAAGAAACCTGAAGCAGAGCTCTGATTCTCACCCAACTTCTCAGCTTTCTTAATGGCTTCTTCATACTCTGCTGGAGTCAATGCCTTTATCTTTGCACCATCTTCCAAACTTGAGATTCCCTTGCTAACAATGCGGTCACCCATCTTTAATCCACTAGTAACAATATAATTGATACCATCATTCTGTGGGTTAATGGTTATCTCGCTGTAATGCACCTTATTATTAGCATCCACCTTATAGACAAATACCTTATCCTGCACCTGAGTGGTTGCTTCTTGTGGAATCAATAATGCGTGATTATTGTTCTTAGCGATAACAATTTGTCCACTACCACCACTCTTCAACAAATGTTCGGGATTAGGAAAACGTGCAATAACGCTGATTGTTCCTGTTGCTGGGTCTATGATACCACTCGTCTTGACAATGGCTCCCTCATGATTATAGGTTGAACCATCTGCAAGCAACAAACTTACACCTGGGAACTTCTTAATGGCATTACTCAAACCATCACCAGCACGGCTCAGTTTCAACACGTCAGCCTCAGTCATAGAGAAGTAAACTTCTATTGTAGAAGTGTTGCTAACGGTTGTTACTGGCTGTGCAGAAGAGGCACTTACCAAGGCTCCCTCTTTGAAAGGAAGACTACCGATGTAACCAGAAGCAGGACTCTTTACATAACAGAAGCCAAGGTTATCCTTTGCAGTTGATAGCATTGCTTGCGCTTGACGAACACCTGCTTGCGCTTGACGAACAGCAGCTTGCGCAGAAGCGACACCACTTTGTGCTTGGCGAACAGCAGCTTGTGCCGTTTCAAAACTATTCTTTGCTGACTGCAACTCATAGTCGCCTATCACCTTATTATTATATAGGTTCTTACTATTTGAGTAAGTCAAACGAGCGGTAGCAGCCTGTGCATTAGCCGAATTAAGACTTGCGTTAGCCTGGACAACACCAGCTTCAGCCTGTGCTACAGCACTCTGAGCGGAGTTAACCTGTGCCTCAGCCTGACGAACAGCAGCCTGATAAGTGGAGTTATCCACAACGAAGAGCACCTGACCAGCATGCACATACTCACCCTCATGTACGTATAGTTTCGTGATAAAGCCGCTCACCTTTGGGCGAACCTCTACATCCTGAACACCCTTAAGCGTAGCTGGATAAGTTGTCTTTAGCTGTGCATTAGATGCACCAATCGTAATCACAGGATACTCATCACTTGTAGGAAGCCCCTGCTGACCGCCTCCACAACTGGTCAACAACGCCACAGTTGCAGCTACGAACAATAAGATTTTATTCATTTTCATACCTATTTAATATATTATATTCATTCTTTCTATCTTGCCATTCACCTCTTTCGCATAAGAGATGTGCATACATCTCATATCAGATTGGTTTCTTCATAAAAGCAATGCATACTAAAAACCAAAGTATAATACTTGGGTTTTTCAGTATGCAAAACTACTCATTAATTATTAAAGATACTTAGGTTGCAAATAGCATTTAACAATTATTACCTATAAACATACCATTTAGGACTCTTATATATAACCTCCGTTAACAATGGATGTCATCTTTCTTCATTCTTAAATCAGCCCCAATTCACTTGCCTTATTGCGTAGAAGTTCCATTAAAGGCTCTCGTTCATTTGCCACTTTATTATCAAGCACAGCATCTTTCAGCGTCTGCTTCAAAACGCCCACCTCTCTACTAGGTTTGAGATGGAACATTTCCATGATCTCATTACCATCTATACAAGGCTGCAACAGGCGTTTGTAATCACGCTCCTTCAGGTCTTTTAGTTTCTCACGAACGATTCGGAAGTTATCAAGAAAGCGTTGTTTGCGGGCAACATTCTTACTCGTTATATCCGCCTCACACAGAGTCATCAAGTCATCAATGTCTTCGCCAGCATCATTCATCAGTCGTCTCACAGCCGAGTCGGTCACCTCTTCATCAGCAATAACAATCGGACGCATGTGTAAGTCTACTTGCTTTTGCACATACTTCATCTTACTATCCATCGGCAACTTCAACCTTCGAAAGATATTAGGCACCATCTTAGCCCCAACATAGTTGTGGTTATGGAAAGTCCATCCCGCTACAGAATCCCACCGTTTACACTTTGCTTTACCCACATCATGCAATAATGCCGACCATCGCAACCATAAGTTATCCGTATGCTTGCAGATATTATCCAATACTTCTAAGGTGTGATAAAAATTATTCTTATGCGCTCGTCCGTTCCTAGTCTCCACGACATCCAAAGCAACTAGCTCTGGCAAGATGATTTGCAAGAGTCCACAACGATACAAATCGATAAATCCCTTGCTCGGTGTTGGCGTCATCATAATTTTGTTCAACTCCTCTTCTATGCGTTCCCCACTAATAATCTTTATTCTTTCTGCATTGCGCTCCAACGCCTCGAAGGTCTCATCTTCAATAAAGAAATTTAATTGCGTAGCAAAACGAACGCATCGCATCATACGCAATGGATCGTCAGAGAAGGTCACATCAGGGTCTAAAGGAGTGCGAATAATACCATCCCATAGGTCGTCAACACCACCGAATGGATCGACTAACTCACCAAAGCGAGCCTTATTCAAGCACACTGCTAGGGCATTGATTGTAAAGTCCCTACGATTCTGATCATCCTCTAGTGTACCATCTTCTACCACAGGTTTCCTACTATCATGGCTGTAACTCTCTCGTCGAGCACCTACAAATTCAACCTCCGTGTGCTTATATTTCACTTGAGCAGTACCAAAATTGCGGAAAACCGAGAGGTGAGCTTTCTTACCAAGAACGGCTTTCAATTCGCTAGCTACCTGTATACCACTCCCCACCACAACTACATCTATATCATTGGAAGGGCGTTCTAAAAATAAATCACGCACATAGCCGCCCACTACGTAACACTCTAGTCCGAGTTTATCGGCGGCATTGGAAATATGATGAAATATATCTTTATCTAATAATTGTGCCAATTCGGCATCTGAAAGATCTCGCATAATTAAATGTTATCTTTGTATGAATAGCAATGCAAAGATACGTAAATTTGTTAAGTCATACAAATTAAGTATCATGTAAAATAAGGTAAGCTGAGCACATCCTCAAGCTGAGTTGTATTTGAAGGAAGAACGAGCTATATTTAAAGGAAGGCTTAGCTATATCTGAAGAGAGGCTTAATTGCATTAGAGCAAAGGCTTTCTTTAAGACAAGAAGGGCGTATGTTAGTTTAACACAAATACTTAGGTAAATTATAGAGAATTTTATATACTGATACTACTTTTAGTTAATTATCCTTATCAAAAGGGCGTTTTTCTTATTCGTTTTAGTACGAATTACAAAATTAGCAGTACCTTTGCAACCCACAAAAGAGTAAAAGGTAAATAGATTTTATTCCACACTATAAAAACGAACGAGGCCGCAATAGCAATAACAACTGAGTTTGTATTCATTTGCATTGCCCATTCTTTCCTTCTTAATAAAGGGACTCTATAACTATTAGAGAGGATGGATGATTGCCGTAAAAACAATCAAGTCGGTAACGACAAGAGGCAAAAAGAGTTATACAAGACAAATAAATATAAAGAACAAGACAAATGAAGAGAGTATACGAAAAGCCCTCAACAACAATAATATTCATGGAAATAGAGGGCAACTTGTTAATGGATAGTGCACATGGCACAAGTCATGAAGGTTTCACAGAGGGAACTGATTTAAGTCCACACGTTGAAGATGGAACTGATGATGATAGTCCATTCTAAGGGAAAATAGGATTAAACGAATATCGAAAAACGAATAACAGCAATATGAAGTATACAAATCTATTAAAGACTTATGCCTTATGTATGGGTCTTGCTTTAAGTGTTGTGTCTTGTTCCAAGGATGATTTTGGAGATGGCGACACAACAGATGAACAACTAGTAGAGATGTCTTTCACATCCACAGGGTTGGAAAAGCCTTCAACAGAAGAGACTGCATCTCAATCTAATCAAATAAAGACTCGCACAGTATTAGGTTCAGACGGCGCAACTGTAACTTGGCAAGCAAACGATAAGATTGGTATTGGCTTTAAAGGATACCAACCCAAGAATTATCCCTTCACCACTCCTACCTCAGGAAGTGATGTGCGTTTCTGGGGACAAGCACCTGATGTCAATAACGTATCATACTTCATGATGTATCCTTATCAGCAGGACGCAAAGATTTCAGCAAACAGTAACACCCAAGCAATATACCAATACAATTTTCCAAAGGATCAGAACGCTATTGCAGGCACATTTGATCCAAAGGCGAATGTATCTGTTGGTATCATTCCACAGCGTGGAAAACCATTCATTGCATACAATGTTGGTGGTTTGCTCCGCTTTACCATCAAAGGAACTTCAAACGTAAAGCAGGTAAAGTTACTTTCTATTGGGCAGGAGAACCTTGCTGGTAATTTAAAATCAACCATCACTTTTGCTAATGATGGTAAGATTAGTGCTGCCCAAAACCAATTCAGTGCAGCTTCTCCAGTAGTAAACCTTACAGCAGAGTCTGGCAGCCTTGAGGAAAACAAGCCATATTACATAGCCCTCCCAGAGCAAAGACTTTCACAAGGTTTGACACTTATTTTTGTTTTACAGAACGGCAAAGCAATCCTGAAAAAAGTTAAGCAGGAAGTTAATATCCAGCGTGCTCAGGTTTATAACCTCGGTGAGATGACACTTGATCCTACTAAGGCAAAAGAGTTTCTTCTCAGAAATCAGGGTTTAATTGAGGCTGTTGCGGCAAAAATTTCAGGCGGCTTAACAAGAACCGCAGATGGTCACTTGGATATTTATACTGCAGACAACTTGGAGAAGATTCTTTCTTATAAGGGCGTATTATCAATAGCAAACAATGACAAACTAACATCTCTTGATGAACTGCAATACTATCGTAATGTTACAGGGTTAGAACTTAATAATAACAAGAATCTTGCTGGCAAAATAGATTTATCTAAGTATCCACAGATAACAGAAAGAGTAATTATACAAAGAAGCCCATTAGTAACAGAGATTAATGTAAAAGGGTTAGACAAGATTACAGAACTTTCTGCTAATTATATGGATGGACTAAAGAAGCTAACACTCGAAGGTAATAGTAAACTACAAAAATTATCTTCACATCATAATAAAGCAATAGAGACTATTGATGCAAGCAATCTCCCTTCATTAATAAACTTAGACACGTTTTATAGTTCTAATTTAAAGACTATCAATACTACTAATTCACCTAAGTTCAGCAACTTTAATGGTACATCTAATGATAATCTCAATAACTTTATAGGTTTATCAGAGAACACTCAATTAGAAAACTTCACAGCATCAAATTCAAAGATTGAAAGCTACGACTTTAGCAAGATGACAAAATTAAGAAATCTAAACCTTGCATATGCAGCTGTGAAAGAGATCAAGGGGCTGTCTGCTGCTGGAGCCAACTTAGAGAGTCTCCAGTTAGCTTTCACACACGTGGCATCATTGGATGTTTCAAATAACCCAAACCTTACAAGTATTGACTTGTATAATGTAAAAGAAATGACTGTGTTGGATGTTACTCACAACCCCAAACTAACATCACTACGTATACCATTTACTTCTATAAGTTCACTTGATGTTTCAAACAACACAAAGTTAACATATTTAGGTGTAGCACATTGCAAACTTACGACATTAGACATACGCAATATACCAAACCTAACAACATTCTATGCAGGAAGTCAAAGTAATTCACAAATGATTACCGTAACAATGACTCAAGCGCAGAAGACAAAATTTGGTAACATCTTCTTTGAAGATAATACTGGACCAAACTCTACTGTAGAAGGAAGTAACAATTATGTAAAAGTAAACGTTCAATAAAAAATAACGAACATTTATATACGTAACAGTCTAAGAGCGGGAATGTCTTTAACAGGCGTTCCCGCTCTTTCGTTTTATATCTTTCGTGTGGTTTTAAACTAAGTATTACGAAAATAGAAAGACTTTTTTTTAATATCAAATCCCGCTGATAAGGCTCTGAAAAATCATTACATAACTCTGCTTAAAATATCTATAAATAAGTACAAAAACACTGATAAAAAGAGAATCTACAACCAACAGAAAATCAATTAGTTATAAAGTGGTGCAAGAAAAGATGCTTAATTGGACTCCAAAAGGGCGTTAGTTAGAGTTCAAAAGAGCACCTTTTACAAGTCAATTAGCCGTCTTTTAGAAGCCAAAAGACCACGTATTGGTTTTGACTCGTATGAAAATAATTTACAAATATCAAACAAAAAGGAAATAAGTTATTTGTAGAAAATGGATAGACATGATAGCAATTTGTATTTTACCCTGCAGTTTATCCTCCTTTGTAAGACTTACTGATACAAGAAAGTAATACTATGCAAGTGTATAACCCTTTATTCAATTCACAACCAATAATTTAACAGAAGGACCTTAAGGCATACGATTTCTTCAAAAAGACTTAGAGCTAAGACTCTCAGAAAGCCTTGTAATCCGACCGAAAGGACACCTATCTATCTTCAACACAAAGCTTGACAAAGGATATTCAAGTCCCTGTTGCAATCGCTCACAATGATTTACGAACCAACCTTAAAGACAGGAATAGTTGTTAATTCATTCGTTTATTACAGCGAAATTACGTATTTTTGCAGTCAAATCAATATAAGACTATGGCAAGTCAACTGACAAAGACACAGCAGGAATTTCAAGATGTACTCGCAGAGTGCAGAAGTCTCTTTGAAAAGAAGCTCCATGACTATGGTGCTTCATGGCGTATTCTGCGCCCATCTTCCCTTACTGATCAGCTCTTTATTAAGGCTAAACGCATCCGTTCTTTGGAGATTACGGGTGAAAGTTTGGTGGGTGAAGGTATTCGCCCAGAATTCATTGCGCTGATAAACTACAGTATCGTAGGACTTATCCAGTTGGAAAAGGGCTTTGTCGATAGCGTTGACATGACCCCTGATGAGGCTTTAGCACTTTACGACAGCTATGCAAAGGAGTCCTATGAGTTGATGATAAAGAAGAATCATGACTATGGAGAGGCTTGGCGCGACATGCGTGTCAGCAGCTATACCGACCTTATCTTGACAAAGATTGAGCGCATTAAGGAGATTGAAGACCTTGGTGGTGCCACACTCGTCAGCGAGGGTATCGATGCCAATTATATGGATATAATGAACTACGCTGTTTTTGGAGCAATCAAACTACATGAATAAAATAAAGTCTATACTGGTAAACCTCAGCCGTACCCTACTTGCTTTGACATTCATCTTTTCGGGCTTTGTCAAAGCGATTGACCCTTTAGGTTCGCAATATAAGATTGCAGAATACTTAGAGGCGGTGCAGTTGTCGGCATATATTCCAGATTGGGCACAATTGATTTTATCTGTCGGACTATCAGCAATAGAGTTCACCTTGGGTGTGATGCTCTTGCTTGCTATTCGTCGCCGACTCGCCAGCAAGCTATCACTCATCATGATGGTGGTGATGACGCTTGTGACCCTTTGGCTTACTGTAAGCAATCCGATACAGGATTGTGGTTGCTTTGGTGATGCCATTCATCTCACGAATACGCAGACCTTCATCAAGAATATAGTTCTCTTGACAGCAGCCATCATCCTTGCCTGCTGGCCACTTTATCAAGTTCGCTTTGTATCAAAAACAAATCAGTGGATAGCTTTTTATTTCACGATTGTCTTTATTGTCACAGCCTCCACACTGAGTCTTTATCATCTGCCTATCTTTGATTTCCGTC
>ERZ651108.892-NODE-892-length-13928-cov-7.739206_pt1 | contig 13928 bp, 9 predicted proteins | sample MGYA00512173_ERZ651108 | MGnify/ENA metagenome assembly ERZ651108 | reverse complement strand
TGTATTAATAAATGATGCTCCAGTTGAATCGTTTATAGATAATATATCTAGTACTTTACAAAGTTTAACTTTATCAGGAGCAGAAACGTTACATTATAAAAATGCACAATATTCAATGACTATAACAGTATTCGGATGGGACGCTGAGTCTGAATGTGGAACTTATAAAAAGTTCGAATTAATTAATTCTACTAAAGAAGAGGAATTAGAAATTGATTGTATGCTAATCTATTCTTATGATGAAGAAAATGATAAGAAAAAATTCTTAGAAGAGATTACTTATAATTCTCATATTCTGGAAGAGATTAGACAGGAATACTTAAATTATAAGATTAAATTATTAGGTATGAGTCCTAAAGAAGAATGTATTACCAATATAGATACTATGGATATTAGTAGAGAAGATTTAATAGAACTTGTATTTAATCTTAAGGATAAAGTATTTAAATTAGAAGAAGAATTAAAAGATATTAGAGAAAATCTTGGTGAGGAGGAATTTTAATTATGAATAAATACATAACTGTAACTATGAATAGTAATGAGCGTGCTACGAATGAACATACACTTTCAGAACTTAAAACATTACTTGAGTCAACAGTGATTTCTATCTGGACTATATTAAAATCTAGATTCAGTGGACTTACAATGGATATAGCATATAATGAATTAACAGGAGCTATTATAATAGATGATACTTATAATACGCTTAAATATGAATTTTATAATATAGAGCATGAACTTAATAATGTGCTGGATATAGATGAAACTATATTAGATAGCATGAAAATAAATGCTTCTATTACTATAAAATGTTTTGAATGGGATCCTGATAATCTTGAGGGTCAGTTTGATTATATAACAGCAAACTTACAATCAGGAAGGACATCAGAATCTTTATCAGTAGGAAGTGATAATAATATTAATGTTAAGGAAATGTTATTTACATATCTAATAGAAGCAGCTATGGATGTGTCAGAAGATGTATATAATACTTTTATTGAATATAAAGATAATATGAATTCTGAATATATGAAGCAGTTAGAAAAAGACAAACCTTCTGAAATACAGATAGTTAAGAAAGAATTAGAAGCGTTAGGCGCAAAAGTTATTTTAACTAGAACTGACGATAGTTCCGTTTCCTTAGCAGATCGTGCTGAAATTAGTAATAAAAATAATGCAAATGCATTTATTAGTATTCACTTTGACTCTTCTGAAGATGATAGCGCAAGCGGAACAACAGCCTACTACTACAGTGATAAGAGCGAAAGTCTCAGTCAGACAGTGAATAAATACTTATCTCGAAATCTACCATTGAAAAACCAAGGAAGCAGATTCCAAAACTTCATGGTTCTTCGTGATAATGCTCGTCCATCGATTCTTTTAGAACTTGGATATTTAAATAACCAAGGCGATAACAAAGTGATTTCTTCTGAAGAATATCAACAAAACATCGCCAAGAGTATTGCAAATGCTCTAAAAGAATATTTCCAATAGACAAACGAAAAGCGATGCTACTCCACATGGAATAGCATCGCTTCTTTTTATCTTAAAATAAATCGTCAATCTCTTGACTTGCTGTTTCTACTGGAGTTGTATAGTTAGCAGTAATTTCTTCAATCACTGTCCCCTCTACAGCCTCTTTAATTAACCCTTCCACATCAAGACGTGCTTCATATTGACGTGCCTTCTCCAGTTTCGGTTTTGTCTTAGGACTTGGCGGCGCAAACACCGTACAACAATCCTCAAATGGTTGAATCGATAACTCAAATGTATCAATTTCTTCAGCAACTTTAATAATATCGAGTTTATCCATTGTAGCTACTGGACGAATAATTGGTGTATTTGTGACATCATTAATCGCCACCATGCTATCTAATGTTTGAGAAGCCACTTGCCCCACTGATTCCCCATTGGCAATCGCAAGAGCACGTGCATTTTCTCTAAGTTGATCCGTAATACGAAGCATGAAACGACGCATAATTGTCATTAAATACGCTTCCGGTACACTCTTCCTGATTTCCTCTTGAATTCTTGAAAAAGGTACCGTTAAGAATTGAATACTTCCTCCAAAACGAGCAATTTTAGCTGCTAAGAGTTTTGTTTTCTCTAACGCTTGTGGGCTCGTATACGGTGGGCTTGCAAAGTGCACGCATTGAATTTCCATTCCACGTTTCATCGCAAGATATCCTGCTACCGGCGAATCAATCCCGCCAGATAGCATCAGCATCACACGACCACTTGTACCAACTGGAAGTCCTCCTGCTCCTTGGATTGTCTTCAGACTCACCATTAAGTGTTCACGGCGCACATCAATACGTACCGTAATATCTGGTTGTTTTAATTGAACCTTGATGTCTGGAAATGCTTCAAGAACAGCATCCCCTAAAAACAAGTTGATTTGATTCGTATCCATCTCGAATGTATGATCCGAGCGTCTTGTCATAATCTTAAATGTTTTTCCTTCAAGATCTTCTTGGCTTAATAAGTCGAGAACAACTTTTTTAGCCACTTCCATATCTTTTTCAACAATATATACTGGCGAAATAGATTGAATCCCAAAAATTGGTTTTACCTTTTCGATGACTGCTTCTTCAGGCGCTTCATGTAAATCTAAATACATAAAGTCATAATCAGGAATCACCTTTACCTGAGGAAAGTCTACTAAGGCTTTTTTAATATTTGACGCTAATTTTTGAGTGAACATCTTCTTGTTTCTACCCTTTGTAGAAAGTTCACCATAGCGAATCAAAATTCTAGTTTTCAACGATTTCCTCCTTTTATTTTAAAAACGAAAATTGTTTCATTAACTGATGCAGAACCTTTATAAACTGTTCTACTTCTTCTTTTGTATTGTCGTTTGAGAAGCTTACACGAACAGCTCCTGTCGCCCATTCAGTTGGCACATCCATCGCGTAAAGCGTACTAGATGAATCTGCTTTTTTACTTGAACAAGCTGAAGTCGTAGAAATATAAATGCCGTGATTTTCAAAAGCATGAACAACGACCTCTCCACGAACGCCTTTAATGGCAAAGCATAATACATGAGACGCTCCATCTTCAGGCGAGAAGATGCGAATTTCAGGTTTTGTTGCTAACTCTTTCCATAATTGACTACGAAGTTCTCCCGTAACTGACTCTTCTTCTAAAGCCATTCGCAGAGCTTTTGTTGTAGCTACAATTCCTGGAAGGTTTTCCGTTGTACTACGTTCCCCTTTTTCTTGTCCGCCACCTGTTAAGAGCGCTTGAATCTTACGTCCAAATTTCTTATACATAATCCCAACGCCTCGTGGTCCATGGAATTTATGCGCAGAAAGGCTCAATAAGTCAATACGCCCAATAGATAATAACTGGCTTGCGCGTTCTACTGCTTGCACACAGTCCACATGAAAATGAATCGATGGATATTCCTCTAGTACTTTGGCAATCTCAGCAATTGGTTGAACTGCTCCAACTTCATTATTAACAGCCATCACACTTACTAGAATCGTATCTTTACGAAGGCTCTCTTTTAATTGGTCTATACTTACAATCCCTTTAGAATCGACATCTAAGTACGTCACTTCAAACCCGAAGCGTTCTAATTGCTTACATGTCTGAATGACTGAAGGATGTTCAATCTTTGTCGTAATGATATGCTTCCCAAATACAGATTTTTCTAGAGCTGTTCCTTTAATCGCCCAGTTATTCGATTCAGTTCCGCCTGAGGTGAAGAAAATCTCCTCAGGTTGAACTGATAATAAACTAGCTACTTGAGCTCTAGCTTTTGTCAACACTTGGTAAGCATCGACTCCTAATTGGTGTAAGCTCGATGGATTTCCGAAGAACTTTTGGCTAACTTGAACATAGCTCGTTAATGCATCATCATAAATTTTCGTTGTTGCTGCATTATCAAAATAAATCATTCTACTATCCTTTCAAATTCCATTAGTTCGCAACGATGTTTACTAAACGTCCTGGAACAGCGATCACTTTGCGGATTGTTTTTCCTTCGATGGCAGATTTCACTGAATCATGCTCTTTTGCAAGTGCTTCAAGAGCTGCAGCATCTGCGTTTGTTGGAACCATTACGCGTGCTTTAATTTTCCCATTGACTTGGAAAATCACTTCTACTTCGTCTTCTACTAATTTAGATTCATCGTAAGTTGGCCATGGTTCGTAGCTAATTGATTCTGTGAATCCGAATTTACTCCAGATTTCTTCAGCCATATGTGGGGCTAATGGTGCAATCAACTGTACAAGACCTTTCATATATTCGAATGGTAAAGCATCTGCTTTGTAAGCTTCGTTGACGAAAATCATCATTTGAGAAATTGCAGTGTTGAAATGCAACTCTTCGAAGTCTTCTGTCACTTTCTTCACTGTTTGATGGTACACTTTATCCAATTTACCATCATTTAGTTTTGTGATACGGTCACGCATCTTACCATTGTCGTCAATCATCAATCTCCAGAAGCGGTCTAAGAACTTACGGCTACCCTCAAGTCCTTTTTCACTCCAAGCAATCGATGCGTCAAGTGGTCCCATGAACATTTCATAAACACGTAATGTATCTGCACCATATTCGCGAACAACATCGTCAGGGTTTACTACATTCCCTTTTGATTTAGACATTTTCTCGTTACCTTCACCAAGAATCATTCCTTGGTTAAATAATTTTTGGAACGGTTCTTTGTTTGGAACAACTCCTAAATCGTATAACACTTTATACCAGAAACGAGCATATAGTAAGTGAAGAACGGCATGCTCTGCACCACCAATATATAAATCAACTGGTAACCATTGTTTTACTTTCTCAGGATCTGCAAGTCTTTCTTTGTTATGTGGATCAACATAACGTACAAAGTACCATGAGCTTCCTGCCCATTGTGGCATTGTATTTGTTTCACGGCGACCTTTCTTACCTGTTACAGGGTCTGTGACATAAAGCCAGTCTTCAATTGCAGCCAGTGGAGATTCCCCAGTACCACTAGGACGAATTTTATCTGTTTTTGGTAATACTAATGGCAATTCTGATTCAGGAACAGTTGTCATTGTACCGTCTTCCCAATGGATAACTGGAATTGGTTCACCCCAATAACGTTGGCGTGAGAACAACCAGTCGCGTAGACGATAGCTTACTTTAGCTGCTCCTACGCCATGTTCTTCTAGCCATTCATTCATTTTTGCAATCGCATCAGCTTTATTCAATCCATCTAGGAAATCTGAATGAATATGCACACCGTCACCAGTGTATGCTTCTTCTTCGACGTTTCCGCCTTCGATGACTGGAATGATGTCTAATCCAAATACTTTAGCGAATTCGTAGTCGCGTTCATCGTGAGCTGGAACGGCCATAATCGCACCTGTACCATAAGTACTTAATACATAGTCTGCAATCCAGATTGGAATTTCTTTTCCGTTCACTGGGTTAATCGCATATGCTCCAGTGAATACTCCTGTTTTTTCTTTAGAAAGTTCTGTACGTTCTAAGTCAGATTTTGTAGAAACAGCAGCAATATAAGCATCTACTGCTTCTTTTTGTTCAGGAGTGACAATCTTTTGAACTAATTCATGTTCTGGCGCTAATACATTGTAAGTCGCTCCAAATAATGTATCCGGACGTGTTGTAAAGACTTCGAAGCTTTCATCTGTTCCTTTTACATTGAAACGAACTTGAGCTCCTTCTGAGCGACCAATCCAGTTACGTTGCATATCTTTAATGCTTTCTGGCCAATCCAACTCATCCAAATCTTCTAATAGACGATCCGCATAAGCAGTAATTTTAAGCATCCATTGTTTCATTGGTTTACGGTAAACAGGATGTCCTCCACGTTCACTCTTACCATCGATAACTTCTTCGTTAGCAAGTACTGTTCCAAGAGCTGGGCACCAGTTCACTGGGATTTCAGCTTCATATGCAAGTCCCATTTCCACTAGTTTAGTGAAAATCCATTGAGTCCATTTATAGTATTCTGGATCCGTTGTATTAATTTCGCGGTCCCAGTCATAGCTGAATCCTAATTCATTAATTTGACGTTTGAAGTTCGCAACGTTTACTTTCGTGAATTCTGCAGGGTCATTTCCTGTGTCAAGAGCGTATTGCTCTGCAGGAAGTCCAAATGCATCCCATCCCATTGGGTGAAGTACATTGTATCCTTGTGCACGTTTCATACGAGAAATGGCATCTGTTGCTGTATAACCTTCTGGGTGTCCTACGTGAAGTCCTTGTCCTGAAGGATAAGGGAACATATCTAACGCGTAGAAGTTTTTCTTAGAAGGATCTTCTGTTGTTTTGAACGTATGATGTTCTTTCCAATATTTTTGCCATTTAGGCTCGATTTCTAGATGATTAAATGTCATCTGATTCACTCCTTTCAAAATAAAAAACGCCCCACCTGTCATTGACAGATAGGACGCAATACGTGTTACCACCTAATAATTTTACTCATCTTACCTGTAACGCGGGCGAGGCGGATACTCTTACTATCAGTTCAGAGTTCGGCTAAAAGGCGAGTTCAGTTTATTGAAATGATGCATTTTCACCAACCATGCACTCTCTACGTCTATCAAAGAAACTTACTATTCCTCTATCTGCTTTTGTGAGTATTATTCTAGCAGATTATTTAGAAACTTTCAACACTTGACCAACGCGGATAGTATTTGAAGTTAAGCCGTTTAAAGCTCTTAATTCAGATAATGTTAATCCGTTATTCTTAGCGATACGGAATAAAGTATCTCCTGCTTGTACTGTGTGAGTTGATGCACCAGTTGAATAGCTTACTGTAGTCGCTTTAGTAGTTGAAGTTGTTGCTTTTGCTGAACCAGATACTACTAATTGTTGACCAGGACGAATTGTGCTTGTTTCTGATAAGCCGTTGATTGATAACAATGTTGTTAATGAAATACCGTGGTTGTAAGCAATACGGTATAAAGTATCTCCTGCTTTAACTGTGTAAGTTCCGTTGCCAGTAGTTGTTCCAGCTGATTGGTAGCTTACTTGTGTAGCAGTTGTTTGGCTAGCATTTCCTGAAACAGATAATGTTTGGCCAGGACGGATTACTGAAGATTGTGATAATCCATTGATGCTTAATAATGTATTTAAGCTCACTCCTGAACGACGAGCGATACTATATAAAGTATCACCTGCTTGAACTGTATATGTTCCAGAAGTTGATGTTGAAGTCGCTGTTGTTTTAGATGGTGTGTATCCAGCAGATACTGTACGTCCATCTGATTGACCAACTGTTAAGCTTTGTCCAGGGAAAATCACTGATGATTGTGATAATCCGTTGATGCTTAATAATGTGTTTAAGCTCATGCCTGAACGACGTGCAATACTGTATAAAGTATCTCCAGGTTGTACAATGTAGTTACCTCCGCTTGTACGAGTTGAAGCAGTATTTGTTTTAACAACTGTTGATGCAGATTCGCCACCTACAACACGTAATGTTTGACCTGGTTGGATTACGCTTGAAGTAGAAATTCCATTTGCTGAAACTAATTGAGATAAACTCATACCGAATTTACGGCTAATTCCATATAATGTATCCCCTGCTTTAACAGTGTAGTAACCATTTGCAGTTGCTTTAGCAGTATTTGAAACTGATTTTGTGCTTACTGTTGTAGCTACTGTAGAGTTTGTTTGTTTTGCTGGTGTGCCTAAAGATAATGATTGACCAGGACGAATCACTGATGAAGTTGATAAACCATTCACAGTTAATAATTGGTCCACACTTACACCAGCTTTACGGCTGATACCGTATAAGGTATCACCTGCTTGAACTGTGTATTGTCCACCAACTGAAGAAGTTCTTTCTTCAATACCAGCAGCAATTGCAGTTGCAGTTCCATTATCATATTTTGTTAATCCATATTGCTCAATAATACGGTTTAATTTTGCATAGTAAGCAGTATCTGTTGCATAACGTCCTGTTAAGTAACGTGTAGCATCTTGATAGCTGTTTGTACGGCTCTTCCATGCACCTGAATAGAACATTGGCGCACCTTTAATACCGTTAATAATTTTATCTACATAATCATCCATAGACTCTTTGTAAGAAGGATATTTTCTGAAGTTGTCGTAAATACCATAGTATTTTTGAGCTCCAGCATCTTCTAATGTATACATGTTTACAGATTGACCGTTGTAGTTCCCTTTCACACCAAATAAGTTGTGGTTTGGTTCAGCAGATAACGCACTAGTTCCCCATGCAGATTCTAACGCTGCCTGTGCGATCATTACTGAAGTATATACATCTTTACCTTCTGTAGCTTGTTGAGCTGCAGGAATAATTTTATTCAAGAATTGTTGTGCTGGTGATTGTACTTGATTTGAAGTTACTGTATATGCATGTGATTTTGGCGCAAGTACTAATCCCGCTACTGTAGTCGCTCCAACAACTGCAACTGTCTTTTGTAAGTTTTTATTTGCAGCCTTTAAAGCTTTCATTTGTTTTTCCTTTTTCAAACGTAAATATCTTTCGTGTTTTGTTTCTGTCATCCTTTTTTCCTCCATCTAAAAACTAATTCGTTATTCATTATAGTAGGATAAATTCTTTTGTGTAGGGGAACGTTGCACGAACACGCAAATCGTCGTATACTCTTAATATCCGTAAAAATTATGTAACAAAATGTAAAATTTTAGTTAAGAGGTGCTTATTTTGAAGAATGCACAGCAATTTAGTCACGAAATGATTCTCTCTGTAAATTTAGAAGATGGGATCTTTATCGATGCAACCGCAGGAAATGGACACGATACACTTTTCATGGCACAACATATAGAAAAAGGATCAAAAATTTTGGCTTTCGATATTCAAGAGAAAGCTATTTTACAAACAAGACAATTATTACAAAACCATGACTTTGAGCATAAAGTGACCTTTATTTTGGACTCTCACGCTCAAATTTCGAACTATTTAGACGATCAAGATTTGGTTCGATTAGCGATTTTTAATCTTGGATATTTACCAGGAAGTGATAAAAAAATCATCACAACTCCCTCTTCTACTCTAGAAGCCATCCAAATTTTACTAGATCGATTAGAGAAAAAAGGGAAAATAATCATCGTTTCCTACTATGGGCATGATGGTGGAATCGAAGAAAAGAATTCTGTAGAAGAACTCCTCACGACTCTCCCGCAGAAGGAATGGTCTGTATTAAAATATCAATTCATCAATCAAATCAACTGCCCACCGATTTGTTATGTCATAGAAAAAAAGTAGAAAATTACCATATATGGTAATTTTCTACTAAAAACAAAATCCAACCTCTTTTTAGAGGTTGGATTTCTTCATTATATTAAGCAAAATAAGCTTTTAACTCTTCTACTTTATTCAATTGTTCCCATGGAAGTTCAATATCTGTTCTACCGAAATGACCGTAAGCGGCTGTTTGTTGGTAGATTGGTCTACGTAAGTTTAATGTTTCGATAATTCCTTTTGGAGTTAGTCGGAACTCTTTACGAATGACTTCAATAATCTTATCTTCTGGAACATGGTTCGTACCGAATGTATCTACAGCGATAGAAACTGGTTGTGCTACCCCAATCGCATAGGCTAATTGGATTTCGCATTTATCAGCAAGACCAGCTGCTACGACGTTTTTAGCAATGTAACGCGCTGCATAACTTGCAGAACGGTCAACTTTTGTAGAGTCTTTACCAGAGAAAGCTCCACCACCATGACGTGCATAACCACCATAAGTATCAACAATGATTTTACGTCCTGTTAAACCAGAGTCTCCTACAGGTCCACCGATAACGAATTTACCAGTTGGATTAATAAAGTAACGAGTTTCGTCGTCTAATAACTCAGCCGGTACGACTGGTTTTACAACATACTCTAATACATCTTTTCTGATTTGCTCTTGAGAAATTTCTTCATCGTGTTGTGTACTTACAACGATAGTGTCGATACGTTTTACTTGGTGTTCAGGTGTGTATTCAATTGTCACTTGAACTTTACCATCTGGTCCTAAGTAATCTAATTGTTTTTCTTTACGAACTTTTGCAAGTTGGTAAGCTAACTTATGACTTAAATCGATTGGTAGTGGCATATAGGATTCAGTTTCGTTTGTTGCGTAACCAAACATTAATCCTTGGTCTCCTGCCCCAAACTCTTCTGATTGTCCACGAGTTTCTAATGCATCGTCAACCCCCATTGCGATATCTGGTGATTGTTTATCAAGTGAAACTAATACAGCAACTGAATCTGCATCATATCCATATTTACGGTCTGTATAACCGATCTTACGAATTGTATCACGAGCTACTTGTTGATAATCGACAACAGCACTTGTTGTGATTTCTCCTACTAATACGACTAAACCAGTGTTTACTACTGTCTCACAGGCTACACGCGCTGTTGGATCTTGAGCAAGAATGGCATCTAAAATACCATCACTAATTTGGTCTGCGATTTTATCGGGATGTCCTTCTGTTACGGATTCCGATGTAAATAAAATTTTTTCCATTTCTTTTTCCCCCATTCAATTCCGGTTACAAGGCATCTACACATTGTGTATCCTTTCGGGAATATCATTTTTAACTTTCTCATTATAGCATTTATTGTAAAAAAAGATAGCAAAAACTACTATTATATGAACATTTTTTTCAAACATAAGAAAAAAGCCTAAGTTCAAAGACTTAGACTCTCTTCAAGAGGATTAATTCTATTATTTTACTTCTTTACGAACAATTGCGTATGCGCCAACTAATAACACACTTGCGATTACAACTAGAAGATTGTAGTTTGTTGTACCTGTATTTGGTAATTCAGGTTTTTCTTCTGTAGTTGTTGTATTTTCAGTTGTCACTACTGAACTTGGACCTTCGGTTGTTGTAGTAACAGTTGTAGGTGCCTCAGTTGTAGTTGTCACTGTTGTTGGAGCTTCTGTCGTTGTTGTAACAGTCGTTGGAGCTTCTGTAGTAGTCGTTACAGTTGTAGGTGCTTCAGTCGTAGTTGTTACTGTTGTTGGAGCTTCTGTCGTTGTTGTAGCTGTCGTAGGAGCTTCCGTTGTTGTCGTTGAAGTTGTAGTAGTAGTCGTTGTTGTAGTTGTTGTAGTCTCCTCTTTTGGATTCACAATTGTTTTTGTTACAGCGTGATCTGTTCCAAAGTCTTCAACATTAACTACAGTATCAGCGTCTTTAATAACGTGACCAGAAGGAGCTTCAATTTCAGTTAAAATATACTTATCTTTTAACAATTTGTTAACTGCAATGCTACCATTTTCATCTGACTCAAACTCACCAATAACTTGATTATTTGCTTGACGAACAACTCTAAACTTAGCACCTTTAAGAGGTTGATTTGCATCATCTACTTTATGAATATTGATTGAGTACACATAACCAACACCAGAACCACCAGCGACTTGAACTGCAGCAATGTTAGTTACATCTTTGCTCTCAATCTCTTTACCTTTAAGAGTTGCCTCGTTTTTCAAAAGTTCACCATCTACAGGTTCATAATTCAATTGTACGTTATAATCGATACGGTATTGATCTTGATCAGTAATATCACCTAAATCAATAACAAATGATTGTCCATCTTCACTGATTGTTATCTTGTGTTGATCAGTTACGTCGACGCGATTAGAGAATACCCACTCACCAGTTTCGTAAGAAAACTTACCTTTGATAACTTTGATACTATCTTTTACATAGGATGCATTAGTAAATCTCAAGTGATCTTCAATTGTTACACCCTTGATATTTTGTTTGTTACGATTGACAGAAATTGTGTATTGAACTTCTTTATGATTTCCGCTATTAACCCAGCTAGTCTTTGTTAAAAGTCTTGGGTTACCGTCCCCGATACCTTTAAATGTTACTTTACCAGCTACTTTTGTTACTGAGTTCACTGTCACTTCAATTGGAATTTCTCCTTGTTGAGGGTGTTTTTTGAAGTCAATTCGTGCATAGAAGAAGAAAGACCCGTTTGTATCAGAGTGCGTTTCAACATAATTTGTATACGTTAATGTTATTTTTTTGTTTTCAGCATCAACTGTAGCATGAGCGATAATTTCATTTGTATTAATATCACGAATTTCAAAACTATTGGATGTGATAATTAATGCATCTGGAACGGTAACTGTAGTTTGGTCACCTGCTTTAACATTTTTACCTGCTAAATCATATGTTGCATTAATTCGGAAGGTAGCCCATTGTTCTAAATCCCAATTTAGATTTCCACCTTCGTTATTTGTTACATTAACAATTGTAATGGTATCTGCAAATTTACCAGTCACAGAAACTGCAGGTGTAGTTTCTTCAGCAGATGCATTATGAGAAGCTAATGTGAAAAGTGCTGTTAATAAAAATAGTAAGAACGAAAAAATCCCCAATTTTTTCCCGTTTTTGTTCATCGTGCTTTCCTCATTTCTTATTAAATTGATGGTAAAAATTACCTCTCCCGTTCATTTTATCACATTTAATTCCTAATTAATACCTTAAAAGTGAAATTCACCGCGTTTTTATCATCCTTTTTTCAAAGAAATTTTCCCCAAATGCTCAGAATCCTTAAAAAATAAAGCGTTTTAGTGGTTTGTTTCCTTTAAACTAATTAAAAAATACACAATCATTTCCATCCTAAAAGCCCTTAAACAACGCCCAACCTTGACAAGAACTCCATTATTACCTATCATTAAGCTATACTTAAGAATGAGGTATTATTATGAATAATGAATCGCAGACGATATCAATCGAAAGCATTCTTCACCAAGCAACTACCCCGTGGTTGAGCTTTGTCTTAGCACCGCTTGGTTATTGCTTTATCGGTTTGATTCTTGCATTAAGACAACAGCAATTTCAATTTTTGCATTTTGTCGTATTATTTTTATTTTTTGTAGCTATTTATTTACAAGAAAATTCATATCGAAAGCTAGCACTTCATCCTGAGAAGAAGAAATGGCCAGTCATTGCATTAACGAATGTTATTCTCTTTGCCATTCTCTTCTATTTCTACCAAACGGTCGCTATTAGAGTGGTTCTACTTCTCTTTGCCATTGTGCTATTTAATCATACGAATCTGTTTGAAGTGAAGGTAAATGAAGTTTCATATATTTATCACCTGCTACTAAATGGGATTGCAAAATACTATATCGCAAATTTCGTTACAGTATATGTACTCAGTGGCAATGTAACTTCTGCTATTAGCGCTCAACTCTTCCAATATGTTTTATTTGGACTGTATGTGTCTCATATCAAAACAAAACTAACAGAGCGAAAAGAAGGCAAAAGACATTTCGGCCCAGCAGCTGCTATCTTTAATGTGTTTGTTAGTCTGTCATGGCTAGTAGGAACAGTCGTTTACTACTTATGGTATTTGAATCATCTCAATATTTTGGGAATCATTTTATTCTCATTATCTTTATTAATTCCGATTCTTTACCAAATCCACTTTAGAAAACAGTACACAGTGAATCGTTTAATTACATACCTCCATTGGTATTTAGTTGTAATGTCTGTTTTATATGGATTCTTTATCGCAATTTAAATCAAAAAAATGGTTGGACAATTGTCCAACCATTTTTTGTTTATACTTCTTTTTGACCATATGCGCAAATATCGAGTAATGGACAACTTGCACATTTCGGTTTTCTAGCAGTACAGTGATATCTTCCAAAGAAAATCATCCAATGATGGGCTTTCCCCCATAATTCTTTTGGTAACTTTTTACAAAGTGTCTCCTCTACTTCTAGAACTGATGCTGATTGCTTAACTATTTGGAGTCGTTTAGAAATACGTTCTACGTGTGTATCTACTGCAAATGCAGGCAATCCAAACGCGACGCTTAACACGACATTCGCTGTCTTTCGTCCAACTCCTGCTAGTTGCACCAACTCTTCTCTTGTTCGTGGGACCTCTCCGTTAAATCGTTCAACCAATTGCTGTGCGCACAGACGAATATTCTTTGCCTTATTTCTGTAAAGACCTAAGGATTGAATACACT
>ERZ651108.891-NODE-891-length-13941-cov-3.842287_pt1 | contig 13941 bp, 11 predicted proteins | sample MGYA00512173_ERZ651108 | MGnify/ENA metagenome assembly ERZ651108 | reverse complement strand
TGTCAGGACTATGCTTCCCGGGCTGGGGGCGTTGAACCATGATCCTGCGATGGGTGGGCTATTGCGCGCAGAGTACAGGAACGGTGCATGGGAAGGCGCCTTGGGTCTTGGTTGGGGGAGGTCCCCGTTCTCGGTGTTTCCGCTGGCTGACGCTGCTCGCCCGACAGAAGCCACTTTCCCGAAGGAGAGAAGGTTGTCTTTCGATGGGACACTGACGACAGACCACGGAGTCCTGCGATGGGACGCGGTCTACGCACGTCGTTCCATTGATGGCAGCTATCCTGGAGTCTCGTCCTCGCGGTGGTCGGCCGCGATAGGGTTTGACCGGCCGCTGTGGGCAGATGCGACGCTGACCGCACAATGGATCTACCGCAATAGTGGAAGCGTCAGGGATGTCGCACCTTCCTTGGCAGATCTCGCAAGGATCAACAGGGCCGTCTCCCTAGAGTTTCAGTCCTCGCAGCAATGGGCGACCTTTTCTCTGAAACAGGCGTTGGGAGATGCCCATGACCTGGAGGGCATTGTCATTGCAGGAAATGCACGTCAAAGAGGGGTTGTTGCTCGCTGGAGCTGGAAGGTTGCCGACAGTTGGGGGTTCGGTGTCCGGGCTCAGGCCCTGTCGGGGCGTTCTGACACGTTGCTGAAGAGGCTGGGGCCGGAACGCCAGGTCTATGTGGAGCTGCGGCGGCATTTCTCCCGGGAGTGAGAGTGGCAGCCGGCCTCATGTGCGCCAGCTTCACTCCACCAGCGCATCCGGCGTGTCGGCCAGCTGGCGCTGCCACTGGCGGTAGTCGGGCATCAGTGCTTCCAGCTGTGCCCAGAAGCGGGGGCTGTGGTTCAGTTCCGTCAGGTGGGCCAGCTCGTGGGCAATCACGTAGTCGATCAGCTCGGGGGCATACTGCACCAGCCGCCAGTTGAGACGGATGCTGCCGTCGCGGCTGCAGCTGCCCCAGCGGGTGCGGGCGGCGTTCAGACTCACGCGGCTGGGGGCGCGGCCCAGCTTCTGCACGAAGGGCTGCATCCGTTCGTGAAAAAGCTCGGCCGCAAATTTCTTCAGCCAGGCGTGCACGGCCGCCTTCAGTAGCGCATCGTCGTGGGCTGCTGGGCCGCTGATCCACAGCTCGGCCCCCATCTGTCGCACCTGACTGCGTCGGTGCCCGCTGTGCGGAAGCGTGCGCAGCGTGATGGGCTCACCCAGCAGCGGGATGATGCCGCCGTCGGTGTAGCAGGGGCGTCTTGCTTCGCGGGCCAAGGCGCGCTGCTGCCAGAGCGCCAGCTTCTGCACGATCCATGCCTCGTGTTCACGGATGGTGTGCTCGATGGCCGTCTGGTCCAGTCGTGCACGCTGCGGCAGCACCACTTCCAGCCCTTCGGCGTCGATCCGCAGGCCCACGCGCCGTGCACGCGCCGAGCGTCGCACGCGATACGTGACTCGCTGCGTCTGGCCATGGGCCGAGAGCACCAGCGAACGAGGCGTGACGGGGGCGTCCTCATGCCGTGGCTGGGCAGTTGGCTGGCGCTGGAAGGGGTTGGGAAAGGGGGATTTTCCCAGGGAGAAAAGGCCCACGGATGAATCGTTCCTCGGATGGAAAAAGGGCGCTCATCAATGGAGCGCCCTGTACAGGTGGGGGTGTGGCGAGGTCTTCTCAAGCCGATGGGCTGCCTTCTGCGCGGGGCTGTCCGGCAACAGCTGCGTTGTCGGTTGTCGGCCCGGCGACGGTGGACGCTTCACCCTGGACGTCATGCGCAGCGGACGCCTTCTTCCGGGCGGCCTCGGCGAGTTCCCGTGCAATGGGCGGCACGTCACCTGGTGGGTAGCTGTCCGGGTCGATGCGGCGCATCTCGGTCTCGATCCACAGCTCGACTTCCTGGTTGAGCTGCTCGGACGTCTTGCCCGTCACCGAAATGACCGGCCCCCACGAGACGGTGATCAGGCCTGGCTGCTTGATGAAGGGCTTCTTGGGCCAGCAGCGACCGGAATTGACGGCTACCGGCACGATGGGCGTGTCGTTCTTCAGCGCCAGCCGGGCGCCGCCCGACTTGTAGGGCTGCTGCTGACCGGGCTTCGAGCGCGTGCCTTCCGGGAACATGACGATCCAGCGACCGTATTTGTGCAGCTGCTTGCCGGCGCTCTTGACGATGTATTCAAAGGCGCGCCGGCCATGGCGGCGGTCGATGTGCATCATGTCCAGCATGCCTATGGCCCAGCCGAAGAACGGGATGAACAGCAGCTCTCGCTTGAAGACGAAAGCTGCCGGACGCGGCATGTGGCACAGCAGGAAGAAGGTTTCCCAGGTGGACTGATGCTTGCCCAGCACGATGGCCGGCCCGTCGGGCAGGTTCTCGGTGCCGATGACCCGCCAGCGCATGCCGCACAGCCAGCGGCCCACCTGCAGCATCAGGCGTGGCCAGCTGGAAGCGATGGCATAGCGCACCTTCACCGGCAGGAAGAAGCACAGCACGGTGGCGGTGGCATAGATCGTGACGGTGATGGCCATGATCAGGATGAACAGCACCGAGCGGATGGCGGCAAGCATGATCGGGTCCTTCTTACAGTTGCGACAGGTCGGCGACTCGGTTCATCAGCGCATGCAGACCACCCAGCAGTGCCAGGCGGTTGCGGCGCAGCGCCGGATCCTCGGCGTTCACCATCACCTGCTCGAAGAAGGCATCCACGGGTGCCTGCAGCGCCGCCAGCGCCTGCAGGGCGGCGGTGAAGTCCTGCTGCTGCAGGTGGGCCTGCACCTGGGGCTGCAGCTTGACCAGAGCGTCGTTCAGATCGCGCTCGGCCGCTTCCTTCAGCAGGGCAGGATCCACGGATGCCTTGTCGTCTGCTGCACCTTCACCGGCCGACTTGCGCAGGATGTTGCCGATGCGCTTGTTGGCCGCGGTGAGCGACTCGAAGGCGGGCAGGCGGCGGAAGGCGGCCAGGGCAGCCAGTCGGGCTTCCAGCAGGTCCAGCCGATCCAGACCGGTGGCCAGCACGGCCTCGATGTCGGTGCCGGCAAAGCCCCGGTCACGCAGGTAGCTGCGCAGTCGGTCGGCGACGAAGGCGGAGAGGCCCGGCACATCGGCCGTGAAGGGTTGCGGTACAGCTTCCTTGCGACCTTTCTTGCCGGTTGCAGCGGCCTTGTCGGAAGGCTCGGTGTCGGCAGCAGCGGGGGCGGGCAGCTTGTCGAACACCGAGAACGCCTGTTCCAGCAGGGCCGGCAGCGACAGGGTGAGCTTGCCTTCGATCAGGATGCGCACGACGCCCAGCGCATGCCGGCGCAGTGCGAACGGGTCCTTGTCGCCGGTGGGGCGCTGACCGATGCCCCAGATGCCGGCGAGCGTTTCCAGCTTGTCGGCCAGTGCCAGCGCCAGGCCGGTGGGCGAGGCGGGCAGGGCATCGCCGGCAAAGCGCGGCTGGTAGTGCTCGGCGATGGCATCGGCCACGGCTTCGCTCTCACCGTCGTGCCGCGCATAGTAGCGGCCCATGGTGCCTTGCAGCTCGGGGAACTCGCCCACCATGCCGGTGAGCAGGTCGGTCTTGGCCAGCTGCGCGGCCCGTTCGGCATCGGCCACCGAGGCGCCCGTGGCGGGTGCCAGGGCCGCTGCCAGCCGGCGGATGCGCTCGCTGCGCTCGGCCTGGGTGCCCAGCCGGGCGTGGTAGACCACCTGGGCCAGCTGCGGCAGCCGCGAGGCTAGCGTTTCGCGCCGGTCCTGGTCGAAGAAGAACTGGGCATCGGCCAGGCGCGGGCGCACCACGCGCTCGTTGCCGTCGATGATGCCGGACGGATCGTCGATGCGCATGTTGGAGACGATCAGGAACTGGTTCTTCAGCTTGCCGTTGGTCTCGAACAGCGGGAAATAGCGCTGGTTGGTGCGCATGCTGAGAATCAGGCATTCCTGCGGCACGGCCAGGAAGGCCGGGTCGAACTGGCCGGTGTAGACGGCCGGCCATTCCACCAGTGCCGCCACTTCGTCCAGCAGGGCCGTGACCTGCTGCTGCTCCTCGTCGTTGACGGCCAGGATGCCGCCGTTCTGCTGGCTGGCGTGGGCCAGCTCGTTGGCGATCATCACACGGCGTGCCTGGTATTCAGGCTCGACATGGCCCTGCTCGCGCAGCTGACGGGCGTAGCTGTCGGCGTTTTCCAGCGTGATGGGGCCGTCGGACAGGAAGCGGTGGCCGTCAGTGATGCGATCGGCCGCCAGACCCAGTACCGTGCAGGGCAGCACGGCATCGCCGTGCAGCACCACCAGCCGGTGGGCCGGACGCACGAAGCTGACGGTGGTGAGCCCGTCGGCCAGCTGATAGGTCATGAACTTGGGAATGGGCAGCTGCGCCAGGGTCTCGATGATGATCTCGCCGATGACGTCAGCCAGCACGGCGCCAGGCTGGGTGCTGGCCCAGTAGAAGACGTCCTGCTTGCCGTCGTGGCCACGGGTAAGCGCCGAGACCTCGGCACCCTGTTTCTCGGCCCATTTGATCAGTGCCATGGTGGGCTGGCCATCGGCGTTCAGTCCCACGGCGACCGACGGCCCCTTGATCCGGATCTCGCGGGCATCGGCCTGGGCGCGAACGCCGGGCAGGCGCACGGCCAGCCGGCGCGGGGTGGCATAGATGTCGGGGTGGGCGTTTTCGTCGGCCAGCAGCTGGCGAGAGGCCAGCCGCGTGCGGATGCCTTGGGCGAAGCTGTCAGCCAGCCGGGTGAGGGCGTGCGGCGGCAGCTCTTCGGTCAGCAGCTCGACCAGCAGGGCGGGGTGGTTCGTGGCCTGGTTCATGGACGTGCTCCCAGCTTGGCGTGGTCTTCGGCGGTGATCATCGGGAAACCCAGTCGCTCACGCGATTCGTAGTAGGCCTGCGCCACGCCACGGGCCAGCGCACGCACCCGGCCGATGTAGGCGGCCCGTTCCGTGACGGAGATGGCGCCGCGCGCATCCAGCAGGTTGAAGGTGTGCGAGCACTTCATGACCATCTCGTAGGCGGGCAGCGCCAGCTTGGCCTCGATGAGGTTGCGTGCCTCGCGCTCGTAGTCGTCGAAGTGCGCAAACAGCATCTTCGTGTCGGCCAGGGTGAAGTTGTAGGTGGACTGCTCGACCTCGTTCTGGTGGAACACGTCACGGTAGGTGATGCCGGGCGCCCACTGCAGGTCGAAGAGGTTCTCGACCTTCTGCAGGTACATGGCCAGCCGCTCCAGACCGTAGGTGATCTCGCCAGTGGTGGGCAGGCACTTGAGCGAGCCCACTTCCTGGAAGTAGGTGAACTGCGTGACCTCCATGCCGTTGAGCCAGACTTCCCAGCCCAGACCCCAGGCGCCCAGCGTGGGCGATTCCCAGTCGTCCTCGACGAAGCGGATGTCGTTGGCCTGCGGGTCGAGCCCCAGGGCCTTCAGCGATCCCAGGTACAGGTCCAGGATGTCGGGGGGCGCGGGCTTGAGCACCACCTGGTACTGGTAGTAATGCTGCAGGCGGTTGGGGTTCTCGCCGTAGCGGCCATCCTTGGGACGGCGCGAGGGCTGCACGTAGGCCGCGCGCCAGGGCTCGGGGCCGATGGCCCGCAGGAAGGTGGCGGTATGGAAGGTACCGGCGCCCACTTCCATGTCGTAGGGCTGCAGCAGGGCGCAGCCCTGTTTGTCCCAGTATTCCTGCAGGCGCAGGATGATCTGTTGGAAGGTCAGCATGGGGTGTTTGATCCAGGGTTGGTGATCGGGCGCCGGGGCGGGCCCCATCACGGTCGGGGGTGATTCTATCTCGCCGGAGGGGGTGCTTCAGGCAGAATCACGAGGATCCATCTTTCGCCACGACGGTCGGGTCGGCCGGTCGTGGCCTTCCTGCAGGAGGACATCGGACATGACACAGGGATCGTGGCGCTGGGGCATTCTGGGCGCAGGGGCGGCGGCCAATGGCATGGCGGCGGCGCTGCAGGCCGTCAATGGGGGCATCCAGGCCATTGCCAGCCGCCGCGAGGAAACGGCGCGCACCCTGGCCGGACGCTACGGCATCGACCGTGTGCATGCCAGCCCCGAGGCCATGCTGCAGGATCCGGACCTGGACGTGATCTACATCGCCTCGCCGCACGACTCCCACCACGCCTGGATGAAGGCGGCCGTGCAGGCTGGCAAGCACGTGCTGTGCGAGAAGGCCATCACGCTGAACGCCCGGCAGCTGGCCGAGGTGGTGCTGCTGGCCCGCGCGCAGGGCGTGGTGGTGGCCGAGGCGATGACCATCTACCACATGCCGCTGTACCGCCGATTGCGGGCGCTTGTGGATTCGGGGGCGCTGGGCAGGGTGCGGCTGGTGCAGGTGAACTTCGGCAGCTGGCGGGTGCTGGATCCGCAGAGCCGCTTCTTCAGCCGCGATCTGGCCGGCGGGGCGCTGCTGGACATTGGTGTCTATGCCACGGCCTTTGCGCGCTGGTTCCTGGATTCGGCCCCGCATCAGGTGCTGACCACGGTGGAGATGGCGCCGACAGGTGTGGATGATCAGTCGGGCATCATCCTGAAGAACGACCGGAACCAGCTGGTGGTGATGGCGCTGAGTCTGCGGGCCAAGCAGCCCAAGCGGGGCGTGGTGGTGTGCGAGAAGGGCTATATCGAGATCAATGAGTATCCGCGCGCCGACGAGGCGACGGTGCACTGGACGGACGACGCGCGTTCGGAAACGATCCGCGTGGGCCGGCGCGAGGATGCGCTGCGCTACGAGGTGGCGGACATGCAGCATTATCTGGACATGCGCCAGGGTGGGGGCGACGGGGTGCCGCCATCGTTGCGGGAAGCCGGTGTGGAGACGCCGGTGCCGGATGACGAGGTGCGGCAGCTGACGCTGAGCCGGGATGTGATGTCGGTTCTGACGGAGGTTCGACGGCAGTGGGGGTTGGTGTATCCGGGGGAGTGATGGCTGGATCGGGCTTCTGTTTTGCGGGAGGGGGGGGCTGCGAGGTGGGGTCCGTTCTTGCATGGACGGAGCCGGGGCACTGCGGCATCTACCTCCTCACAACCGCAAGCGGTGGGATTCGTCGGCAGATACCTCCGCGCCCCGGCTCCTTGTGGCTTGCGGGTCGGGTAGTTGAGTTCCAGCATTTGGTCTGTCAGTAGATACTTCTGCGGCCAGGTTCCCTGTGGCTTGCGAGGGGCGGGCCAGGTTTCGTGATTCTTTTCCATTTTCTTGAGCGTATTTAAGGAGCGCCTGAATGCAGTTGGCGACATGGAATGTCAATTCGTTGAAGATGCGTCTGCAGCATGTGCTGGACTGGCTGGCGGCCAATCCGGTGGATTTCCTGTGCCTGCAGGAAACGAAGCTGACGGATGACAAGTTTCCGAAGGACGAGATCGAGGCCGCGGGGTATGGGGTGATCTTTACCGGGCAGCCGACGTACAACGGGGTGGCGCTGCTGTATCGGAAGGAGGCGGGGTATGTGCCGGATGGGGTTCAGCTGAACAATCCGCTCCATGAGGATGTGCAGCGGCGGCTGGTGTCGGCGCGGTTCCAGACGGCGGCGGGGCCGGTGCGGGCGATTGGCGCAGCGGGAGCGCGCTTCCCTGACACGGAAGAGGTCACTGGTTCGATCCCAGTATCGCCCACGCGTTTCCCGGCTTTAAAGCTGGGTTTTTTTTATATCATTTTGTATTGTCATGGCAGATCCATCCACTTATAAACCAGCTCCTGGCCAAATTCCTACTTCTGCGGGCGTCTATCGTTTTCTCGATGAGCAGGGAAGAGTCATCTATGTTGGCAAGGCTAAAAATCTACGCCAGCGCTTGAGTAACTACTTCCAGGATCTAAGCGCGCTACATCCACGCACCCAAAAAATGGTGACCACCGCAGTGGCAGTTAAATGGACTGTGGTGCAAACCGAGGTGGAATCCTTGGCCCTGGAATATTCCTGGATTAAAGAATTTAACCCGCGCTTCAACGTCATGTATAAGGACGACAAGTCCTACCCCTACCTGGCTGTGACCATGGGGGATACCATTCCGCGCGTTCAGGTTATGCGTGGGGCGCGCAAACCTAAAGTGCGTTACTTCGGGCCATTTGTGCAGGCCTGGTCTATTCGCGACACAGTTGATCAGCTGCTGCGGGTATTCCCGGTACGTACCTGCTCCCAAGGGGTACTAAAACGCGCCCAAGCCTCAGGCCGGCCCTGCTTGCTGGGCTATATAGATAAATGTTCAGCTCCCTGTGTAGGGCGTATTTCAGTAGAAGATCACTACGCTCTAGCGGAAGATTTTTGCTCTTTCATGTCTGGGCGCACCGGACCTTACGTGCGGGAGCTTGAAAAACAGATGCAGGCTGCGGCTCAAAAGCTGGACTATGAGCGAGCTGCGCGCTTGCGTGACGATATTGCTGCCTTGAAAAAGGTAATTGAAGCTAACGCCGTGGTACTTCCGGACGCCACCAATGCCGACGTTTTCGCCCTGGTACGCGACGAGCTAGAGGCCGCCGTACAGGTATTTCACGTGCGTGGCGGACGTATTCGCGGTCAGCGCGGCTGGGTGGTGGAATTGGTTGAGCCCTTGGACGACGCCGCCCTACTGGAAAACCTAATCGAGCAGGTTTATGGGGACGCCACCCCTGGACGCGGTAACACGCAGGCCCCTACCAGCGTGGACGACGTCGCCCACAGCGACACCTCAGCTGTACCGCGAGAAATCCTGGTGCCCACCCTGCCCCAAAACCTAGACGCTTTACACGACTGGCTTAGTTCGCTACGTGGCGCCAATGTAGAAATTAGGGTGCCGCACCGGGGCGACAAACGCGCCTTACTGGGCACAGTGCTAAAAAACGCTGAAGACGCCATGCGCCTACATAAAGCCAAGCGCGTAGGTGACCTAACCCAGCGCTCAGCGGCGCTAGAAGAACTCGCCCAAGTTTTAGAGCTAGAAACCGCCCCGCTGCGTATTGAATGCTATGACGTCTCACACACCCAGGGCACCCACCAGGTGGCCTCAATGGTGGTCTTTGAAGACGGAGTTCCCCGCAAGAGTGAATACCGTAAGTTCATTATTCGCGGCGAAGATGGCAATGGCGCAAGTGATGACACGGCTGCCATGCGTGAAGTGCTAACCCGTCGAGTACGCCGCTACCTGGCTGCCTCGGGGCACCCGGAAATGAGTGGGGAAGACGAGGATGGTGTCACCATTACCTCCGGGCCCATTGACCCGCAAACGGGTAAACCCAAGCGTTTTGCCTACGCCCCTTCACTGATTGTGGTTGACGGTGGTCTGCCTCAAGTCAATGCCGCCCAGGCCGTAATTGAGGAGATGGGCGCTGACATCCCCGTAATTGGCTTAGCTAAGCGCCTGGAGGAAGTGTGGGTGCCGGGCCACCAATTCCCAGTGATCTTCCCGCGCACTTCAGCGGCCCTATACCTGCTGCAATATTTGCGCGACGAATCCCACCGCGCCGCCATCACCCACCACCGCAAGCGCCGGGCACAAGCTATGACCCGTTCAGTACTAGATGAGGTACCCGGTTTAGGCCCAGCCAAGCAGAGCGCATTACTACGTCAATTTGGTTCAGTAGCGGCCATGCGTGAGCTTAGCGTCGAGCAGTTAACCCAGGCTAAAGGGGTAGGACCTGCATTAGCGCAGGCCATCAAGGATCACCTGGATGCACATCCGGCGGGTGGAGCTAAAAAGAATAGTCATAAATAACCGCAGGCTGTTAACACGCACCCAAACATGCGATTATGAGTTCATGACCCACAGCGAAAGCGCATCACTTAACACTGTCCCTCACGGTATTCCTGTACTAGATGCGCAGGCCGCACCAGTTGAGCCTGCTCAGCGTCCTGAATTATTAATTGTTACCGGCATGTCTGGGGCCGGCCGTTCACGTGCCGCCATGGCTCTGGAAGATCTCGATTGGTATGTGGTTGATAACCTGCCACCCCAGATGCTACCGGCGCTGGCAGGCATGATGACCGCTGATGGCGGGGGAGTGCACCGCCTGGCTGTGGTGGTGGACGTGCGCAGCCGTGACTTTTTCAGCCAGTTTTATGACTACCTAAAGCGTTTGCGTGACACGGATGTAAATTACCGGGTTATTTTCCTAGACGCCTCAGATGCGGCCCTGGTACGTCGCTTTGAATCTTCGCGCCGCCCGCACCCGTTGCAGGGGCGGGGGTCAATTTTGGAAGGTATTAACCGCGAGCGCGCGCTGCTAGGTGATCTACGCACTCGCGCGGATGATGTGATTGATACTTCAAACTGCTCTGTGCATGATCTATCACGCCAGATTCGTGACTTGGTGGCTACTGAGTCTGACTTGGCGTTAAAGATCAACGTGATGAGTTTTGGCTTTAAATACGGCATTCCGCTGGATGCAGATTACGTATGCGATGTGCGTTTTATTCCTAACCCTTACTGGGTGGGGGAGCTGCGTCATTTAACCGGTCGCGATGCGCCGGTGGCTGAATATGTCTTTGCTCAGCCTGGTGCAGCTCAATTTGTTGACCAATACGCCAACCTGCTGGTTCCGGTTCTGCCACACTATTTAGATGAACTTAAACCGAACGTCACGATTGCGATGGGATGCACCGGCGGTAAGCACCGCTCGGTGGCTAGCGCAGAGCGCGTGGCTGCGCATTTGCAGGCAGCCGGTTTCTGCGTGCGTACCTATCACCGTGACTTGGGACGGGAGTGATGAGTGTGGCGTTAAGTAATAACTTTGTGAAAACTGATGAACCGGGTGGTGCTCACCGCAACCGGGTAGTGGCCCTGGGTGGTGGCCATGGTTTGTCTGCCACCTTAAAGGCTTTGCGTAGCATCGATATTGACCCCACCGCAGTGGTTACGGTTGCCGATGACGGCGGCTCTTCTGGGCGTTTGCGCCGCGAGTTTGACTGTCTGCCACCGGGGGATTTGCGTATGGCTTTAGCTGCGCTTTGTGATGACTCCACCGACTGGGGCACCACTTGGCGTGACGTTTTACAGCACCGTTTTAAAGGCCAGGGAGAGTTGGATAATCACGCCCTGGGAAACCTGCTGATTTTGGCGCTATGGCAGTTGCTTGAAGATGATTTGGTGGGTCTTGACTGGGTAGGCAGACTACTCAATATTCATGGGCGAGTGGTGCCTATGAGTTCTTCACCGCTGGTTATTGAGGCTGATTCTTGGCAGGGTGATAACTGTGAGCATTTAAGTGGCCAGGCTGCCGTGGCTAAGGCTACTGGTTGTGTAAAACATTTAGCGGTGGTGCCTGCAGATGCTGACGCTCACCCTGAGGCTGTGCGCGCTATTGACGCAGCTGATTGGGTGCTACTGGGGCCGGGCTCTTGGTATACCTCAGTGCTGCCGCATTTACTGCTGCCAGCCATGCACCGAGCTTTGGTCTCTACTAAGGCTAAAAAGGCTGTGATCATGAATTTGGGGACCGCTAAAGCTGAGACTGTAGGTATGGGGGCGGCAGATTTGCTGGAGGCTTTAGAGGCTTACGCCCCTGATCTACGTATTGATGCGGTTATTTGCGATCCGCGTCAGTGTGGCGATCGCGCCCGCCTAGTGGCCTGCACGGAGCGTATGGGTGGCACTTTGATGGAGTTTGAAGTATCTAGGGACGCTTATGGCTGGGTGCATGACCCGCTCTTGCTAGGATCTGCTTTGAAACAGACCTTTGAGTCCCTGGGAGCTTAGCAAATGTCTTTGACTTTAGACGTTAAAAACGAGCTAGCTTGCGTCGTCCCTGCCAGTGTTAAGGAGGCGCAGGCAGAGGTGGCGTCTATATTGCGCTTTGCCGGTGGCTTGCAGCGTCTAAGGTCTGGCTACTTGGTGTATGCCGAATTAGATCATCAAGCTAGTGCCCAACGGCTGCGTAAACTTATTGCCCGCTATTACAAGGTAGAAACTGAGCTGATCAGGCTTAATCAGACCACTCCCGAGCGTGGGGAGCGCTATATGGTGCGCACCTTGGATAGCGGCAATAAACTGGCTGTAACTGGTCCTAGTAATCTATTTGCGCGGCAAAGCGGGCTGTTAAATTCCAAAGATGAACCGGTGTTGGGTCTACCTAAGCCGGTGATTTGGGGTGGTCGCACTGTAGTTGGTGCAGCTTGGCGGGGAGCTTTTCTAGCGCGCGGCTCATTAACTGCCCCGGAGCGTTCCTATGCCATGGAGGTGACCTGCCCTTCTGAGCAGGCGGCGGTGGCTTTGGTGGGGGTAGCTAAATCTATCGATTTAACCGCCACGCATCGTGAAGCTAGGCGCAGTTACCGGGTGGTGATCCGCGATGGGGAAGCTATTTCTAAAATGCTCACCCGTATGGGAGCTAAAAAGACGGTGGCCTTGTGGGATGAGCAGCGTTCGCGGCGTGAGTCGCGTGGTACTGCTAACCGCCTAGCTAATTTCGACGACGCCAACTTGCGTCGCAGCGCCCGGGCTGCAGTAACTAATAGTGCCAAGGTGGAGCGCGCCTTTGAAATTTTGGGTGATGACATCCCTGAAAACTTGCGCCAAGCCGGTTTGTTGCGTTTGGAGTATAAGCATGCGTCTTTAGAGGAGCTGGGCCAGTTGGCGACGCCGCCGCTGACTAAGGATGCTATTGCTGGGCGGATTCGGCGCTTGCTGGCTAGCGCCGATAAGGTCGCTCACGAGCGTGGCATTGCTGACACTAGCTCAGTGCTGACTGGAGAGATGCTCGAAGACTGACGCCCATCGTGTTTATGCTAACAACGATGTGATAAGAGCCGTTTAATGGGACTTAAGTCCTATTAAACGGCTTATCTGCTTTGAGTATGTATACGATCCTTTACGCTCTGTGAAATCCGTAAGGGGCAAATTGCCAAACTGGATAGGCAAGCGGGCTTTTGTGAGGATAGACTGGCTGCGTCCGGTAAGGAACCGCACCTCGCGGAATCTGACTCCGGGGCACGTAAAGTGCATTTGACCAAGAAGAACTGTGCGCTATGTGCGCACTAGGAGGACACAAAGTGACCACCCGCGTTGGTATTAACGGCTTCGGCCGCATCGGCCGTAACTTCTTCCGCGCCGCCCTAAAGCAGGGAGCAGACTTTGAGGTTGTCGCCGTCAACGACCTGACCGACACCAAGACCCTAGCCCACCTGCTCAAGTACGACTCCATCCTGGGTCGCTTCGACGGCGAAGTTTCCTTCACCGAGGACTCCCTCATCGTCAACGGCAAGGAAATCAAGGTTCTAGCTCAGCGCAACCCCGCTGACCTGCCCTGGGGCGAGCTAGGCGTTGAGGTAGTTGTTGAGTCCACCGGTTTCTTCACCGATGGTGAGAAGGCCAAGGCTCACATCGAGGCTGGCGCCAAGAAGGTCGTCATCTCCGCTCCCGCGAAGAACGTTGACGGCACCTTCGTAATGGGTGTTAACGACGGCGACTACACCAACGACCTAACCATCGTTTCTAACGCCTCTTGCACCACCAACTGCCTAGCTCCTCTAGCCAAGGTTCTACACGAGAACTTCGGTATCGAGCGCGGCATCATGACCACCATCCACTCCTACACCGGTGACCAGCGCATCCTGGACGCTCCTCACAAGGACCTGCGTCGCGCCCGCGCCGCCGCCATTAACCTGGTGCCCACCTCCACCGGTGCCGCCAAGGCCGTGGCCCTCGTTCTCCCCGAGCTCAAGGGCAAGCTGGACGGCTATGCTATGCGCGCCCCTGTTCCCACCGGGTCCGCAACTGACCTGACCTTCACCGCCTCCCGCGAAACCACCGTGGAAGAAGTCAACGAGATCCTGAAGAAGGCCGCCACGGAAGGCCCGCTCAAGGGCATCCTGGCCTACTCCGAGGAACCCCTCGTGTCCTCCGACATCGTGACCGACCCGCACCCCTCCATCGTGGACTCCGGCCTGACCAAGGTCATTGGTGACCAGGTGAAGGTTGTGTCCTGGTACGACAACGAATGGGGCTACTCCAACCAGCTGGTGACCCTCACCGAATACGTTGGTGAGCGCCTCTAAGACCCATCATGAGTTGGTGCGGTAAGGCG
>ERZ651108.871-NODE-871-length-14129-cov-3.762470_pt1 | contig 14129 bp, 16 predicted proteins | sample MGYA00512173_ERZ651108 | MGnify/ENA metagenome assembly ERZ651108 | reverse complement strand
ATAGAGCGCATAGTCGAAGATGCGCGGATGCGTGGGGGCGTAGATGTCGTAGGAGGATATTGTTCCTTCTGGGCGACCTCCTGAGAGATAGCTGAAGGCAAGCATCGCCTTTTGCTTACTTGCCGACTCGGAAGCTGCCTCTTTGTTCTCCCCAGCAACGACCATCTTGGAGTTTAGCGAGATATACGACCCGACATAAAGGTATGACCCAAAGTCGGTCTTTACCTCAGTTTCATCAACGGTAGCCTTGTGCGTAAGCTGGCGGAACTCGGGCATAACGTCAGGAACTTTTATCTCCTTGGGTTCAAGATCCTCGCCCGTGTTGTAGTCCTGTGAAGCCTCGCCAATCTTAGTGATGACACTGTAATCGCCCGAGAAGCCGTCCTTATAGAAGGCACCGTCAAGCGGATTGAAATAGGCACTGGGGTTGGCCTTGACCATGCTGTCAAGGTCATCGTAAGAGTCGGAGAGGTCGGTGTCTACCTTATCTGCGGAGGTGATGGTTACACGCTGGTAGTCTTTCTCTGCCTTATAGCCTATGGTAGGCTCTTCGGTAACGCAACGTGTGAGGTCTTCGGTGGGACGGGCTGCGAGGGCTTCGCGCAGGAAGATGATGTTGGCGGTGCGCTTTCCCTCGTCGGACACAAACTCACAACAGAACTTCTTGCGGAACACGGCGATGAAGTCGGCACAGGTAACATCGGGGACGAGGTCGGCAACCTTGATGCGCCCATTGACGAGTGCGTCCATGACATTGTTTACCACCACCATCTTGGAGAACGGCTCTGTGTGGGTGAAGAAATTGTCTTGCAGCTCATAGCCGAAATGGGCGAAGATGCGCTTCAGAAGATAGTTAGCACGAATGAATGGCGAGATATAGTAGCCTGGTGTGAGGGTGATGGGTACTTCGCCGACATACTCCGTGCGCTGGACGGCATTATAGAAGTCGCAGCCTTCGCCCGACTCGTCGGGGGAGAAAGCAGCCAGTGTGGTAACTGGCACAAGTTGGTAGCCTTGTTTCGTCCACATCCATACATCCTTAGACTTGATGGCCTTCTGCTTGCCGTAGGCATTGAGCATTTTGTAGTTGAACCCCGAGTCTACACCTGAATCGTCGGTGAGCAGCACGGGGAAGATGCCGTACTGCTCATTGGTGTTACTGCGCAAGCCACGGCAGAACTCTATGCCCTGCTCGGGAGTGAACACACCAGGAATGTACTCGCCCTTGAAGATATCCTTGAGCTTTACCTTCTGTATGCGAGAATAGAACGAGCCGTCGTTGATATAGAACGAGGTGGAGATGTTGCCTTTGTGCTGAGCCGACAGCACCACCTGACGGCACTGAGCGAAATACTCCCCGTCCTGAATGGCCACATCGACTGCCGACATCTTGACACGGCGACCGAAGGAGTCGGGGAAGCCCAGCAGACGGCGGTTGCGCTCGGAGGTGGGCAACTCAAGCGGTGTGGTCTGCTCGCCATAATCGTTGAAGAACGGATTGGTACGTTCTACCTGTATCTGTGTGTCGGGCTTGAGGTTGTAGTCCTCGCCCTTTTCTAAGTTTGTTACTCTCATTCCTTACTTCCATATTTACGCGCTTGATCACGCAGTTGTTGTTTTTGTTCGAGTTCGTTCAATGCCACGCTGGCAGGGATACCCTCTGTAGAGATGCGGTCGAGGACATCGGTAAGGCGTTTGATGAGCGAGTCCTTAAAGGAGTCCTGGGCAATGCCACGCACATCACTGGTGGTGGGGATAATGTGTCCCCCCGAGGCACGCCCCGAGGCTTGCTGTATGAGGAACTTATTCATATCGAGGGTGCGTATCTTACCTGCACGCTGGGCGCGGTCGATAATGTCGATGATAGGGGCTACGGTAGGGTTCCCGACGGCTGCATTCGATGCCACCCACTCCTTGCTATGGCCATAGCCTCCCTCGCCGACGATGACCGTAGGCTTGTTGATAAACCCTCGGCGGTCGGGGTCGTAGGCAGCATGGAAGCGTTTACCGTCTTGCTCGCGTTCAATGTCTATGCTACCGCCCGACTCCAAACCAGTGGCGACACGTGCGCCCGACGCGGAGGCTGAACCGCTCGCTCCGCTTAAGGTCATTCGCTTAACCTTCTGACGCTCGGCGTTGGCTGCTGCAAGCTGAGCCACACCAGTGACACCCATCAGGGCTGCTGCGATAGGACCAGCGATAGGGCCGAGTTCACCAAGAGCCTTCATAATGGAAACTGCTGTATCGGCAATAATCTGTGACGCCTTGATGGCAAAGTTCACATCGGCATACTTCTTCTGTATCTTCAGCTTCTCGTCGGCTTTCTTCTTCTCGATGTCAGTAGTGTCCTTACCTGCATTGCGTGCTGCCTCTATCTCGGCATCGTACTTGGCATCGACATTGGCCATCTCGGCATCTTGCAGAGCTTTGACCGCACCGCCAGCAAGACCAGCGTAGTAGTCGAAAGCCTCCTTTGCTTTCTGTATCTTGAGGTTCTTTACTGCTTCCTCGTATTCTTCCTGTGATATTTCCTTGTTTTGAAGGTGGAGCTGGAGCATCTCAAGTTCGGCGTTGTAGAGTTCCTGCTGGGTAGCAAGACCATACTGCTGGCGTATCTGAAGGCGATGTTCCTCTGATTGCTGATCAAGATTGGTTAGTGCCTGTTGGTGTTGCTGCTCGGTGAGTACACCCTTGGCGAAATCCTCGTCTATCTTCTTACGGCGTGCAGCCAATTCATCCTCAAAAGTGTTAAGTCCGTATGCTTGGCGTGCCTGTTCCTTGTCTTCCGCAGCTTTTTTTGCGTATTCTGCTATTATCTGAGCCTTTGCAGATTCATAGGCTATTGTTACTTGCTTCTGCTTCTCACCATCATCCTCTGCAAGTTGGAGGGATGCTTTATAGTAGCCGTCCAATGCAAGAAGTTTCGTGTCAAGTTCTTGTTGTAATGTCTGTGGAGCAGATGCTTTACGCATATCCTCCATTTTCTCAAGCGCATCATAGAATTGCTTTTCATTTTCAATGAAAGCTGTAGTTGCTGCCTGTTTCTGATTGGCAACTGCCTTATCTTGACTTTCCTGAAGGGCTTTCTTCTTCGCAGCATCTTTCATAGCCAAGTTTTGTGAACGTGTCTGGTAAGACTGTTCTATGGCTAACAGGTTATTTTGGTGCTGTATATTCAATGCGCCTACATAGGCATTGTACTGCTCTTGTGTAAGTTTTTTCTCTGCCAATGATTGCTTTAGAGCATTCAAGTCCTGATTGTAGAACTGCTTGGCTTCTTCTAAATCCTGACTGCGGTCGTGAGAGAACTGCTTGGTAGCAATATCGTCAGGGTCTGTCTTCTTGCTGTCTTTTTTATCTTTTATCCCATTCTCTATTGTTTTGGAGGGTTTGTTATTGCTATCTCCAGTTGTTGTCGTAGCCGGAGAACTCGTACTTTTCATATCCACAGAAACGTGAGCGACGGGTTTGTTGTTCAGCGTGTTCTTGATACCTTCAGAGAAGTTACGCCCAACGCTTTTGCCAAATTCCTTTGCATCATTGACAATTTCTGTGAATGTGTTTTTGTAGGCATTTACAACGCCCTGCGCTCCTTGGAGGATTTTGTCTACATCGAAAGACAGTACTCCTTCAAGAACAGTAGCCACTGCTTTACCCATCCTGCCAACAGCCTTAAAGGCATCTATTACAAGAAATGCACCCAGTTTGGCTGTTTCCCAAGTATTCTTAAACGATAACTTAAGATATTCAACAGCTCCACGCAGAATGGTAGATTGATTGTAAAGGTCGATGAAGTAATTGATGATTTTGACAGTGTAGTCGATAATCTTAGAAAGGGCGTTCATTGCAAAAATCTTGGCTTTCATGGTCATTTCCTCGAAACCATTATCACCAATTCCAAAGAACTTCGACATTTTCTCATTGAGTTCTGCCTGTGCCTCGATCTCCTTTCTCTGAAGTTCTCCATATTCACCTGTGACACCCTTGAGGTCTTCCATATTGGTGGACATATCGGCCAAAGACTTTACGAGCTTCATACCCTCGTTGCTTGCGGTCTTACCGAATACGCTCTTCATAACCTCGCCTACCTGCATAGAGTTCTCGGGGAGTTCCTTTATCTTTGCAGAGATTTTTTGAACAGCCTGGAGGATGCTGGTTTTCCCCGAGATAAGGTCTTGCTCAAGTTGTTTGCTGGAAATTCCAATATTGTCGAGTGCGCTCTGTGTTGATGTGGACATTGTTCTTATACGGTTGGTGGCTGTCTGTATAAGAGCCATACCCTGCTCATTGAATAGACCAGAGCGTGTTTGGGTAATAGAAGCCACAAGGTCGGACACGGAAGCTCCTGCATCGCTGAAAGCTGGTGCGAACTGCTGGATTTGGCTTAAGAATGTACCATTGACATCAGCACCAGCCTGAATACCATCCTTGATATGATTAATAGCTTCCTGGGCGGTGATTCCATACTGATTCATCAGGGTATCAACAGAACTCAATACATCCTTGTATTCTTTACCCATCTGAGAGGCAAGAGCGGAAATTTGACTGCGCACATTGGTTAGTTCATCACCAGACATATTAAGAAATTCGCGAGTGAGGCGTTGAGCTTCCTCTATCTCTGTATTGTAGTTGTACCACCACTTAACACCCTCGATTGCTGCTGAGACAGAGGCAATGGCTGCGGTGGCAACCCCGACAAATTTTGTCCAGCCACCCGAGATGGAAGAAAACATTGACTGAAACTTGCCCATAATTCCAGTAGATTGCTGCCCCATTGTCCCTGTTAAATTGGATGCATCCCGGCGCAGTTCTGACATACGACCATTTACGTTGCGCAATTGCCCTGCCAGCTTTTCATATTCCTTGGGGTTGGTTGCCTTGGAGGTATTATTAAGGGCGTTTTGGAGCTCTTTGGCTTGCTTGCGTAATTGGGACATTGTCATTGCATTGATGTCCATCTGTGAACGAAGACTGCGAAGTTTCGTTTCGTTATCCTTTATTTGGCTGCTATAGGCTTTGACTTCGCTCTGCAATCGCTTATATTCTTCCGATTCCTTCTTTCCTGCTGCTTCAAGATCGAGCATGGCATTTTGTCGTGCCTTCATCTCCTTGCGAAGATCGTGGGTGGCACGTTCCAACTGCTGTAATTCTTGCTGGGCAGCAGATGTCTTTGCATCGACAACAAGACTGATATGGTCTTCTTTTAACTTGCTCATAACTATTTTATTTCGTTGGGTAAGATCTTATTTGAGAGGGCTTCTTCCATCTGCTTTCTCCATGCAGCTCTGACCTCATTGGTAAAACCAGCCCGAATATCGGGGAATGTTTCATTATAAAGTACACCCCATACAACACGGTTGTAAATGGCATATTTGGCACGTTGCTTCTTGGCACGCTTAGAACTTAAACCTGAATAAGGTAGACGATACTGCATATCAAGAAAACGAAGATAAGGCAATACACGCAGATAGACGGTAGACTGCCCATTGGAAGACTGGAGGTTAAAGTCATGCCGAGATAACTCACTTCGCAAGGTACCAGTACGCACATTGAAATATCGCTGGGCCGCTTCTTCTTGTGTCTTATAGATAATACCTATATCGCGACGAAGAATCTCAGAGACAAACTCATCCTTGATAAATTGTTCTGTTATCATACAGCAAAGATAATAAGAGAAAGGTAAAGGATAAAGGACAAAAAATCCCCGAAGCGTGGGGGCCTCGGGGGGGGGATATATCAGGGCAACTCTTGTTCTATAACCCTAAACAATTCAAGGACGACTTGAGGAACCATAGAGTTGCCGAGGGCTTTTATTGATTCTTGTCGCCATCTTGTGAAAGGAATGGTAAGACGAGATATATCAAAGGGTAGCCCATCATTTCCTCTACAAATAGGGGAGACAGTTGGGAAGTCCCTCCACCAATCTTGTGGGCAATCTGCTCCGCCAAGTTGCTCTGTGCTGCATTCTTCTTGCGGTGAGCCTTGAGGTTGTCCATCGTCATCATAGCCCGCATCCCGTCGCTCGCACTCGGAGTCAGCAGCCAGTCGCATCTGCGGAACATCTCGGGCAACCCTTTCTGCTTGGAGTTCACGCCAATTTTCTTGAAGTCCTGGGCGCACGGTGTAGGGAGCAGACCGAGGGAAAGGAACTTCTGCTTGCCGTCCTGGCACACCTTCAGCCCCTGCGTTACTGGTGTGGGGAGTATGTCGGAGTAGACTACTTGACTCAGCAGACTGTTGTATTTCGTGCCGTTCTTGTAGCCGTTGCGTTTTGCCCTCGCTCTCATCGACGCAGGGTCTTCGCAGAACTCCCTCGTGCAGGGTGTCAATAGTAGGTGTGGGAACATTCCTTCTTGCGACGAACCACACTCGGTCTCGTTGGTGGGGCGCACCGACGGCACAAGCCGGAATAACAAACGGCTGGACGGAGTATCCTTCACGCTCAAGGTCTGAACAGACTGTTTCGACGACGAACTGCTGTTCTTTTTTGTAAATGTCGTCGTTCTCGTCAAAGAGAGAGGTTGTGCTTTCCACCTTAACCTCTTCGCTGGGCTGTACCATCGAGAGGATACCAGCAACGTTCTCACCAATGACGAAAGTGGGCTGTATCTGCCTGATGACTCGTAGCATCTCAGGCCAGAGGTAGCGGTCATCGTCCGCTCCAAGTCGCTGCCCTGCTGAGCTGAAAGGTTGGCAAGGGAAGCCTCCCGTGAGAATGTCAATTTGTCCTTGCCATTGTGAGAAGTCTGTTGTCTTGATGTTTTCATAATTGATGGAGTTTGGAAACCAGTAATTGAGGATTGTGTTGCAGAACTCGTTGATCTCGCAGTGAAAAACATTTTGCCACCCGAGCCATAAGGCTGCGAGTTCGGGTGCGCCAATACCGCTGAAGAGCGAGGCGTGTCTGATAATTTTTCTCATTTATTTTACCTGTTTGTTTGTCAATGGCAAATTTATGTACTTCTTTTTTGGTTGTAAAGGACACCTCGTCTCACGACGAAGTGCCCTGACAAACAAACATCCAAATGAATGGATGCTTTGACAAAAAAGAAAATTATCGCTCACGGAACATCCACTTGAACTCTAAGCCGTGCGCACCGGGGCGGTTACAGAACTTGTATCCGGCATCGCGGAGTGCGGAGAATACCTGCTCGTAGTCGATACGAGCGGATGGGTCGATGCCACGAATGGCATCGACAACCTCGGCGGTGGAGAAGAAATGGGTGGCTTCGGCCGGGGCTGAAGCAGGGCGGTAGGTAGTGGAGAGAGCTGCCACATAGATGCTGATGTCGGTAATGGGCTGCTCAGGGGTTTCTTTCTTATTACTCATTGTCTAAAGAATTTAGGGTTTGACGATTGTCGGCTTCGCCTGAAGGGTCTACCGAGGTGAGGAACGTGCCGAAGTCCTTACGCAGTGAGCGCAGGGTGTCGAGGAAGGTAAGGGCTGTCTCAGGCTTGATGTTATTGGCATCGCGCCACTGCTCGATAAGGAAGTCCTCAATGGCCTGAAGACGCTCGGTGCGCTCGTAGATATAACCAGGGTCGAGCATTGCCTCGAGGGTTTCAGTGGCTTGCTCATTGAGGTGAATAAGAGTAGTTTTCATTGTGCGCCTCCTTCCTTTGCCATTTCCATGAGTTTTAACTTAGAAGAGAGTTCTGTTTCTTCTTCTCTGTACATATCTATCATAGCCTTCATGAATACCAAATAAAACTCGCCCGGTGACACTTTTTCTTCCTGCGCAGCGAAGAATATTCCGAGGACAGAACTCTTTGCCAATGTCGTGATAATCTCAGCGACAGTAGCATTATTGTCGGCAAGAATCAGCAGTATTTCCTTACTCAGTTTATTTATACGCTTTTGGCTTGCCAAATAAGTTTTTTCGACCATTTTCATTGTTTGCCTCCTTTCTTTTCTTGGTCCGTCAGAGACCATGAATTCTTATCTGTTTTATTGATGCGATAGACGAGCCAGCCGGCACAGCCGATAGCGATGGTGGAGAACAAGGGTTGCTGCTCAATGGCAACGGCTGCGCCTGTGAGGCACAAAGATACGGCATTGACACGAAGAACCAAACGACGGGTTACGGAGAACTCGGCGATACGGCTGTAGAACTCGCTCTTCTGGTCGAGCCAATGATTAAGGGTTTTGATTTTGCGCTGTATCGTAGCACGTACGTTGATAGCCGGACGAACGGTTTGCGCCTGAGCTTCAAAATTGATTGTCTGTTGCATAAAGCACTCGATGTTTAGCATTGCCCTGATCCGCAGGGTACGGATACAGAAAAAGCGGATGCTCTTCCTGTCGCTAAACATCGAGATTTCTCCACAAGGGCTAAATCACATGGAAGGCATCCGCCGTTATCGATAATTGCAGCAGGGCTGCAATGCGGGCATAAAAATAAGCCCATCGAAATCTTAATAAGTTCGGGGCTTGATGTTCATCTCGCCCTTGTTTTGAGAATTACTTCTCGACATTTAGCGGTTACAAAGATATGGATAATCTTTGTAACCGCCAAAGATTTGCGCAATTATTTTTGCGTGGCGCAAGAAAAACGGACTACTAAGCCCGCTTATTTTATATTTTACTTTTCCCAACGTAACCTATATATACGCCCAGCAGTTGGGTTGGCACAGCAATAGGAGTACATCTTGTTTCCCATATCAAAGGGGACTGTCTCTATAGGTTTGTAGTTCCCATCTATTTGTGTGTTCAGTTCTTTATATTCAAGCGTTGCAGGCTTATTGAAAGAAGAATCTTTGTAGGGTAATAATACACGGAAAGACATCATGTCAATAGGAGAATCCAATCTGCAACTAATCCAAGGTTGCGCCTTGTGGTCTGGATCGTCATTTTCTGTTTTTATATGAATGACAGTGCTTTCATTATACTTCAGAGGGTGGTGAAATTTTATCTTTGCCTCGTCCCATTTCATATCATCGTCATAATGTACTATATCTTCTATTATTTGTGAAGTGGAGGATAACTTCGGCTGGATACTTCCAGTCCATTTGAATTTATATGGGATATGCGTTAGAAACAATCGCTTGCTTTGTATCATACGAAAAGATTCAAAAGTTGATTTAACTCCATCGTTTGACTGAAAGATACAAAAAGATGATATGCGACGATAATCCTCTGCCGAATTGTCCGATATAACCTTGTTGATGCCTCGAAGGATACCATATATCAGGGCAGCAAAGCCTACACATAAAACAACTAAGGCGATTAGACAAGCAGTCTGATCGCCTACAAACATTAGTATTAAACTCACAATAGAACAAAGCGAAGCTATAAAAGCATATATAGCTGCTATATATGTCCTCAAGAAATTGAATATCTTCATATTTTCTTTGTTCTTATTGATATGTGTCTATGCGTCTGTACCCATAATTGTTTACTTTAGTCCTGCATAAAAAGCAGGGTAATGTGTTATTGGTATTGCAAAAGTAGTAAGAAAGATAGAAAGATACAAACAAAAGCGCAATTATTTTTGCGTGGCGCAACTTTTTTAACGCTACGCAACAAAAAGCCCCCGATGCTTCACGCACCAGAGGCTTTGGCTCTTTTACTATGAAATACGTCGCCCCTTAGAACGAGGCGGTTTGTAATTCCGCTCTTATTTGTGAGATGCAAGAGGAGAGTTTCTTATAGGTGGTTTCTCCTGCTGTCTTGACCCCACTGGTGTACTGGCGCATGAGTGAGGGATTGATACCAGCACGTTTGGCTATCTCGGTAACGTTGAGAAAGTTGAAATAATTGAAGAATGAACGAAGATCATATTTATACTCGAAAGTAAGCCCTGTGTAGCGTTCGTCTTCAGGATAAGCCTGACGGCATTCCTCAACGGCTTTCAGAAAGTCGGCCTTAGCCTCGCCAGCGGTAGCTCCGTCGCCATCAATGAGGGCGTAGTCGCCAATGGGTTGTTCGCTGTAGCAAGAATAAGTGCCATCGTCGCCAAACTCGATTGTTACTAAAATTTTGTGTGCCATATTCTGTTGTTTATGATATACTTGAAAGAAAAGAGCCCTCCCTTATTATTTCTGCAAACCAACTCTTGAAAAGGGGGCGGTACGCCCAGACGATTAACGTCCGAGCAATACCTTGTAGATTTTCTTCAACAACCCCGTTTTGACTTCATGGCTGCCATGCCTTGGAATCCTGATTTTCGCCCCTGTTGCAGGGTTTGTCCATTCATCGTGCTCGGCACCATGTTGAGTGAGTAAGCATCCTGCTTTCCTCAACTCCTTGTAAAGTTGATTGTACTTCATAATTTAAAAGAGCTCTTTTTGTCTTAATGACAATGCAAAGGTAGCAATTTCGCTACAAACCTCCAAATATTTTGGTAACTTTTTTGCTACCAAGTAAGATTTTTAACATTTGAAGCAAAAAAGCCGTAGCAGTTTGGGGGCTGCTACGACTACAAAGAACGAGCGTGGGTGGTTATTCCGCTACGGCAAAGCCGTGGGTAATGAGGTCGGCAAGGAAGGCTTCGGGGCTGGCTGTGGAAACAAGGTAGCCCTCAAGTTCCTGAAGACGTTGGGCAAAGCGCACCATATATTCGTCGTCCGTGCCTTGGCTGTCGAAACGGCTGCCTGTGCGGAGCTGGTGGAGGAAGTCGGCTGGAGAGGTGGCGACCACTCGGTCGCCATCCTTCAGCGTGTAGGTTGTTGTCATGCTGCTAATTTTTTTGTTCTCAATCTGAAGTAAAGTTTTTCGCTTTCGGTAAGGAAAGGTATGTTCTGAAGGGTGGTACCTGTCTGCACCATACCTTGCTTTGCAAAGGTAATCATTTTTGCGAGGAAATGTATCCAAGCCGACATTTTTGTGAAGTTGGTTGAGCCTCCGTGCTGGCGGAACTCCACCGTGCGGTGTCGTACATAGGCTTCGAGGTTTACCTTGTGGTAGCGGTTGTTGCTGAATGCTGCTCGGAGGTCGCTGATGGTGGAAGCTCTGTTGATGGCAGCCTCAGTAATGGCTGTAAGCCCTTTGCAGTAGGTGTTATTGCGACGGCTGCGTGGCATGAAGTGGTCGATAACTCCCTCAAGACGTTTGTAGGTGAGGATAAGGTTCTTCCAAGTCTGAAGGTCGAACTCGGCAGCGTCCATGTGAACGTGAAGTCCGCAGGAGTCGTTTACCTTTACATCGCAAAGGTCGAGTACCCAGCAGACCTTTTCAAGTTCCTCAAGTCCCTGCTCACCGTGAAGAATTGGGCTTACCAGCTCGAAAGTATTGTTGCCGTGAAGGCTTGCGTCTGTTACCAGTTTCCAATGGTCAGCGTGATCGGTGTGGTTGTAGCCCTCTACCTGTACCCTGATGCCAGCAGCAGTAAGCTCGCGTGCAAGGCGTTCACGTGTGCAGTTGTAAGCCTCTATCTCAACACCGAAGTTTCGGTTGAAGGTGTAGTCGAGCTGGGGAAGAACCATAGCTGTAGCCTGTGCTGCCGTAGTAGTCAATCCCTGCATCATGCGCTTGTAGACATTCTGTACAAAGCCGTAGTTGCCACCAGCTGCAAGGTCGGCTACCTGTCTGCGTGTAAGTCCGAGGGCAAGAAGTTTCTGAATCTTGGAAGTCTTTGTTCCGTTCTCGTTGAGAATGCTTTGAATTTGCTCGTTCATAATCTTTGTTTTTTAATTGTTCCTTGTTTCTAATTGTACTGCTAAGGTAACACTATAAAGAGGAACGTGCAAGTAGTATTGGCTTTATAATCAGAGGTTTAGAAGTAATTATCTAATGATAAAAGATGATACAAAAAAGGGGCTCGTCGCATCACTGCGAAAGCCCCGTCATCCTAAACAATCTATTAACCTTAAGAAACTAAACCTTATGAAAACATTTATTTAGTTAACTGAAAAAATCGTGCGTAGGTGAGCCGTGTGTGAGGGTTACGGCTGATGATGTCCATGCGAACCTGCTTACAGCCGAAACGAAAGAATAGGAAACGCTTGGGTATGCGATGGACGATGATGTCGAGGGTATCGGTGGAAGTTACCGAGCCTCGGAACGTGCTGTCGGATACACAGCCAGAGAGAGACAACCAAGAATCGTGCCAAGAGAAGCAAATGAGGCTGTCGGAACGATGTAGGCTGTCGGCAGGTATGGAAGCCGTGTCGGGTGAGTGCCAAACGGGTGCTGTGATGGTGGCAGATGTGGAGGTGGCAGCGGTAGCTGCCTCGGATATGCGTGAGGGCTTGATGCCTACCTGACGGGCAACCTTAGCCAAGGTGTCTCCGCTCTCCTTAAACTCCGATGGGCGAAGGGTAAGGGCAGGGGCAGAGGCGTGGCTGTTGCCAGTTCCAGTCTCGCTTATCTCTACCGTGCCGTTATGAAGCAGAATACTTTGATTCTGCTTGATGCGGTCGCGGTCGGCTGCCGTGTCGAGATAGAGACAAATGAAGAACACCAGGGCAGCGATGAGTACCAGGAACGCACCACAAATAGCATAGATAATCGCAATTCTCTTTTCCATAGTCTATTGACACATTTTACGAACAGAGACTATCAAGGAGAGCATCTGACGAAGATAGTCGGGAGAGGTGGCATACTTGCTGCCACGATTATCGCAGATGCGACGGGCGAACTCTTCGGCATCGTGGCGGTATGGCCACGCATCGGCAAAGCCTGGTTTCTGGAGTAATCGGGTGTGTTCGCGTAGGCAATCGGACAGGGTGTCGAAGTCTTTGAAGAGTCGATAGACAGTGTAGTACCAACGACCTGGGGTTTTACACTTTGCGACAGAGACGACGCGCTCCGGAGGAAGGAATGTGCGGTTTGGCGTGGAGAAATACTCGTGGGTGAGGACGAGGACGGTCTTGCCTGTCCAGTTGCTTCCCTTGGTAATGCCAAAGAGATTGTATTTTCCCATACGGGATTTTCCCCAGCCACTCTCAAGGATAGCCTGGGCGGTAACGAACTCGGGAGCGATGTCGGTGGCTTGCTGCGCTGCTGCATAGATATTGCGTGCGAAATCACGCTGTGCTTCTGTTGCCATAATCAGTCTTTTTTGATGTATTCGCCTTTATCGTTGAAGTCCTTTAGACGGCGGACGAATGAGGTTGGAAATATGGGATAGATGGCTTGGATGTTCTCGACGCACGAGAAGCACTCACGCACCATCATAAACACGCAAAGATAGGTTCCTATCCACTGGGTAGCACCGACCACGCTGCCATTCACCTTGAAATTGGCAAGTACGTTTGAAAGGATGAGCAGAAGAATGTAGATGGCAATCTTCTTACTGAACTTACCGAAGAATGCCTCGCTGGAGGCATCTTTGTGGAGAAAGTGCTTCCACACGCTGAGAATAGTGTCGATGATGATAGCGACGCCTATCCATTTGGCAAACTCCCAGTCCTGATAGAGATACTGCGAGAAGTCGGCCACTATGGTGAGTGGCAGAGAAACGATAGATATCATTGGTATTTTTTTCATTATTGCCAGATTTTAATGTGAGACAAAATTACACCACTATAGTTGTTTGGCAAAGGACCGGCTCTGTTGGTGAATACTTAGAGAGTCCGGGGCAATACAAGTGAGCATAAGTGTCCAGCCGACGGACGACAATTCGGTGGCAACGAAGGGTACAAACTCAGCCTTATCAAGTTCGCCACGAGAGAGCCACTCGATATTTCCCTGCTCTGCATCGGCAAGCATCCATGCGTGAACCTTTGAGAGCAGACGAAGTGTAGCGTCGGAGGCAAGCATATATTCGGCTGCATCAGCACGGTCGGGCATCTTGCGGGCAACGGTGATAGCGATGCGCTGGGTAATCTCGTATGAATTGCGACTATCTCTAAGGCTATTGAATTCTCCATAGTCGACAAAGAGAAACGAGCCGACAAGGTTATCGATGCGCTGCTTCAGCTCGTCGAACGACTGTCCATAGACATAGTTGGCAATCTCGGGGATGCGCGACATATCGGGAAGATTGTCGAGTGCATCAACGAGGTCTCTATATCCAGGAAAATCGCTCGACCCATTGGTGAGTATGGCACGCACACCCTCCTTTGAGGGGTATTGTGCGAAGTAGAGAAACTGATTCAGTATCATACTTCTATTTATTTTCTTCCAAATATAAAATAAAACTATCTACTTCATCTCTCAACAGTTTTAGTTTGTCGATAAAATCCGT
>ERZ651108.849-NODE-849-length-14403-cov-7.994494_pt1 | contig 14403 bp, 9 predicted proteins | sample MGYA00512173_ERZ651108 | MGnify/ENA metagenome assembly ERZ651108 | reverse complement strand
AGAGGCGGGTGCCAGATGTGAAAATCTTCATTGGTGTGTATCCATACTATCGACACTGTTAGGACAGGCTTACTATATCGACAGTGTGTATATTTCTCAAGATATACACCAAATGAGCCGTTGTATGACAAAACATCTCACAGCACACCGACAGGGCAATACCCCCTCAACAGGCACCAGGGGCCATCACCACCCCAACCCCTACGCGACTAATCCTTCTTCGAAGCGTGCATACGTGACATACCCAAAGCACCCAGAACCATTCCACCACCAATGGCCAATAGTACGGCCAGTGCAGATGAGGAGGCCATCATGCCATGGGCCAAGTCGGCTTCTGAGGCCTTCACCCCGTCACGGCCCTTCTGTTCGGAACGCACCTGCGAGGAGGAACCATCCAACGTCGAAGACCGTCGCGATTGGGTAGCGGGCTCGGTTTCTGCGGGCGCACTCGTACGAGCGGTAGCCTGCTCGTCCTGTGCATCGCGTGTGCGGTAGCCTAGCGCAGATGAAGAAGAGGCAGCGGGGCGGGCAACGGCCTCCGTCCCCTCTTCGACAGAGATGGTGGGGTCCTTCCGGTCCCCGGCCAAGGCGGTTGCAGAACGTACGCCTCGGATCTTCGTCTTATTCCCGTCAGCCACTTTCACGGCATTCTGTTCCTCACCGCTCGAGGCCGTTGAGGGGGCCGCAGAAGAGGTGCCAGCCACTGCGGAGGATGAAGAATCCGAGGAATCATCAGTGGAGGTGTCGTCGCTTTCACCCTGGGAATTTCCGGTATTGTTACTTCCTCGAGAAACGGTGAAGCGTACCGTGCTGACCTGGACGTCTCCACCGCTGGTGGCGTCTATTGCCACTACCAAGTAGGTGCGACCGGTCTGTAGGGAGGCCCCGGGTACACCCAGCACCGCCTCAAAGCTTCCGGAGGAGAGATCCGAAGGGTTCACCCTCACAATAGCTAGGGCGTCGCCCACCGTATGCCCATCACCGTCGAGCTCCATGAGCATCAGGTCATACCCGTTGTCATTCGTTGCAAAGTTCTTGCCGCGCACCGTAACGGGCTTTACCGAATCGCTCGAGTTAACCTGGGAGTTCTGGATTGTCAGGCGAGGGCTATCTCGGTGATTCTGCCTACTTGCCTGAGCCTCGATCTTTTCGGAGCTAATCAGCTGAATATGCTCCGGTTCCTTTGTAACATTCGGAGACTGGGTCACCACCGGCTGAGGAGTGGGGGCTACGGTAGAAGGAATATGCGTGGGGCTAGGCTGCGGCGAGGGAGACTCCGGGGTGTCTTTCTTCTCTACCGGTGTGGAGTCGGTTGCTGAGGGGCCCTTCGAGGATGCATCCTCACCGTCGGGCGGGGTAACTCCCGGCTGAGTAGAATACCGAGGATCGGAGGGAACCTCCACCAGGGTGTCGCGATCTCGCGTCAGAAAATCTACGCGCGTGATGCCGTAGGCCGCATCCGTCAGGGTGATGACGTAGAACGTTCCCCCAGCGGGCAAATCAAGCAGAAGCGCTACTTCCCCGGGGGAACCTCCTTCGGTCGGGGAGACAGAACGGTGGGTGCATTCCTCCGTCGAGGTGCACGAAGTAACTTCTACCAGCACGCTCTCGGCAGAGATTCCCTGAGGAAAACCCGACCAAACGAGCAGGGCAGCACCGTTCTCACGGTGAATGGTCAGGTTAATATCACCCTCGTTAGGGCCATCGAAGTCGACGTTCGATTCCCCCTCGCGACGTTGCGTTATGGGGTCGTCCGAGTCGCCTACTCCAGCGACATCGTGTAAAGAGGGCGTGGGGTCGGCAACAGTATCGGCGGCCATGGATGGGGCAAGCACCCCACTCTGCAGTCCCGCAGCAAGGGTCGCAACGGCAACTACACGGCGTTTTATAGATAATGTGCTCATGCAATGTGTCTTTTCGTGGTGTTTAACGAGGTGCTCCCATCCCCGATTATTCTTCCAATCCCACACGGGGTAATCGACCGAGCCCTGGACAGAGTATCTGTCCGGTGGCATCCACGCCATATGACCACTGAGATGTGGGGTCAGGGTAAGGAGGAGTCCACGTCTATATATCGGCTTCCTCAACCCTACCATGAACTCCGAGGTTTATTCACTCAAGGGTATTTTGACTCCCCTAAACGCTGTCTTTACGCTCGGGGAGTCAACAAGTCCCGTAGGTGTTTACCGGTGGAACACCCGAGACAGGGAGAAGGCATTCCTCCGAATAGCCATCCATGCGGCGCCCGCCACCAGGCCCAGTCCCACCAGTCCTACGGTCCAGAAGGTCACCCTATAGTCGGAGGCTTCCTCCATAACGTGTTCCGAAGAGGCCGCCGCTTTCACGCCTTCCTGCTGCCCCGCGGTCGACCCGGAGTGCACCTGAGAGATAGGGGCGTTAACCTCAGCGGAACGGGAATTACCCTCCGTCTGACGGGTGGGGGTTAGTCCCTTGGCGCCATCGGTAGGGGTCACGGGCTGCACGGCAGACGCCGATCCGCTCTTTACGGAGGCGCCGTCCTCCCCATTCAGCGTTGCGGTATCGGACCCCGCGGCGTATGCCGAGGTCAGGGGTGACTGCCCGGCGGATGCATTGGTCTGGGGCGCCATAGTGCGCGCTTGCGCCAGAGCCTGAAGCCCCTGCTGACGGCGCTCGGCACGCGCCTGGCTCTCACGGGTTGCGGTGGAATCGGCCCCACTAGAACGGGAAGCGTTCGAGCTACCGTCGGCTGCATTAGAAGAAGTATGGGAGGAGGCGCTCGCGGAGTTATCGCTATTCGCGGTAGTGGACGTTGAAGTAGCGCCCGTTTCATCGCGGCGAGTGGCGGAGGATTCCGCGGTATCCTGCGATTTCCCGGCACTCACCTTAAACCGAACTGAGGCCACAGCGGTGTCGTTGTTCTGCTCATCGACGTACACCAGGTACGCGGTATAGACCGAATCGGTCTTGAGAAGCGACCCCGGAACGCCAACAGCCACCTCGAGTTCTCCTCCGGCGATGTGTGCAGCGTCCACGTGGGTGTACGAGACGGCATCGCCTCGGGGATTACCCTGCATATCGGTCTCAAGGACCATCAGGTCGTACCCGTTCTCTCGGGCGGGCAGGTTCTTTCCAACAACGGTCACGGGCTTCGTCTCTGCGTCAGAACGCAGCTCAGCGTAGCGAACGTTCAGCGTTGGAGCGTTCAGGTTCGCGGTGTCTCGGGAGGAGGTCAGGCCTCCGGGTACCTCACTCACAATCTGAGTGCCGTGCTCCAGATCGCCCGCCGCTTTCGGGGTAGGCGAAATCGAGGGCTGCGGATGACGGGCCTCTTCACGCGCTTTAGCCAGAATCTTTTGCGTTTCGTCGTCAAGACGGATTCCCGACGAGTCACTGTCGACGTCCCCGTCACCGGCAGGAACGGTATGGGGAATAAGCGAGCCGGCAGTAATTTTGAACTCCCCGTATCCCTCATCGAAGCTGTCTATGTCGAGGACGGAGATGGTGTAGTAGCCTTCCTTCGGCGTACTCGGTAGCGTGAGCGTCAGAAGGGTAGAGCCGTCCTGGGCTTTCACTGCGCTCAGCTGCTGGGGAGTATAGGTGACTACCTCTCCGGATGCTTTACCGGAGAGGGTGTAGTACTGAACGGCCACGAGATAGCGGCTCGAATCATTGATGTACTTCTCTTCGTAGAGAGGTTGCAGATTGAGGGTCACCCGGTTCTGTTCCACAGAATGAATTAGAACCTCAAGCGTATCGAGTTCAAGGTCGAAATCTTGCGAGGGACAATTCTGAGGATTCTCCGAATTGAGAATAGTAATAATACACTGCTGATCGACAGAAAAACCGGTTCCCTCCACCGCGGAAGCATTGGGTAACACAAACATACCCGTAGTTACTAAAACGGAAAGCGTCAGGGCGCGGAAAGTTCGAGGTCGTTGAGTGATCATAATAGTGCCATTTCAATCGAAGCGGACGCACAACGCGTTGATAAGGAGTAGCTCACCACAAGCCCCTCTAATGCAATAATTATGCGTGCCGGTACATCGGTTACATCCCAGCCTAACACGAGTATTAAGATTTTAAATTCATTGCATTTGTGTGCTTATTATTAGGCAGTATATGCACCTCAGAGTAAAACACTGTATGGCCACCCCATAAAACATCGTTATCGAAAAATGCGAATGTTTAGAGGGAGGGCTGAACACCCCGCAAACAATTATTTCAATCGCCGTAAAAGCCCAGGTGCACGACATATAGTGTCCAATCCAAGCCCTGAACACAGGCCGCTCACGGTGTTATAACGCATAAACGTTCGCGCCGGGGGCCCGCAAATCCACCTCCTATGAACAATCAAAATCATTTACATGCCGTACAAGATTTGACAAAAATCCATTGCATAATGCGATACACATCTCACATAATGCAAAGACGCCCCGCGGTCGGTAATGCTACACATCACCGCCACGGGGCGCCCTTCGAGGTAAATTCTCTACTCCCCCGCGCCTATGCGTTCGCGTCCATCGTCTCAGTTGCCACCGCTTCAGCAGAGGCCTCCGCCCGACGACGATATCGGTTCACCACCACGGCGCTACCCACGAAGACAACCGAACCGGCCAGCGCAATTCCCAGCGGCACGGTACCCTCCGGCAGGGGTACATCTTCCGAAGCGCTTGCCTCCAGTTTCTGAGAATCGGAACCACCGCGAGCTTTCGTGCTTCGCGTATAGAACCCCTCGGAGCTCAGGCGAGAACCTTCCCGTGTGGCAGAGGCAACGCTCTCAGTGCTTCCCGCTGAGGTCTGATACCCCATCAGATTCACGATGGTGCGTCCGCCAATAAAGGCTGCGTATCCCGACATGACCGGGGTGACGTTCGATGCGGTAACGGAGTTACTCGTGACCGCATGAGCCTGCGGGGTTGCCCGCGCAGCCGAGGCATGGGCATGAGCGACATGATTCAGAGCGACATCTGTCGAAGGAATATGGGGAACGGTTTCCCCAGCGATTCCTCGAGCCGACGAAGATTCAACCGCAGAGGGTGAAGCATCACTCGGTGAGGAGATATCTGCCGGCAGCTGCTCACTCGAAGAATGAACCACAGTGCGCTTAGGCTGATTGTTGGCGTCTGCAGTTGAATCCGCCGAGCTGGCGCGCTGAATAATGCTCACGCTGAAGGCAGAGGTTGCCACGAGCCTCAGCTCATCGGGAGACTCGCCCCCCACCGCCACCACCCGGTACCGCTTACCGCCAACGAGTGAGGTTCCGGGGACCTTCAAATCAGCCGAGAACGCGCCGTCCCTGACCTGCTCGGGGCTCACGTGGGTCGTGGCCAGGGGTGCGCCGACGGCTCCCCCGTCGGCAGGCATCTCGAAGACCATGACGTCATAGCCCAGGGAGCTCTCCCCCACGTTCTTGACGCGCGTGCGAATCGTCTGAAGATCGCTTGAGCCTCGCAGCTCCGCGGTGGAAATCTCAAGAATGGCTTCGCGGGTTTCCGCGGGGACCTGATTCGAGGAGCGGTTATGCACCAGGATACGGTCCCCCTCGGGCTTGGGCGTATCAGAAACGTCGGTGGTAGATTCGGAACTACGGGGCTCCCCCACATCACCGGGTTTCTCAGATGCAGTAGCGGAGGGGGTCGGCGAGGCGCTCTCCGAGGTAACCGGAGCCGGGGCCGGAGCGGCCGTGGGCTGCGGACGCTCCTCTCGCTCATCCTTCGAAGGCTCGGGATTCGGCACAGGATGGGGCACGGGGCTCACCGCATCGATGGGCGCACGCTGCACACCCGGGGTATCGGGGAAGAAAAGATTCTGACGTGAGGCGAGAAGACCATCAACACTCTCGCCGTATTCGGGGCTCAGCTCGACGAAAGAGGAGGTGCCGGTCTGAAGGTCGGTAACCTCCACCATGTAGGCCTGTTCAATATTTAGGCGCTGATGAATACTCACATCGAGATAGCCGTCATCATTCTTTGACACGGTCAGCTGCGAGGCGGGGACCACCATCGAGGCAACTTCCAGACCCTCCATAGTAACTGCCACCAGGCGCACCTGCACGTGGTCAAGAGACTTCACCCCGCCCAGACCAATCAGGATGTAATCCTCACTCTGGCCTAGCAAATCCATGATGAAAACATCAACGTTCGTAGCGTGGGGTTCAGGGGTGTTCGCAGAGGGAGTCGCACCACGCGGCTGTGCATGGGCGGACGATACGAAGGAAGCGGGGGCCAAGGTTGCAGGGGCCAGCGCACCTCCCAGCCCGAGGGCTGCAGATGCTACGAGGGCCGCGCCGCGAGCAGTTCGCTGCGTGGTAAACATGGTCACCTTTTTCGTGAGTGAGTAAGTGAGCGATAGGTTGTGCAATCCCCCACGCTCAGAAGTTCGGAAGTGAGAGCGGGGAGGCGGCCTCTCTTATCGGTGACCATGTGCGTTTCAGAACGCGTTTTGCTCCGCGAGGGCGGAGCATAGAGAGAGTGGCAGTACCGCCGGTCAATGCACTCTAAATTATAGGTATAACCTTAGAAAAAGTTAAAGACGAGGGGACGCCTCTTTTGTTACAAAGAAGCATCCCCTCGTCTTATCTCACGTTATGGCTTGTGAGAGGGTATTTATCAGCATTTTAGGAGCGGGAAGTGAGTTGCACATCACGGCGGCCACGGCGGGTCAGGAAGGCACCCGCAACCAGAGAGAGCGACCCCACCGCGCTAATCGTCAGTATCCCGGAGGCGCCCGTTACAGCCAGCTGCTCACGCTCACCCTTGGAGGCCGAAGCCGTAGCCTTCTGAGGCTTCTGGCCGGCACGGTCGGTAGCGCCGCCGGTAGCACCCTCGGTAACCGGAGCAGATTTGGGCGAAGCCGACTCATAGGATACAGGAGCCTCGGATGCGACAGCCGCAGGAGCGGGCTCCTTCGACTCTTCGGCCGGTGCCGGGGCGCTATCGGAGGGAGTAACCGAGGGCTTCTCCTCCGTCGGCTTTTCAGCAACAGAGTCACCGTAGCTCGGCTCCTCAGTTGCCGGCGCTTCGGTCTGTTCGGCAGGCAGCGAGTCGGAAGGACGCGAAGCATCCACGCCGTCACGCTCCACTGTGAAGCCGCCGGTCACGATCTGCACGGTTCCTCGGGAATCCTCGTAAACTGCGCTTACACGGTAGGTCGTACCCGGCTTCAGGGCGTTGCCCGGCACCTGAAGCTGCGCGGAGAAGGAACCATCCTCCACACGAGCATCCCCGGAGGCAATGGCCTCACCGGCGGTTCGGCCGTTAGAATCCAGCGCGTGCACCTGCAGGGCCACGGGACCGGAACCTTCGAGACCTTCACCGGTGAAAGTGAGTGTCTTTTCCGAGTCATTCTCGGGGACTGCGGTCTCTTCCACGCGCAGGCGAGCACCCACGGCCACGGATGAATGATTCGTCGATTCGGCTGACTCCTGCTCCTCCGCGCGATCTGCCGAGGCGTCGCGCACCCGGTCGAACTGAGTGTTACGCGGCAGGTCGTAGTGGCGTCGAGGGTCGGTTTCCGGGAGCACGGGGTCCTGTTCCTCAGCGGGAACAATGGAAGCCTCAGAAGCTTCCGGCTCGGAGGTCGCGGGGCGAGGGGCCGCCGGGGTCTCTTCCGCCTGCGTTTCAACCTCTTCAACCTCTTCGTCGGCAGGCTCCGCGACTGCAGTCTCAGCAACGCTCCAGCCATTGGTGAAGGGAATCTCGACACTCTGAGCTGCTAGGCCTCGGGAAGCCGAAGGGGCAATTTCAACGTTCAGCACGTAGCGCAGATCGGGATGCACATCTTGCAGAACGGCTAGGCGCGCACCGGGTACCTCGATGCCATCCAGAAGCGTGCCGTTGACAACATCGGCTCGTGCCGGGGAGGCAGCCAGTACGTGGCGATTGCCCTGCTCATCAACGGCGTAAATCGAGGTCATGATCTCGAAGGCCTGCGCATCGCCCAGGCCGGTGGCCTTGTAGACGATCAGGTTCTGCTCCTGCGGAATTTCCAACTGACCCGACAGGATCTGGGCATTGAGCGGTTCATCCTGAGTATCCGCAGGCTGTACCTCCAGGGGCGTCCATGAATTGTAGGAGGTGTCTTCGACGGAATAGCCGAGATCGGGGTTGACGACGGCGGTTGCCACCACGTACTGCTGGTTGGGGTCGAGGATTCCCGCAGGCAGGGTGAGCTGGGTGCTAAAGCTACCCTCGTGCACATCGGAGACGGGGACGAGGGTCATGGTCACCGCACGGGCACGGCTCAGGGCAGCCAGGGGGTACTTGCGGTACTCACTGACGTACACGGCGATGCCATGCTTCTCAACGTCCTCGCCCAGAAAACCACTACCGCTAACGGTGATGCTCTGGGAACGCGCGGGGTTGATGGCAGCACCCTGTTCGACCTGCACCGAGGGGCGCACATCGCGGTCAGAATGCTGGGCACGGTTCTGCTGAACGTTAGAGGAGGAAAGGCCGCCCGCATTGTGCACTGGAATCGCGGCCTGGGCCGCACCGGTGCCGGCGGTCAGAACGGAGGCCGCAATGGCGGCCGTTGCTCGGGTCTTTGAGTGAGCGGGATCGGGCATGAAACACACCTTTTCTGTGAGTGTGAACGATACCCTTTACGCGACAACGACGCCTCAATTCCCGGCGGGAAGATGTACGGTTGGTTCCTTCGCGAGGTTGGTAACCTTGCGATAGGGGTCTCCTCGGCATGGGCGATGGGTTCCGAGAGGTAAAACTCTCAATCTCCATCTGAGGTGGAAGTCCGCGCGAGGGGAATCGCTCTATTTATCGGTAGTTCCACACTATCAATAGAAAAAGCCTCTTGAGGCCCAATACGCTTTACGAGCCAACTATTTTTTTATGCAATGAACCACAAAACGGGTTTTTTGCCCAAATCTCCCCCACTAATCATCCGCAAAACATATCGACTAGGTAAAATACCTCAACTCTCCCTTCAAGGTGAGGGTTTAAAGCGAACGTAAATAGGTAGACTCTACAGTGCTATATGTGCACATTTATGCACATATAGTTATTTTCTTTCGGGTGTAAGGTTTTTGAGGTCTCGCATCAATCAGTAGCGCCAATCCCCTATTCACCGGCGATGCGAATGACTCTCTTGCCACGCGTGTGACCGGCCTGCAAATCGCGGTAGGCCGCACGGACATCCTCAATCGTGAACCCGTACACGCGATCCAAGCGAATTGACACCTTCCCATCGGCGACCAGCTCGGCTAGGGTCTCGAAGTCCCCGTGTTCCGAATGGCGGGGGCCCGTAAACTGTGCTCCCCTAATCATGACCTTGGGCGAGGGAACGAGGGTTCCAATGTCCTTGCCCTTCAACCCCAGCGAAAAAGCTAGGGTCACGTAGTCGCCACCGTAGCAGTCCAGGAACTTTGTCACGCGACCCTCGGCCGCCTTGAGCACTCGTTCCCCCACGCCCTCGCCATAAGCAACCGGCACGGCCCCCAACGACCTGATAAACTCGGCATTCGCGGCCCCTGCAATGCCAATGACGCGTGCACCGCGAGCCACGGCATACTGCACGGCGACGGACCCAATTCCGCCCGAAGCCGCGGAGATGACCACCGTATCGCCCTCCCCCACGCCAATATGGCGGAAGGCGCCTCCCACGGTCAGGGCCGCGACACCCATTGCGGCCGCGTGCTCAAAATCAATGGAGGCGGGCTTAGGCGCAATGTCGCCGATGTTCACACAAATTTCCGTGGCCAGAGATCCCCGTTTGGTGCCCAGGCCGGGGGCACTGACGATGGTTCCGAAGACATCGTCGCCCACGCGATAGCCCGATACGCCGGGCCCCACCTCGAGCACCGTGCCGGAGAAATCACGCCCCACTCCGCGAGGGAACTGCGATTTCTTTGATTCAAACCAGCGGCGGGGGTTCCTGATTTTCATGGCGCGCGAGAGCATCTTGAGCTGCGGAGAGCCCTCAAAAATCTTATAGTCCACGGGGTTCAGGCCGACCGCACGCACCGCAATCTTTACCTGCCCCGCTTCGGGGCTCTCCCCCGGTACGCTCACGAGCTTCAGATTCTCCACGGGCCCAAAGCGGTCGTACTGCACTGCCTGCACGCTCATCGTTTCTCATTCCCCTCTTCCCGATTCGGGAGGTATTCTGCAACCTAACGGCAAATTCTTCGACAGGGTTATCCGGGCCCCTCGAAATTCGAGGCTTTCACTTCCGGGACGCTCGGAACCGATAAACCCCCACCCCCGCGAGCGCGGGAACCCTGTCATGAACAAATCGACACCGGTCTGTCCGTCCATTGCGGCTGCAACGTTCCGTGGAGCGCCGCATCGTGCGCCCTCACTATTCTGAACACACAGAAACGTCCTCGCGGTCTCCCGAGATTATTTTAATCCCGAGGAAACCGCGAGGACGTTTCATACGGCGTTACGCGAAAGGATCAGCCCTAGAGGCTGCGGCGACGCAGAAGCATCAGCGCAGCACCGGCGATCAGCGCTGCGGCGCCGACACCGGCAATACCTGCGACACCTTCAGCGCCGGTGTGAGCCAGCTGCGGCTTCGAAGAGCTATCCGAAGTGGTGCGGCCGGCGGTATCGCGAGCGCTCACGGTGTGGCCACTCTGGGAAGAAGCGGTCACCGGGGTGTTACCAACCTTGGCCTTGGGAGCCTGCGAGGAGGGAACGCGAGTCTCGGTCACGGTCACGGAACCGTCCTCGCTCATTTCCGCGGTGAAGACGCTGGTGGTGCCGTCGCCGTTATCGCGAACGGTGGTGTTATCGTCGTTGCTTGCCGCGGGCACCGTGGGGGCCGGGTGGTCCGCATCGCTCACGGAGGCGGTGGTGACAGCCACCTGATGTACCAGGCCGTTCGGGTCGCTGGTAGCCACGAGCGCGTACACGTAGCCGGGCAGCAGACGATCGGCACGCACGGAAAGCTTAGCGGTGAAGGTGCCCTCCATAATCTCGGATGCGGGCACATCCTGAACGGCCAGAGCCTCACCGGTGATGTTGCCGTCGGCATCCAGGCGGTAGATGGCCACCTGCACGCCGCGGGAAGCAGATTCGTGGGTGAATCCCGCGCCGTTGACAGTCACCACGTTGTACTCGTCGTTCGGGTCCAGGCTTGCGCTCTCGGTGGTGAGGGTCGCGTTCTGGGGTTCAGGTACTGCCGGGGTCTCGGGAGCCGGAGTCTCGTCAGCCTTGGGAGTCTCTGCCTTGGGGGTTTCCGGGGCGGGAGTCTCGGGGGCGGGAGTCTCGTCTGCCTTGGGGGTTTCCGGGGCGGGGGTCTCATCAGCCTTGGGGGTGTGATCACGCGGAGTGGTAGCCTCGGTTACCTTGAAGGAGGAAAGAGCCACCAGCTTCTCGGCGGGCTGAGCCTGGGGGTTGCTGACAGCAACCAGAGCATAGGATGCGCCGGCGGGAAGCTGAGCTGCGGGAACGCTGAGGGAAGCGTTGAATGCGCCATCCTTGATCTGTCCAGCGTCGACGGTAATGGTTGCAATCGGTTCACCGGTAATCTGCTGGTTAGCGTCCAGAGCGTAGATGCTCACGTTAACAGAGGCACCCACCTTGGCCCCCTGGAAACCGGATGCACGAACCGTAATGGTATTGATGGTGGCGTCTGCGGGGAAGTCGGTTTCCTCAATCTCGATGGCGGGATTGGCCTGCTCGGTCTTGGGATCTGCCTTCGGGGTTTCCTCGGTCTTCGGTGCCTCGGTAGCAGTAGGGGCCGGGGTCTCAGCCTTGGGAGCCTCGGTAGCAGCGGGGGCCGGGGCCTCAGCCTTCGGTGCCTCGGTCTTCGGAGCCTCGGTAGCAGCCGGAGCCGGGGCCTCAGCCTTCGGAGTTTCCTCGGTCTTCGGCGCTTCGGTAGCAGTCGGAGCCTCGGTAGCGGCCGGGGCAGGGGTCTCAGCCTTGGGTGCTTCGGTAGCAGCCGGGGCCGGTGCTTCAGCCTTGGGTGCTTCAGTCTTCGGAGCCTCGGTAGCAGCCGGGGCCGGGGCAGTAACCTCTACGTTTACCTCACCGTTGGGGTGCTGCGTGACGGCAACAGTCGTACCGCTCTGGTCTGCGGGAGCCTCAGCCGCAAAGGTTGCCGGAATAGCGGCAACGGAGCCTGCGGTAAAGGCTGCCGCTGCTGCAATCTTGTAGACGCGACGGGTAGTCTTCGACATTGTTCCTCGATCTCTGAATCATCGGTGGTGAACCCCGGGAATATGCGCCCCCCTCTTCGAAGGCCATCGGGTGTTCAATATGGGTGTGATGCTAAAAGGCTAACATTCGCCCCTGTTCTTACCGGCACCCTATCGCATCCTCTATTCAAGTGTTATCAAATCGTTATAAAACACTCCCCTATAAAGAGATTGCATACATACCAATTCGCTTACTTGAGTTCTCCGTATCAGGATATGACGATTCTTAAACTTCCCTTTTGCTGACGTTTAACGAACCTATGCATTATTCCGTGAGGAAAAACCTTATAACTACCTGAGAAAACCCCGCTTCGGGGAGCGAGCTTTCACCCATCCTCCAAGCGGGGTTATGCGCGTATTATCCGCAGAACTTCTCAATGAGGGGTTGCAGAGAGGGCCGATGGCACGCTACCCCTCGGCGCGAATCACCTTGAACTGGCTGGCCTGAGCCACCGGGCGCAGGGTAATGCGGTCCAGGTTAACGTGGTGCGGAACGTTGAGCGCAAAGGTTACGGTCTGCGCTACGTCCTCGGCGGTAAGCGGATTCGGTACGCCCTCATACACGCGGTCGGCGGCCTCCTGCGAACCCAGGCGGTTCAGGGAGAACTCTTCGGTGTGCACCATGCCGGGGCAAATCTCGATGACGCGCACGTTATGTTCCGCCTCCTCCAGGCGGAGCGCCTCGGTCAGGCCGCGAGCGCCAAACTTTGCGGCGTTATACCCGGCGCCGCCCTCGTACCCATGCTCGGCAGCGGTGGAGGTCAGATTCAGAATCGTGCCGTGACCATTCTGGCGCAGTGCCCCGCTGAAGGCACGGACCGTATTCAGGATTCCCAGCACGTTCATGCGGTACATCTGCAGGTAATCTTCGGGCTTACCCTCCGAGACGGGATCCAGGCCGATGGCTCCCCCGGCAATATTGACCAGGGCGTCAACGGTTCCCTGCTCACCCAGGATCTGCTCGGCGGCAAAAGCAACGGCGGTCTCGTTGGTTACGTCGCAGGTGACCGGATGCGCCCCGGTCTCCTGCTGCAGGGTGTAAAGACGGTCGGTGCGGCGAGCCAGAGCGTACACCGTCCACCCGGTGGCAACCAGCTGATGCACGGTAGCTCGACCAATTCCGCTGGACGCGCCGGTCACCACGGCCACTTTGCCGTCTCCGGCCCAGGAGCGAAAGGGAGATGGAGGAATGTAAGTGTTCTTAGTCATATCTTTATCCTAATAAAACGATGCCCGGTCGTGCTCTACAACGAAACACACCGGGCATACATTTTTGGTTTTTTCGGTTTTCACGGCTCAAAAGAACCTCGTCCCCCCGATTACTTGCGGCGACGGGGAAGACCCCAGCGGCTACGGCCACCATCGCGGTAGCCGAGGCGGTGCTCAAAGTACACGGGCGAGCTACTACCGGTCTTCACGGTGTCCGGGGGAACCGTACCCTCGCGTGCAGACATGAGATAGAGAATCGCGGCACCCGGCACGAAAGCGATAATGGGAAGAACGAAGCGCATGCGCGCCTCCCCATAGCCGCTTCGCAAGCTAAGGTGCCCGATGCATGCCGCCACCAGTACCACCTGAATCAGTAGAACGGCGGTCTCGAAAGCACCCAAACCAAAGAAACTAAACGTACTCATCAATGCCTCCTCAGGATTGGTACTATTTCAGTCTACGCCCCCGAATGATGCCTGCATAGGGTCGGGTCACGTGTTGAAATGATCCGCGGAACACATTTATCTTCGGGTATTAATGACCTATTCCTGTAGCATTTCCGAGCAGCGCTTCCGAGGCTTCTCCCCCGCCACCACCCCTATCTACCGCACCACCGTGAAATCTCAACGCCACCGCATCACTGACCTCCGAACCCGCCGCCGAGAATTACAGCAGCGAGCCGCCACGTACCGAGCTTCCACAGGGACCCCCTACCCCATCGAGGTACATCTACTCCTGGGGCAGACCTACCTGGACCCCGCCTCCTGGGATGAGCTCATCCACTCCCGCGGACCCGCCGTTGCCCTGCGTCGCGCACGTTTCGCCCCGCGATACGACCGGCTTCTGCGCCGCCTCGAAGAAGCCATCACCCGCTACGAACGCCCCTGACAACCCCTCGAAGCACCCCGCGAACGGCCATCGAGGCCGTGACTCACCACATCCTCGGCGCACGGCCGGCGCTGAAAGCTGAGAGAACGCCGTGAATATGAGAAAATAGCCCTTATGGCTGAAAACATTTTGGGCTCAGACTCGCCCGTACAGATTAACGTTCCCGA
>ERZ651108.839-NODE-839-length-14536-cov-11.986603_pt1 | contig 14536 bp, 10 predicted proteins | sample MGYA00512173_ERZ651108 | MGnify/ENA metagenome assembly ERZ651108 | reverse complement strand
TGGAAATTAACGGTTCAGCGTAATGGGCATGTACGTCTGCTGGGACATTATTATAACGTACCCCACACTTATGTGGGAAAGAAAGAATCTATGAGGAAAAGAAAAACAAAAGAAAGAGGGAAATCACTTGCAATGTAAATATATTATATCTATTTTTGCAAAATAAATAATAGTAATAACCAGCAAAAGAAGATACGATTGAAAAGCAAAAAAGATGAACGCTAACAACAAAAGTTATTAAAGATCAAAACTGGTGGATATATTTACTAAGAGGTATAAGATGATATGAAAAGAGCTATTCTGATACTAATAAACTGTACTTTATACAGCACTCTATTAGGTCAGACATTAACTGATCAAATTGAGTATGTATACAGTTCTATAGACTCAATTTCCTACATTGACGATATGTTATCGTCATATTCACGTTCTTTAGATAATTCTATATAAAGAATCACAACAAGCACTGTCTAACCTTTATTGTTCTGGCAATGTGAATGTTGACGAAAGAATCAAGGAAAATGATAGTATATGTTCTGAAATCTCTAAAAATAATGCAATTAATGATTTTAAGCAAAAAATTAAAACTGGTAGCCCTATCTATGTTTTGAATTTAAAGTTGAAGGATGGACGAATATTACAAGTAGACACTGGAAAACTTTGCTTTAACCTTTTTTTTCTTGATAAGAAATGCAAAGGTCGTTTATATGTATATTGTGATAATGGAGAATATAGTTGGCATGACTCGCGTTATAGGACTTTCTCTAAAAAACTTGGGCAGAATGCTCCAAAAGCCTTTAGAAAGATATTGAGCAGACATCCCAAACACATATTGTATTGTCCTGAATTAGAGGGTATGAATTTAATTATGTATGTATTAGATGACGAAATCTTTGTATTTAGAATTATTCAAATGAAGGAGTATAAATTAGATTATTATCTCAAAAATATGACTTTAATTAAGGATTCTTAGGTATACCTGTTGGCAATTCTAAAATATTGCTATCCTATAAATTTTTTTGTCGCACTAATCGAGTAGGAGAAAAACACTAATCATAGGTGTTTATCTCCTATTTGTACGTTCGGCATGAGCATTATCTAACGGGTGGAAGTCCCGAGTGAGCCCTAATAGCGGGAATTACATAGCCAAGAGCAAGGGTGTTCATCGTGAGGTGAAATCTGAAGGAAGCTGGCGGCAAACATCTGACCTAACGAACAGAAATTTTATACAAGGCATATGACCATGGATAAGATTGTATAACAAATCAAAGTCTTATAGCTATTCAGAATGGTTGGTGGAGTTCCCTTGAGCTTAGCGAAAAAATGAAGTAGGTGATAAGATGGAAAGATAATGTTCTTATCCGAGGAGGTCTCACGGACGCTTCAATTAGTTGTTTTTATACGAAAGAAGCGGAGTAATGCTTGCCGTGAGAGATCAGCAGACGCCATAGTAATGCAATACCCGATAACGTTGCATGAAGGGCAGAACCTACAATTAAGCGATAGTAATTGAAACATACCTTATGAAGGCAAGAATGCAGAAAACATTATCCCAAGTTAATGGCTACCCCCAAAGAGATAGGTCGGAAACCGAATGGTATGGGGGAGTGCAGACCTTCATGTGGATGTGTGTTAATGGGGTCGTATCTCGAATGGTACCCAAAATAGGAACCGCCGTATGCGGAACCGCATGTACGGTGGTGTGAGAGGTCGGTGAACACGAAAGTAGGATATAAACACCTATGATTAGTGTTTACCTCTTACTCGATTTGAAGTAAGGATGAGTACGAATGTAGCTACAGGTTAGGGAGTATCAAGTTCACCTTTTTATATAGAAGAGCTTATCGAACAACAAGTACACGAGGAAGCATCTACAATTATGTAAAAAAACATGCGAAGAGTTTTTGTCATGCCGTTGCTTTTTTTTAACTTCGCAGAGTTTTAGTTTTTAATAGATAGTGGTTAAAGAGGAAACAACAATCACTCAGGGCAGAACCAAAGTTTCTATCCATCTAATAACCTATAAGATATAACCATAATGAAAAGATTTCTTCTGTGCATAGCAGCACTGAGTTTTTACGTTAACTTGCATGCAAAAGTTGTCATAACAGGGCAAGTTACTGACGAAACAACATCTCCTATCATTGGTGCCGTAGTCAAGTTGGTCAATGAAACAACGCCAATTACACAGACAGTAACCAACAATGAGGGTTCATTTAACCTTACAATGGAGGAGAGCGATGGGCACAAAGAACTCATCATAACCTATATTGGATATACAGATTATCGTGTATCTCTGGAGAACACACAAAGGAATACCGATCTTGGAAAGATTCAACTGACTCCTTCCACACAAGAGTTAAAAGGTGTAGAAGTGATTGGGAGGCGTGAAATACAGAAGATTGACCGGCGTATTATCACCCCTTCAAAACTCCAGCTAAAGGCTTCTACTAACGGAGTAATGCTCATACAGAACATGCAATTAGCTGGTATTCGGGTCAACACCATTGATAATACCATCACGACGACGACTGGAGATGCAGTCCAATTGCGCATTAATGGTGTCATAGCAAAGATAGAAGAAGTTAAAGCCCTACGCCCTCAAGACATTGTAAAGGTTGAATACCACGATATGCCCGGACTACGTTTTAATGGTGCAGCAGCCGTCCTCGACTTCATTGTGAAGTATAAGAATAAAGGTGGAAACATCAATGGTGACCTCACCGATGGACTATCGATGTTAGGCTATGGAGACAACCTTTTGTCTGCCAACTATCACAAAGGTAGATCCGAGATAAAGTCTTCTTTCTATTGGAATAGGCGTGATTTGAAGTGGAAAAGAGAGAACTACGAGGAGTACCACTACCCTCATCAGACCATAGAGAATAGAGAGATTGGTGAGCCAACAAAGGTTAAGTTCGATAATATGAGCTTCTCTCTGTGGTACAACTATTCGTTTAAGAAGAGCAGTATTAGTGCTATCTTCCGTGATTACTACAATAAAGAATCTAACTCAATGGAGGATAGAATCAGTACGCTTTATCGTGGTACTGACGTCTACCACATCACCGACTTTAGGCATGGACACGATAACACACCCTCGTTAGATTTGTATTTTCAAACCGAGCTTGCCCATAACCAGCACTTGTACTTCGACCTAATTGGCACTTACATCAATAGCCATAGCCAGCGTACATACACCTTATCATCAACCACACAACCTACTCAGACGATTGCTTCCATTACTGATGGTAACAAGTACTCCATAATAGGTGAGGGCATTTATGAGCGCATGTTCAAGGATAGCAAACTGTCGTTTGGGTTGAAGCATACGCAGATGTACACCAATAACACGTATGATGGAAACATCCAAAGTCAGGTAAATATGAATACAGCGGAGACTTTCGCTTACACTGAATGGATGTCAAAACTGGGCAAGCTAACCTATACTCTCGGGTTGGGAGGGATGCGTATTTACAACCATCAGCACGATCAGAAGCTATCGAAGTTCATCCTTCGTCCGAAGCTCTCCCTCGCTTATCAACCTTGTAATAACGTAACTTTAAAATATCAAGGATACGTTTCGGCTTATGCTCCTTCACTATCCGATATGAGCAATGTGTCACAGGATATTGACGTATATCAGCTTAGAAAGGGCAATCCTAACCTAAAGTCTGTAACCTTCGTATCGAATGAGTTGTCCTTAAACTGGGGCACAAAATGGTGCGATCTATCGTTATTTGGAAGGTATAGTTACGATTCTCACCCTATCATGGAAGAGACTTATATTGACAACGGAAAGTTTGTTAGGACAATAGATAACCAAAAGAACTTCCACAGACTACATACCCAAATGGACATAAGATTGCATCCCTTTGGTGATTGGTTATCGTTACAACTTACTCCATTCTTCAATCGGTACATCAGTAACGGGCATACTTACGCACATACACTCTCGAACTGGGGACTGAATGGAAATCTACTCGTAATGTACAAACAATGGGTATTCACAGCCGAAGTACAGACCAGGTACAATGAATTATGGGGTGAAACACTTACCAAAGGAGAAGCGAATCACGCCATATCAGTAGGTTATAACAAAGACAAATGGGCGTTAAATCTCATCATGGCATTACCTTTTTCTAAACAATACTCAAATGAGACGGATAACTTGTCACGCCTCGCTCCTAACCGGCAACTGGCTTTCTCAAAGAGTTTGAGACGAATACTTCTGCTTAACTTCACATTCAATTTGAATTATGGAAAAGGCAAATCAAGCATCAATAAACGTATTTCCAACTCTGATAATGATTCTGGTATCATGCATGGAAGATAAAACAAACACCTTTCGAATCGCTCCTCTCTTATGAGAGGAGCCATCATCAATACAACAAAAAAGGCGAGCCTCGAAAGGTTCGCCTTATGAATTTAATCAGTAACAGTAGTGTCCTTACTCTGGAAGACTAATTGCCTCGTTAGGACAAACTGATGCACAAGTACCACACTCAGTGCATGCGTCTGCGTCAATCTTATAGATATCGCCCTCAGAGATAGCCTCTACTGGACACTCATCAATACATGTACCACATGCGATACAATCGTTGCCAATTACGTAAGCCATAATATAATGTCTTTAATGTTAATAATGTTTTTGTACTATAAATAGGCTTCTATACCTACTTTTGATGGTGCAAAGGTAAAAAGAAAATCGTTAATACCTAAAGATTATGAGATAAATTACAAATATTTAGACGGCATAAAAATAGAAAAAGGGGGCTTTTCAGCAAGCCTTTTCATAGAATAATTACGCCTCTTACAGCTTATTATATCTAACATAAAACACAGCATACTAACATCTTACTTCACATTCAAACAATCTCTCACATTCCCCTCTTCCATCTCTCTCAACCAATATCTCAAGCGATAAAGATTGTATTGTAAGATTTTACTAACAAAGTTCTAGAGCACAGAATACCTACAAGTAAGTAGGTACACAGACAATAAAAAGGGGGTAAAACACGTTTAAGAAAACAAGATGAAGAGAATTATATTATCATTAACTCTGCTTGTCATTGTCCTAACAAGCGGTGCTCAGGAACGGAAAGTACAGAACCGTCCCTATACAGACTTGCGTAATTTCCACTTCGGTGTACTTGTTGGTACACACTTGCAAGATATTGAATTGAATAATGTTGGACCTCAAATGATCGACTTAGAGGATGGTGCTGGACCTGTGGAAAAGACTGTCTCCGCTGATCAAGACCGATGGGATGCGGGCTTCACAGTTGGTGTCTTGGGCGAACTACGCCTCAACCAAACCCTCCAACTACGCATTGCTCCTGCCATGTACTTCGGTACTCGGCACCTTACTTTCCGCAATCTTACGGACTTAAACAGCCTCGGCAAGCCTACAGAACAGGTGCAGGAGTTGAAGACCGCATACGTTTCTTGTGCCTTCGACCTCATCGCTGCGGCTCCAAGATTCAATAACCACCGCCCTTATGTCATGTTAGGTCTTAACCCAATGATGAATCTCTCGGGTAAAGACAACGACTATCTGAAACTTAAAAAGAGTGATTTCTTCCTCGAGGTAGGGCTAGGCTGTGATTTCTACCTACCTTACTTTAAGTTAAGACCAGAGCTAAAATTCATGTACAGTCTCACTAACAGCCTTGATAAAAACCATTCCAAGAACCTTAGAGACAAGCACATGCTCATGTACACTAACGCTGTCAACGAGTCACGAACTAAGATGATAGCCCTCACATTCTACTTTGAATAACCTTTCGCTATCTCCTTTTACCCCCCTATTATCCGTTCAGAGGATTAGTAAAAAAGTCCGATTATGGATAAAGAAAGCCTTTTAAAATCTATGTAAATTTGGAGTTCAACTTCAAAATTACATAGATTTCGCTTTAAAAACACCCTTTTCTCTTGTCTTATCAGTATATTTTATGTAATTTTGAAGTCGTACTTCAAGATTACATAAAACGATTAATTACAAGCATATAGCAAACGTTTTCTGATAGAAAAGAGGTCTATTACGAGAAAAAAGAGTATATTTGCAACATTATTAACAGCAAACTATAACAGAGCATGAAACAATCTTTTATCTTTATCGCAGCCCTTCTCTTCAGTCTAAACATCAGTGCGCAGAAGGCGGAGAAGCAAGACTCTCTGAACATACCAGTCATTCTGGTGGATGGAGTAGAGGTCAGTAACATAGACAATATAGCTAAAGATGACATCCAAAGTGTCACCGTCATCAAGACTCCAAGCATCACGAAGCTGTTTGCACCACGCTTGGGTGGAGTGTTATGTATCACCACTAAGTCTAAAAAATACCTCCAACAGATTATCAAGAAATACGAAGAAGACAAGAAGAAAGCTGACAAGAAGAAAGAAGATGGTAAGATTTATATAAGGTAAAGACGATTAATTCTTGTTGAAATAATGCCACAAAAAAGGGACAGATAACCTCTTCTGTCCCTATAATTATACTTCTGTTCAAATAGAACTAACTAATTAGGTGATATTAAAGAGACGCTCTCTTCACAACAAAGGAAGCCTCTCTTGTGATGGAAGAAAGGCTCTTCTTAATGCAAGGAAACGCCTCCTTAAAATGGAGAACATAACATATCTTACTTAACGACATACCTTTTTACTCCTTAGAAAACATCACTACCCCCTCTTGCTTCTTACCATCCATCATTATCTTAAGCGGTTTTTGGAAACGAACATGACGCACCCATTGTGTTTCCTCAACAGCAGGAAGAGCATCAAGAACGCTCCGCTGATAGAAACCATCGCCCTTATAAGGATTGATAGTGAAGTAACCTACACCAAAGGAAGTAAGGTTTTGGAAGAAATGAGTACCTTGGCTCGGGTCAACGCGGTAATTCTCTAGTCCCTCTTCAACAATGATTCGAGCTGCAGAAATGTGTGACCATTTGACAGGAATACCCAACCATGGATCACTAGAACCCCATCGACCAGGACCGACAAGGATGTAGTTAAGGTGCTGATCAAGGAACTTTTGGTTGATACTTTCTATTTCTGTTGCAATGATAGGATTATCTTTTGCAGTGAAAGAGCTATCTGTTTTGACATAAACAACATCCATCACATCATCCGATATACCATGTCCAAGAGAGTTATGACTGCGTAAGAGACACTGTTCATCAGGTATAGAAGAGAGGTTTTCATCTAGTCGTTGCTTTGAATCAACAATCGGTCTGATCTGAAGAAGATACAATTCTCCTGTCTTATCAGCATTTAGATTGACAGCAAACTCTATCTCCACAGGACGTCGCATAGCGTCAGCTCCATAGCGCATAGCCATCTGTAGTAATTCTGGTAATGGAAAAACTCCCTGTTGAAGGACGCCACAGCAGGATATAATCTTCCGTCCTTCATAAAGTCCATCATAGATTGTTTCGTCATCAACAGAATAAGTAGAAGCAATATAAAGGAGGCTTCCGTCAGACTCAGCATCTTTGAGATTGAGTTTGAGAATATTAAAACCATCATCCACTTTAAAGTCTTCCCCCACATGCTGCATATCGAGTGCATAGAATTGAGTTTGGGTCTCTCGGAGGGCTAACTTCAGTTCACTTAGTTGTAACACATGCTGTGGATGATACGGACAAACACGTAGAGTCTGACCGCCATCAACGATATATTTACCTAATCCTAGTGCCAAAGACACGATTCCTTCTTCGGTTTTCTCCTCCCCTATTGGATAATAATTTAAGGAACGAAGAACGCCTGAAAGATTAGGATAGAATCGATTATCATATTTCTTACCGACCACTTGCTGCAAGATAACTGCCATCTTCTCTTGGTCGATAACATTACTTGTTGCGGTCATATAGGCTTTAGAGTCTCGATAATAAACAGAGGCATAAACCGCCTTAATAGCGCATGCCAACATACGTAACATTTCGTATTTATCCTCTAGATAAGGTATCATATAAGTGGAATAAATACCTGCGAATGGTTGGTAATGGCTATCTTCTAACAGGGAACTTGACCGAACGGCAATAGGCGAACGAGTCGCTTCGAAGAAGGCAAAGAAGTCGCCTATAAACTCATCAGGGAGCTGTGCCTGAAGGAAAGCATGGAGTATTTCATCATCGGTGGCATCGCTTAGTGCAATTTGATAAAGGTTGTTTCTCTCCATGAAACTATCGAAGACATCCGTACAGAGAACGACAGTCTTAGGGATTTGAACCTTTGCATTTGAATATTGATTGAAGTCTGGATGCCGCTTGATAACATTATCCAAGAAGGCTAAACCACGCCCCTTGCCTCCTAACGAGCCATCGCCAATACGTGCAAAGTGGGCATATTGATCGAATTTATGCCTATCGAAAAGGGCGACAACACCTTCATTTCTCATGCGACGATAGGCTACTATGGCATCAAAGATAATCTGTCTGTGTGCATCAACATCTTGTAACTTATGCCAAGTGATGTCTTTTAAGAAGGAGGAAACGGGGAATATGGCACGAGCAGACAGCCAACGACTCACATGATTGCGTGAGATATGATAGAGCATGGAGTCTTTTGGTATCTTAAAGATATTGTCTTGTAAGTCTTTTAGGTTACGGATACGCATAACCTCAGTACGTGTTTCAGGATTACGAAAGATGAAGTCACCAAAACCCATGTGCTCTTCAAGAAGATGACGGAGGTCAACACTCATCTTCTTAGAGTTCTTATCAACAAAACGGAAACCTTCGTTCTCTGCTTTCTCACGGTTATCACTCTCCGAGCTCTCTATGATTAAGGGTAGATACTCATCCTCTTGATGAATAGCACGGAGCAACTTTAAACCAGCCTCAGGGTCTTTGACAGAATGAATTGGTTGTCCCGTGGTAGATTGTATGCCCTCTTCTCCATCACTAAGAGGGAATCGCATATCGGAAATAACACCTAAGCAATTATCCTTATAACGCTGATAAACATCCCAGGCTTCCTTATAATTACGGGCAAGAACAACCTTCGGGCGACCACGTTGACGCAAGGAAGCATCGTGCCGAGTCAATGCCTCGGTAGCAAAGTTTTGACTTTGTGTAAGGATATAACTATATAAGTTAGGTAGAATAGACGAATAGAAACGGATGGAATCTTCGACAAGTAAAATCATCTGGACACCTACTTCGCGAATATCGTGCTCTATGTTCATCTTGTCCTCCATTAACTTAATGATGGAAAGAATTAGGTTTGTATTACCTAACCAACAGAACACATAATCAAAGATACTTAGATCTTCATGTTCTATTCGCTTCGTTATGCCATGAGAGAAAGGCGTGAGAACAACGCAATGGATGTCTGAAAACTCTGCTTTCACAGCTCTTGCCACATCGAAAGCATCGTTATCTGCATTGCCAGGCATACATATTACAAGGTCGATATCTACTGTATTCAATACTCGAGAAGCCTCTTCAATGGTCGAAACTTGCGTAAACGTAGGCGGATAACGCAACCCCAGCTCCATATACTCATTATAAATCTTCTCTTCAACACGCCCATCATCCTCTAACATAAACGCATCGTAGGGGTTAGCAACAATCAAAACGTTGTAGATACGACGCATCATTAGATTGACAAAGCTTACATCTTTTAGGTAAAAGTTACTCCATTGAACTGGTACTTGCTCCTTCATCGGCTTGAAACTTAATTTTCTACAAAAATACAAAATAAAAACAATCCACCCTATCTTTTGGTTATTTAAATGATATATTTTTTATTACTTTGCACATTCAACGTGCCTTTGACCTCGCAACAGAGGTATCAAAAAGAAAGGAGAGAACAAAAGTTTTTCGATTTTCATTTGGTTATTTGATAGAATATGGATATATTTGCTGCACCATTCTAACCGAATGACACTAACTAACATAAACAAATAAAGTCAGTTTACTATGGAAGTCGAAAAAATCATGCAAGCGCTGGAGCAGAAGCATCCAGGTGAGTCTGAGTATTTACAGGCAGTTCGTGAAGTTCTTGTCTCAGTACAAGATGTCTACAATCAGCACCCAGAGTTTGAGCGTGCTAGCATCATCGAGCGTATCGTTGAGCCTGAACGTATCATCACATTCCGTGTGCCTTGGGTAGATGATCAGGGCAAGGTGCAAGTGAACATCGGTTATCGTGTTCAATTTAACGGTGCTATTGGGCCTTATAAAGGTGGTTTGCGTTTCCACGCATCAGTAAATCTTAGTATCTTAAAGTTCCTCGGTTTCGAGCAAACATTTAAGAATGCACTCACTACATTGCCTATGGGCGGTGGCAAGGGTGGCTCTGATTTTTCTCCACGCGGTAAGAGCGATGCTGAGATTATGCGCTTCTGCCAATCTTTCATGAATGAGTTATATCGTCATATTGGACCTGATGAGGATGTACCAGCTGGTGACATCGGTGTTGGTGGACGTGAGATTGGTTATCTCTTTGGGCAATATCGTAAGCTAACCCACCAATTCCAAGGAATGCTCACAGGTAAGGGCAGAGAATGGGGTGGCTCTATCCTCCGTCCAGAAGCAACTGGTTATGGCGCTCTCTACTTCGTTCATCAGATGATGGAGACACACGGACTTGATATAAAGGGTAAGACCGTAGCTCTCTCTGGATTTGGTAATGTGGCTTGGGGTGCTGCTAAAAAGGCAACAGAACTAGGTGCAAAGGTCATCACATTGAGTGGTCCTGATGGTTACATCTACGATCCAGATGGCATTAGCGGTGATAAGATTGAATACATGTTAGACCTTCGCAATAGTGGTAACGATGTTTGCGAACCATACGCAGAGAAGTATCCTGGAGCACAGTTCTTCAAGGGGCGTAAGCCATGGGAGCAGAAGGCTGATATCTACTTGCCATGTGCTACACAGAACGAATTGAATGGTGAAGACGCTGATAAGATCTTAGCTTATAAGCCATTGTGTGTTGCTGAGGTTTCAAATATGGGCTGTACCGCTGAAGCTGCTGATAAATTCACCGAGGCTAAACAACTCTTTGCTCCTGGCAAGGCTGTTAATGCTGGTGGTGTTGCTACATCAGGTCTCGAGATGTCACAGAACTCTCTCCGCCTCTCTTGGAGTCCGGAAGAGGTTGATCAGAAGCTCCACTACATCATGAGCTCTATCCATGAGCAGTGTGTGAAGTATGGTAAGCAAGCTGATGGTCACATTGACTATATTAAGGGCGCAAATATTGCAGGCTTTATGAAAGTAGCGAAAGCTATGCTTGCACAAGGTGTCGTATAAATAAAACCAGTCATTCCTCCCCCTCTATTCCAATCTTTATAGATGAGAGGGGGATACAAACTACTAAGAGAAGGCTGGTTTATTAATTGATTATTTATGAATACATTCAGACTTCTCTTGGTAGTTTTTTTATCACTACTAAGTTGTATTAAATTGGCAGCACAATCTTCGCTGCCAGATGGCAAAGCATCTTATTATAGTAACGGACTACATGGTCGTAAGATGAGTAATGGTGAGCGCTATGATAAGAATGCCTTTACTTGTGCACACCGAACCTTACCTTTTGGAACAAGATTAAAGGTTACAAATCCAAGAAATGGTAGGTCTGTAATTGTAAGAGTTACTGACCGCGGTCCTTTCGTACGTGGTAGAATTGTAGATTTATCCTATGCAGCTGCTCGTGAACTAGGCACCTTGGCTAGTGGAGTTGCTTATGTAAAAGTAGAAGTGGTACCAAAAGACACAGAAATCCCATTCATGAAAGAGTCAAAGGGTATCGAGATGCCTGAGGTGGAATATGGAACTGCAGGTGTATGTTACGAGTTTATACCAGAATGGGAAAAGCAAGAAGAAGATAAGCCAAAGGAGATTGAACGCAAAGTGGATACGCGAATTGATCGTAAATACATCACGCAACAGGTGAAGAGTGAAAAGGCTCAAAGTGCAGAAGGACGTAAGAACCTTCAAAGTTCAACAGGTAGATCTTCGGCACAAGAAGCAAAATCTAAGGCAAATAATTCCACTGCACGCAATACACAATCATCAAATAATCAGCAGCAGGGCATACAGCAGAGGAAAGCAAATACACAACAAAATAAGCAGAACACACAAAACCAGAATGCAAAGAATGGTTCTAGTAGTAGCTGGACGAACTTCTTTAAACGAATCAAAGATGGTGTAACAGGCTTATTTGAGTAAGTCGTAGACTTTCTAAGGCATAAGGGAGAATATTCTGTCAAGCAGATGAATAAGGGGGATATATCCCTGCAAATAACGGATATAGAGGTTAATTGCCTATCCCCTTCTGATTCACATTGCTAGAAGAATACTACAGAAAGAAAAACATAACCCAAGGACTTAAACAACAACTGGGATAGACGTTATCGCCTATCCCAGTATCTGTCGTATCAAAGCTAATTATCAGGTGTTAGTCATATATCACAATATATATTCAATCAGTCGTATGATCTATTTACTTGTCTTAATGTTGAATTCTGTTACTTTACTTATACTCTTTTGCCCTTGTAAGACGGTTACAGCAAAGGTTGCCACACCTGCCTTAAGACGCTTATCAGCCTTCACAATAGCTGTATAACGAACGCCCTTACCTGGCGCAATACTCTCTATGTGGACTGATGGACTAACATAAATATGCTGATTACCACTTGTTTCTAATACTGATGGTTGTACATCCGTGATCGTCTTATCACTATGATTCATCACTTCAAAGATAATCTTACCAACTTCATTGCGTGATAAAACGCCATCCTGATTATCATCAACAAAACGTGCATTGATTATCTCAATGTTCGGAACGTACTTATAGTTACCTGCCAACAGCTCCACGCTTGATTCTGAAGGGGTCTTACTCTTTGGTTGAGCAGCACTATAATTGCCAGTATAATCACTTCCTTCGAAATCATAAAGACGATCATCACCAGAATTAGAAGCACTGAAACCGCTACTATCTACACGATTTGGAACAGCATAAACATCTGTTTGAGTATCATTTCCATAAGTAGAACGCTCTTTTTGCTCACGTGCTTTACGCTGCTGCACCTTCTCATAATGATCGTGAACATCATCTTTAGCACGCTGATCAGCCTTCTGCCCCATCGCAGCACCAATCACAGCTCCACCAGCCATACCAACTATTGTTCCTATATCTGAACCTCGACCGCCACCAGCAATTCCACCGATAGCACTTCCCAAAATACTACCCAACGAACCACCTGACATTGCACCAGAACCAGCATAGGTTCCACAACTACTCAGCAAAATAGCTGTAGATATGGGGAGGATAAATAACTTCTTCATACTTGCCTGTTATTTTATGTTTGCAAAAGTAAGAATTACATTATAGTTCAGCAAAGACATTTCCCTACTTGATGAGGGGAAAACCCTAAAAGATCTAAATAGTTTATCCATCCTTCTGATTGTCAAAACATAAGAGATACATTTTTTATTATGATTCTATTGGAAGATATAGCATCAGATGATCAAACGCAATATAACGTTTATCAGCCCAAGTGATAATACCGATAGCATCGTTCAACGTACAGTTTCTTAACTCTTCATGCTCTGAAACAGAAACTCTATATGACTTCCCATTCTCATCTTTTACAAAGATAAAATCTGGTGTTATAGCTTCCAATTCTTGATAGAAAGTATAGGAATAGGCTGCAAAATCATTTACTACCTCCATTCCCTTTTCAGTTGGAGCTATCCAATCATCTTTTGCACGTGTCAATTGCATCGGACGAAACCACGACACATCCATCATAAACGACTCAAAAGCTATCTTCGTTGGTTTTTCTCCTCCCCAAAAAACAAAGTGTGGATAAGTGATATCATCCTTTGACAGCTTTTCATTGTTCAACCACTGCAAGACAGAACGGGGATGCTGCACACAGGCATAATCCTCACCATTACTATAGAAACTTACAGTGAACTCTTGCTGATGCAGTTTACCAGCCTCACCTTCCTTCTGAAAATAATGACAAAATAGAAGAATTAGAACCTTTTATGAAGGAAAACAACCTATCACGCGTTATTTTTTCAGGATTTTCAGGGTATAGCAAATCTGTTCTTCCCTTCAATAACGATATAGATGTGATTGAAGAAATTTCCATTCAATGCTCAAACATAACTGATATAACCCCTCTTTATCATTTAAGTAATATTAAAAAAATCAGTATAGAAGAAAATGTGGCTGTTGCCCATCCGTTTGATATTAGAAAAATAGCCCAACTCACGGATTTCTTTACCGATGACACGCTTAAAATAGACGGTTTTTTTGACCACCCTACACTGAAACAGCTCCATATAGAGCCTAAAAAAACAAAAAAATTAGACATACATAACGAAAATAATATTTTAGAAAGTCTTAGCATTGCCAATAGTCATATACTAGATTTATCCAATTGCAAGAAACTCACCCAGCTGAAAGGTCTATATATAGCTTATTTGCCTAAAATTGAAGATATTAACTTCATTTTAGATATGCCTACACTCACAGATATTGAAATATGTTCCTGCAAAAAAATTGACAA
>ERZ651108.838-NODE-838-length-14539-cov-10.465272_pt1 | contig 14539 bp, 9 predicted proteins | sample MGYA00512173_ERZ651108 | MGnify/ENA metagenome assembly ERZ651108 | reverse complement strand
TGTCGATAGTATGGATACACACCAATGAAGATTTTCACATCTGGCACCCGCCTCTCCAAGGGAGCCTGCGCCCTCGCCGTTGCTGGCGCTGTCGCCCTGCCCCTGGCACCCGTTCTCGCCGAGAACATTAATATCGCTGCCCAGAACGTTGCCGCACAGAACGTCGCTGCAGGCGACCAGGCAACTGCAGGCGCGTCCTTCGGTTGGGGCGTGCGCGCCTCCTTCCTGTCCTACAACGGTATGCCCCGCGAAATGACCGACGGCGCAGCCTGGGACGCAACCGCAAAGCAGTTCACCTTCACCCCGACCTCCACCACCGTCTCTGAAGACGGCAAGCAGGTCACCCTGCAGGCTGCCGGCCGCCTCTGGTTCACCGGCCACTGCGCCGAAGGTCAGGACCCCGAAACCGGCTGCGCCCTGAACCTCACCTTCTCCAACCCCCGCGTGGAACTGAACCTCGCTGACGGCACCGGCTCCCTCTACATGACCGTGCGCACCAAGAACTACGCCTCCGGCAAGTTCGAGGGCCCCATGGAAGTCAAGATGGCGACCCTGAGCACCGGCACCGCCAAGCAGAGCGAGAAGGACGGCGTGGTCAGCATCAGCGGCATCTCCGCGAACCTGACCGCCGACGGTAACCACGCCTTCTCCGACTTCTACAACGAAGGCGCCAGCCTCGACCCGCTGAGCATCTCCTACAACGGTAGCGCAGCTAACACCCCCAAGAGCGCCTACAGCGTCGCCGAGTCTTACAACACCGGCGCGGGCGTGAACCTGCCCCAGAACACCGCACGTCTGGGCCAGAACCACATCGTGCACGTGGCACCCCCGAGCTTCGGCGGCGACACCACCTACACCGTGCTGACCAGCTCCAACCTGAAGATGACCGACACCGGCGTCCTGAAGGCCAACAAGGGCGTTTTCGCGGTGGATGCTGACGGCAACCGCATGCTCGTCATCAACAGTGAGACCAACAAGCCCGAGCTGTACACCGTAACCGCCGAAGGTAAGCTCGTCTCCTCCGGCACCTACTCCGACGCAGACCTCGGCACCACCACCGTCAAGGCAATCGGCTACAACCCCGCCAACAACACCTGGGGCATCGTCAGCATTGACGGCCAGGGCGGCGGCAAGCTGACCATCATTGATGCATCCGGCAAGGCAACCTCGCAGGCTCTGCCGAAGCCCGACTCTATCGACCCGCAGGTTGTGAACGCCTACTCGCTCGACGAGTACTACGGCGACTCGTTCTCCAACAACACCGTGACCCTCGCACCGCTGCCCGACGGCAGCTTCGTGTACGCGCCGTCGACCTCCATCTACGATGCGGCCGGCGAAAAGGCGGTTCAGAAGGGTCACCTGCTGCACATGAGCAGCAACGGCGTGTCCCTGGTGCCGAACTCTTCACCCGCAGGCTACGACACCGCCCTGCCCTCGACCCTGGTCAGCCCCAAGGGCTACATTTACCGTTGGAACAACTGGTACGGCGGTAAGGTGCAGATCCTCAAGTACGAGAACGGCACTTTCAGCGTGGTCCGCGAGTCCGCAACTCTTGAGGGCTTCGAGAAGACCGAGGTTGCCACCATGTTCCTGACCCGTGCGGGCAACGTGGTTGTGGTGGACGCATCCGGCTCCCGCCTGGTGTTCATGGATGAGACCCTGAACAAGGTGAACGAGGTGGTGCTCTCCTCGATGCGCAAGACCGACAAGAGCGGCGGCTACAACGCTCTCGAACTGCCCAACGGCGATATTATCTACCCGACCAGCTTCGAGAACCCGAACACCTACGAGGATCAGCTGTGGCTGAACCGCCTGGCAGCGAACTCGGCACCGGAACAGACCCCGGCACCCGAGCCCACTAAGTCTGCTGAGCCGACCGTTGCTCCCACCGTAGCTCCGACCGTGGCACCGACTGCTGAGCCGACTAAGGCACCCGAGCCGACCGTTGCTCCTACTGCAGAGCCGAGCGCTGAGCCCACTAAGCCTGCTGAGCCGACCGTTGCTCCCACCGTGGCACCGACTGCAGAGCCGACCAAGCCTGCAGAGCCGACTGTTGTACCGACCGAGGTTCCCTCTGCAACTGCTGAGCCGACCGTCGAGCCCTCGGCAACCGCAGAGCCTAGCGTGACTGCAGAACCTTCTGCAGAGCCGACTATGGAGCCTTCCGCAACCGCTGAGCCTTCCGCAACCGCTGAGCCTTCCGCAACCGCCGAGCCCACCGCAGTGCCTTCGGAGGAGCCCACCTCGCCGTCTCTGCCGACCGCGTCCGTGGCACCTTCTGTCGCCCCGAGTGCTTCTGCAACCCCGAGTGCATCGGTGAGCGCATCCCCGACCGCGGTTCCGAGCGTTCCCGCCGTGACCCCCTCGGCGACCGTGTCCGCGTCGGTATCCGCATCGGCATCCGCTAGCGCGTCTGCTTCTTCGAGTGTTTCTGCGAGCGCGTCGAGCTCCGCAAGCAGCTCCAGCAGTGCTTCGGTGAGCGCATCGGCGAGCGAATCGGCATCTTCGAGCGCTTCCGCTTCCGCTTCTGAGAGCAGCACCGCCGACCAGAACACTGCCGGCCACAAGGGCGGCTCCAACGGTGGTTCTGACGCTGGTTCCGGCGCATCCGACAACTTGGGTGTGAGCGGTTCCAATGGCGGTTCCTCTAACGGTGGTTCCTCCCTCGGTGGCGGTTCTTCCGCAGGTAGCTCCTCGACCTCCGGTAGCTCCTCCTCGAAGCTGGCTCAGACCGGCGCATCCGGCGCTATGTTCGCCGCAGCAGCTGGTGCTATCACCCTGGCTGCAGGTACCGCACTGGTTGTGGCACGCCGCCGCAAGAGCTAAGATTTAGCCTTCGCGCAACACCCCGCTTCGTTACTCGTGTTCATGAGTAGGGAAGCGGGGTGTTCCTTTCATACAATGAAAATATGACTATTCTGAATGTAATCGCAACCTCGCACGGCACCGACTCGGTCGCCGGTCGCGAGGCTATCACGCTGATTCGTGAGCAGATTAAGTTCCTGCTCGCGCAGCGTAACGACGGTGTGGAGTACCGTATCCATGCCGCATATGTGGATGTGGAATCTCCCAGCGTTGATGATGCCGCAGCCTCCCTGCCCAACGATGAGCCCTGCGTGATTGTGCCGATTCTGTTGTCGACCGGCTTCCACACTCAGGTGGATTTGCGCCGTGCCGCACGCAATAGCGGCATTGAGCGTATCAGCATTGGTGAGTCTCTGGGCCCGGATGCGCGCCTTGCCACGCTGACCCGCGCCCGTTTGGAGGAAGCTGGCTGGACTCCCGGCGACGGCCCCGTGGTTCAGGGTGCGGCGGGTTCTTCCCGCGCTGATGGTCGCGCGGACATGAGCCGTGCGGCTGAGCTGCTGGCTGAGGAGTTGCACGTTCCGGTGCATCACGGCTTCATTGCCGCGATTGATCCGAAGTTCCACGAGGTGGTTGACGAACATCAGCCTAAGTTTGCTGCAACCTACCTGCTGGCGGAGGGTTTCTTTGCCGGTAAGATGCGCCGTGATGCTGAGTCGACCGGTGTGCCGGTAAAGGTTGCCGCGCCGCTGGTGAACGCGCAGGGTGGCGCTTCTGCTGCCGTGGTGGCGGAGTGCTTTATTGACCGCATGGATGAGGCTATTGCCCAGCTGGATGCCGCCTAACAGCTCAGGTTTGCGGTGCGTGTAGATGCGCTCGTAAGGCTGAAAGTGTTAATACAAAAAACCTCGGGACGTCATGGTCCCGAGGTTTTTGTGTTGCTGTGTTTGAGTAGCCGTAGGTGGCTGAACGTTTAGGCGGTCTTGAGGTAGACGTCGCCGTCGCGGACCTCTACGGGGTAGACCTTGATGGAGTAGGAGGGGTCAGAGAGGCACTCGCCGGTGGTCAGGTCGTAGACCTCCTTGTAGAGGGGGGAGGTGATGGTGGGGTTGCCGTTCTTCTCGCCGACGATGCCGCGTGCGAGGACCAGTGCCTGGCTGTGCGGGTCGAGGTGGTCGCTGGCGAAGATGCCGTGCTTGGTCTTGTAGATGGCGTACTGGTAGCCGTCGACCAGGGCGACTTCACCCCAGTTTTCTTCGAGGTCAGATTCGGCGCAGATGCGTACCCAGTTCTCAGCCATGGGGGTTTCCTTTCGAAGTGGTGGTCTGCGCCGCGCGGGGTGCAGGACACAATAGCGGTTCGTGTGTTCTTTGTTTGGAGTTTACCTTATGAAACCCACATTTGGAAATGGGGCACGCGGAGGGTGCTAAAGGTTATTTTTACCCTAAAAAGACGACCTTGAATTTTGTAGATTAGCCTTACCTAATTTAATTTCAGGTAAGGTGAGAATACCCTATTCCAGCCCGGTATTCCGCGGATTTTTTGGAAAATTTTCCCAAAAAATACGGATTTTCGATGCTTCGACCCCGCGCTAGAGTGTACGATAAAAGTCGTAGTTTAAAACGCCTTTTGACTGCCTGAAAAAACAACATAATCCCACACAAAAATGTTTCGTAATTTTCAGATGCATTCTAAAGAAGCGGGCGCTTCAACTACTCGGTACGCATCAGATACGAGCCCAACGGCACGGAAACTAGGAGTTCCAACGCCGGGCACGGTCCAGTCGCACACTGAGGGTAGATAAGTGTCATGAACTACCTGCATTACAACTAGGAAGGAAAATCCATGTCGCACACCCCCCGCAACATTCTCGTTGTCGGCGCAGGCCCCGCTGCGTGGCGTTTTGTACGCGCGTACCACGAAGGCGCTGAAGCTGCCGGTCGCGCAGCGGACACCATCACCGTCCTCAACGATGAGCCCTACATCCCCTACGACCGCGTTGCTATCGAGAAGATTTTCAAGGACACCGAGAAGGACCTGACCCTCGGTGACCCCGAACTGTGGAATGCAGAGAACATCAACCTGGTCAACAACTGCCACGCAGAGAAGCTTGACCGCACCCGCCGCGTCGTCACTGACACCGAGGGCAACGAGTACCCCTACGACGTGCTGGTTTTCGCAACCGGTTCCCGCGCGGTTCGTATCCCCATTCTTAACTCGGACGCAGCACACGTCTTCCGCACCATCGATGACGTGAAGAACATGGTCTCCGAGGTCAAGCGCCTGCAGGACACCCTCGGCCGCGCACCCCGCGGTATCGTCGTCGGTGGCGGTCTGCTCGGCCTCGAAGCAGCTGAGGGTCTGAAGGACCTGGGCGCAGAGCCCACCATCCTGGACGTGGCTCCCTGGCTGCTGTCCGTTGAGGTTGACCAGGGCGGCGGTTACGCCGTGAACGCCCAGATTAAGGCAACCGGCATTGAGATTGAGACCGGCGTGTACATCTCCGGCATCAACAAGGACGCTGACGGCAACGTCGTCTCCGTCTCCATCGCAGACTCTCCCTCCGAGGACGCAGAAATCCGCACCCTGCCCGCCGACATGGTGGTCTTCGGTGCCGGTATTCGCCCCAACGACGAGCTGGCACGCGAGGCTGACCTGGCACTGGGTGAGCGCGGCGGTATTCTCGTCAACGACGCATGCCACTCCTCCGACGAGCACATTTGGGCTATCGGTGAGGTCGCCTGCGTGCTGGGCCGCACCTGGGGTCTGGTCGCACCGGCTAACGCTATGGCTGACGCTGTGGCAGCTAACCTGCTCAACGACAACGAAGAAGCTCAGGTTGAAGAGTTCGACATCGCAACCAAGCTGAAGTTCTCCGGCGTTCAGGTGGCTGGCTTCGGTGACCGCCGCGGCACCACCGAGGGCTGCCTCGAGGTTCTGTTCGCAGACCCCGCACGCGGCATGTACCAGAAGATTGTGACCAGCGGCGACGCAAAGACCCTGCTCGGTGGTGTGTTCGTCGGTGACACCGCTCCCTTCGACTCCCTCAAGCCCCTGCTCGGTCGCGAACTGCCCGCTGAGCCGAACGTCTACCTGACCGCAGCTGGCGGCGGCGACGGCATCCCCGACACCGAACTGCCCGACGACGCAATCCTGTGTTCCTGCAACAACATCAGCTTCGGTGCTGTCCGTGAGGCAATCGTAGACGGCAACCACGATGTTGCATCCTTGAAGTCCTGCACCACCGCGGGTACCCAGTGTGGTTCTTGTGTGCCGATGCTGCAGAAGACTCTGGAACAGCAGATGAAGAAGATGGGTCTGACCGTCTCCAAGGCACTGTGTGAGCACTTCGACTTCTCCCGTGCAGAGCTGGCTGAGGCTGTGCGCCTGACCAACCTGGACGACTTCGACTCCGTGCTGGCACGCTTCGGTCGCGGCGGCGACGGCTGTGCAATCTGTAAGCCGACCGTTGCGTCGATCCTCTCCTCCTTCCGCAACTCCTACGTCCTGGACGCAGGTCGCGGTGGCCTGCAGGAGACTAACGACCGTGCACTGGCGAACATGCAGAAGAACGGCACCTACTCCGTCGTTCCGCGTATTCCCGCAGGTGAGATCCCCGCTAAGAAGCTGGGCGTCATCGCAGAGGTCGCTGAAGAGTTCGGCCTGTACGTGAAGATTACCGGTGCACAGCGTATCGGTATGTTCGGTGCTCGCCTGGAGCAGCTGCCCTACATTTGGGAGCGCCTGGTGGATGCAGGCTTCGAGTCCGGTCAGGCATACGGTAAGTCCCTGCGTAACGTGAAGTCCTGCATGGGTTCGACCTGGTGCCGCTTCGGCGTTCAGGACTCCACCGGTATGGCAATCCAGCTGGAGAACCGTTACCGCGGCCTGCGCTCCCCGCACAAGTTCAAGTTCGGTGTTTCCGGTTGTAACCGTGAATGTGCTGAGGCACAGGGTAAGGACGTTGGTCTGATTGCAACCACCAACGGTTGGAACCTGTACCTGGGTGGTAACGGTGGTGCAAACCCCGCTCACGGTCGCCTCTTCGTCAAGGACGCTTCCAGCGAGGACATCATCCGCTACATTGACCGCTACCTGATGTACTACATCCGCACCGCAGACAAGCTGCAGCGTACCGCTCGCTGGCTTGAGGACCTGGATGAGGAGCACGGCGACGGTCTGGCACACCTGCAGTCCGTCCTCATTGAGGACTCCCTGGGCGTGTGCGAGGACCTGGAGCGCGACATGCAGCGTCACGTTGACTCCTACGAGGACGAGTGGGCAGCAACCCTGAAGGACGAGCGTCGCCTGCGCCGCTTCCGTGCCTTCATCAACGAGCCCAACGGCAGCGACGAGGGTTCGCACCTGTACGTGCTGGAGCGCGAGCAGATTCGCCCCGCAACCCCCGAGGAAATTGCGGCGGCAGAAGCTGGCGAGTCCAACACCGTCCTGCTGACCGGTGCCAAGATTCCCGTGGGTAAGCCCAGTGACCTCAACCCGGTCCCGGCAGCATAGTATGTGCCCGAAGATTCCTCCGTTCCCGCCCCGCGAGTTCGCCACTATTGACGAGGTGCTCGCGGGCGGGGCGCCCGGGCACACCCTGGACGATAGCGTGACGGAACGCGGCATTCTTCTGCCCGGCGAGCCCGCCGAGAACCCCGGCAAGGTCTACATTGTGGGCGGTGGCCCCGGTGCCGCTGACCTGCTGACCCTGCGTGCGGCACGTGCCCTGAGTGAGGCTGACGTGGTCCTTCTGGATCACCTCGCCCCGCAGGAGTACGGCGAGTACGCACCGAACGCCCTCATCGTTGATGTGGGCAAGGTTCCCGGTAAGCACGCTGTTCCGCAGTCCCGCATTCAGCAGCTCATGATTGATTACGCGCTCTCGGGTAAGACCGTGGTGCGTTTGAAGGGCGGCGACCCGTACGTGTACGGTCGCGGCGCTGAAGAGCTGGATGCGTGCATCGCCGCCGGCCTGGAGGCTGAGGTTATCCCCGGCATTACCAGCGCCATTGCGGTTCCTGCGCGTGCGGCTATTCCGGTGACCCTGCGTAAGGTGTCCTCGATTTTCACCGTCATTTCTGGTCACTCCGGCCTGTCGGAGACCGAAGTGTCGGCTGTTGAGGCGACCCTGCGCGCCCAGGGCACCGTGGTGCTGCTGATGGGCGTTCGTACCCTGCCCGATACGGTGGCGTCTCTGCTCTCTCGTGGGATTGAGGCTGACACGCCGCTGGCAACCATTGAGAACGGTTTCTCTGAGAAGGAGCGCGTGACTGTCACGACCCTTGAGAACGCTCAGGTGGATTGCGCATCGGTCAAGGCGCCGGCTATTACCGTCATCGGTGAGGTCGTGCATTATGCTCGCGATAATCAGAACCGCTTTGTGAGCGAGGTTCACGAGCGTCTGCGTGAGCGTTCCACCTCCTAGAGGCGGTGCGCTAGATAGCACTGTGCATTAGATAGCACGGTGCGTTAGATAATATTGCGCAGCCCCGCATCCTTGGTTTTTCCTAGTTGCCAAGGAGCGGGGCTGTTGCTGTGCCCGGAGATATGGTGAAGCTGTTGACAGTGTTGACGGTATTGGCAACGTTGACTGTGCCGGCTTTGCCGATACTTCGGGTTTGAAAGACTTTCAAAGTAATATTAAGAAACATCTGCGAACCTCCTGTAAGTACACCCTAAATTGTGGTTAAGCTGAAACTAAGAACAACCCAATGGAGGGAATGTATTCTATGGCAGAATCGACAGTTCAACACAAGCGCTTGGGAGCGGTGCCGACCAAAGTGCAGGGTGGGGAGAATCCCCCAAAGCAACCTTCCGGCTCCCAAAACTACGCGCAGAAGGCGCGGGTCTCACGCGAAGCCCTCAACGAGCTACTTGCACCCGTGCAGAAGCGTATCTATGCCGGTCAGGCAATCGCGGCGCTCTCCGGCATCGCAGCTATCTGGCCGTACATCGTGCTCACACGCCTCGGTGATCTATTGCTACCCGCAGTCGGGGGAGCAAGCATCCCCGCCGACCGCGTGTGGGTGCAGGTTCAGGAACTCTTTGCCGCCTTCGGCCTGCAGATTGGCCTGTACTTCGTGGCTCTCATAATCACACACTTGGCTGATGTGCACCTCAAAACCCACCTGCAGCAGCGCATCCTCACCCACCTGGGACGTGCGCCGCTCAGCTGGTTCTCATCGACCTCCTCGGGGCGAGTGCGCAAGGCATTGCAGGGCGATACGACGACCATCCACACTCTCATCGCGCATAAGCCGGTTGAAGTTACCGCTGCGGTCGTCACCCCGCTTGCCCTGCTCGTGTACAGCTTCACGCTCAACCCGTGGCTGGGTCTGCTCACCATTGCGACCTTGCCGCTGTACCTGCTTGGGCAGATGTGGATGACCCGCGGCATGGGTGAGAAGACCGCCCACATGGACGACTACCTGGCTGAAACCAGCGCCCGCGCCGTCGAGTTCGTGGACGGCATTGAGGTCGTCAAATCCTTCGGTAAAACCGGTGCCGCGCATGCCGCGTTCGCGCAGGCTGCCCGCCGCTTTGCCGACTTCTACTGGGATTGGTGTGGGCCGCTGCTGAAGGGTTCTTCGCTCTCTACGGCGGTTATTTCGGTGCCGGTTGTGATGCTCGTGAGCCTGGGCGGTGGCGCACTCATGGTGCAGGGCAACCACGCTTCGACGTCGCAGGTTATGGTGTGTGCTCTCATCGCGCTGGTTATTCCCCTGAGCCTGGACGTCATCACGAACACGGCCTGGTCGTACCAGATGGCGGGTAATGCTGCCCTACGCCTAGTGGATATGACCCGCGTGCGTGAGTTGCAGGCCCCGCCTGAGAGCGCCGATAGCGCTGATGCGGGTGCCCCCGGTACCTCTGAGGAACGCACCGGTGTGCATTTTGAGGGGATCAGTTACTCCTATCGCACTGAGGCTCCGGCGCTTTCCGAGGCTCCCTCGTCGTCCGGTGATGATGGCTCCGCGGCAACCTCCTCTGTGGTGAATGCGGTGGATGGGGTAACCCTGAGCCTCGCACCGGGCACCGTCACCGCGCTTGTGGGCCCCTCCGGTAGCGGCAAGAGCACCCTCGCCACGATGCTGGCACGGTTCCAAGACCCCGATAAAGGGTGCGTGCTCATCGATGGCACGGACGTGCGCGCCATGAGCGAGGAACAGCTGTACCGCTCGGTTGCCTTTGTGCTACAGCGGGCACAGATTCTGCGCGCTAGCATCCGCGATAACATTCGCCTGGCTGTACCCGATGCCGACGACGAACGGGTCATTGAGGCTGCGCGCCGTGCCCAGATTTGGGAGGACATCCGTGAACTACCGAACGGTCTAGACTCGGTCATCGGCGAGGACACGAACCTTTCGGGCGGACAGAAGCAGCGCATCGTTATCGCCCGGGCACTGCTCACCAACGCGCCCATCCTGATTCTGGACGAGGCTACCGCCAACACCGACCCGGACTGCGCCGCGCAGATTCAGCGGGCCCTCACCGAGCTGACCCGCGACCGCACGGTGCTGGTTATCGGGCACACTGCCCAGGTGGTTGCCGGAGCCGACCAGATCTGCATCATGGAGGGTGGCCGCATCACCGCGCGCGGAACCGCCGAAGAGTTGGCAGAGCACCCCTATTGGCGTTCGCTAAGCGGGGGAGAGGCTTCCCGATTCGTCGCTGAGGGTTTGAACGATGACGAATCCAAGGAAGGAGAGAACCGTGACTAAAACTGCGACTAAGACAGTCACTAAAGCTGATGACACTATGAGCAACACGGTAAGCACCGCCGCGTACCGCGCCGCCCGCCGGGAGGAGTCGCACAGTGCGGTCGGGTATATGCGTGACCCACTCCTTCTGCGCCAGTACCGGGGGCTCCTCAACGACCGGGGTAACGCCCAGCTGAGCCGCGCGCTCGCCTGGGTGACTGCCGGCGGTATCGTGGAGGGCCTCGTATACCTTGCTATTATTCCCACCGTGGTGGCGCTCGCCTCGTCGGCACCTGCATGGGGTCTTGGATTGGGAGGCTGGCTCACAGTGTTGGGCGTATGCGCCGTCGTTGGCGCGGTGTGCACCTACGCCATGAACCTGGGTGCCTACCGCGCTGCCCTGGAGGGTCTGCGCGTCATGCTGGTGAAGGTGGGCGATCGCCTGGCGAGCCTGCCGCTGGGCTGGTTCGATGCGGGCCTGAACGGGCGTATGTCGCGCCTGGTCACTGAGGGTCTTATGTCCATCGGTACGGGTATCGCTCACGTGGCGGTGCCGGTTCTGCGTAACACAATTGCGGCCCTCGTACTCATGGTGGGTGTGCTTATTTGGCAGCCCATGCTGGGGATAACCCTTGCCGCCTCGCTGCTGGTCATTGCGGCGCTGACAGTGTTTTCAAACCGTCTGGAGCACTACTCGCATTCGCTGACCGACCCACTTGAGCGTGAGCTCTCCTCGCGCATCGTGGAGTACGCTTCGTGCCAGGGTGCCCTGCGCTCCGCGGGCAGGAGCGGCAACTATGAGCCGCTCTACTCCGCTATTGAGCGCAGTCACGGTCGTCGTGTGCGTGCCCTGTGGATTTCGACCCTTGCCCTCGTGCTGGGCGGAATGAGCACCCAGATTGTGGCGGTTTCGCTCATCTACGTGTCGGTGCAGATGGCGCTGACCGGATCGCTTGACCCCGTCTCGACCGTGGTGTTCATCGGCGTGATGTTGCGCTTCACTCGTGCGATTCAGGATGCGGTCAGCTTCCTGGTTGGCGCGGAGAACTCGCGTATCCCGCTCGCGGACGTGAACGAAATCCTCTCGTCCGAGCCGCTCCCCGTACCCGAGGAGCCAGCGCATCTGAGCGATCCTGGCAGTGTGAGCGTTGAGAATGTGAGCTTCTCGTACACGCCGGGCGTTCCGGTGTTGCGTTCGCTGAGCTTCACAGCCGAACCAGGGTCGCTCACAGCTATCGTGGGCCCCTCCGGTAGCGGTAAGACCACAGTGTTCAAGCTGTTGGCCCGCTTCTGGGATGTTGATTCCGGTACGGTGCGCGTGGGTGGTGTGGATGTGCGCAAGCAACGCACCGAGCAGCTCATGGCTCAGCTTTCGATGGTTTTCCAGGACGTGTATCTTTTCGACGGAACCCTCATGGAGAATATTCGCGTGGGTCGTGAGGACGCCACCGACGAGCAGGTGCTTCGGGCCACGTCCCTGGCGGGTGCCGATGAGATTGCGGCGCGCCTGCCGGAGGGGTGGCAGACCCGTGTGGGTGAGGGCGGAGGCCGTCTTTCCGGCGGTGAACGCCAGCGTGTTTCCATTGCTCGTGCCCTGCTCAAGGATGCACCTATCCTGCTCTTTGACGAGGCGACGAGCGCCCTGGACCCCGAGAACGAGGCCTCGGTGCAGCAGTCCATTCGCCGTCTGCGGCAGCGTTCGACCGTGTTGGTTATTGCGCACAAGCTGGACACGGTACGTGACGCCGATCAGATTGTGGTGCTTGATGAGCATGGCGCCCTGGCGCAGATTGGTACCCACGAGGAGCTCGTGGCGGTGCCGGGCATGTACCGCACCTTCTGGCAGGCGCGCGTGAATGCGGCGGGCTGGAAGCTCTAGCGGACCCTCGCATCCGTTTGCTCGGCGCAATTGGTCGCAGTGTAATCATCGCTACTACAGATGAAAGGCACAGGAACATAGGAAAGCGGGGCGGGTATCAACTGATACCCGCCCCGCTTCCTCAGAGCCTAGACCTTGAAGTCGTTGCTGCTACCGGAGCTAGAGCTACCAGAACCGCTGGACTTGCTTGCCGAAGCCGATGAGGAGGGACCCTCAAAGACCTTGCGGAATTGGTCGCTGTACTGGGACACGAAGTACTCGCGGCTGGTTACGCGCCACTTGCCCTCGGCGTACACCACGTAGATAACGACATCCAGGGTGCTTGCCTTCTGAGGCTCACCCGTGCCCTTCTGGTAGATGGTGTATTCCTTGACAACATCCCGGCAGGGGAACGCCACAACAGCCAAATCGGAAGAGGCAAGAGCCTTCGCATCGAGATCGTCACGGATGCTCAGCTTGCTCTCGTAGTCCTTGGTCCAACCACCCGCGGCGTAGAGCTTAGCAATAGCCTTCAGGTTGTTGACCAGGCCGCTGTCAGCGCCGTGGACCAGACCCTTGAGGTACTGCAGGTCGCCGTTGTACATCGCGGCAATGTACGCGCTCTGGTAAGCAGCCAGGGTCTTGTAAGCGCCTTCGAGGGAGACGGTACGCTGAGCCACCGTATCAATGACCGGGATCGAAACATTCTTCGCGGGGGAGGTATCGGTCGGCTCAACGTAGTGTGCAATGGCGGGCTTGTACTCGTACTTGACGTCGCCAATGTACTTCTTATAGTCCTTCATGAACTCGTCGGACGGAATAATCTTCGCGCTGTTACGGCTTGACGAGGACGAAGACGAAGCAGATGCCGAAGCCGAGGCAGACTCAGAAGGCGAAGCCGAAGCTGAAGCCGAGGGGGAGGCGGAGGCGCTCGGGGAGCCGGAGAAAGTATCGCCGGTACCGGTGGGGCGAATATCCTTGTTGAAAGCGCATCCTGCTAGGGCCAGAGCACCGGCGGTCAGACCGCCAAAAAGAACGGTGCGGCGGGTCAATCCGTTTCGGTCGTTAGCAGAGAGGCTGGCGTGTGCACTCGGCCGGAAGGACATGGTATCTCCTGAAAATGGTTGATTGAGGTAGCTCGCTTCACAACGCTGTGATGCGTACGAAAGGATCCGCCTCATCGTTCTTGTATAGTGCGCGGTACAAAGGGTGTACCGGGATACGGGTGTGCCGGAGCGTGAACTGCGGCGGTATGAAGTATCCACTTCCTACTATAGAAGACTGGTTTTAAAACTTCGTCAAAAAACCTGGACATTGTCTTTAAGACACAATAACCCAAAATCGGTGAGGTGCAGGGGCGACTGTGCCTCAACGACTTTGGGCTAGTGATGATTGGATTGATAAGACGAGGCTACTTTCGACCGGGGGTAAGGTTGGGGAGGAGTAGTATGCCCCTGCAGGGCTAGACCTTAGTGGAGCCGTGACCCGAGGACGAAGAACCGCTAGAACCGGCAGAACTGGAACTTCCGGAGCCAGAAGAGGCGGAAGAGCCCTTGCCGCCATTCAGACGCTCGTTCAGATAATCGTTGCCGATTCGCCACCACTTACCCTCGGTGTAGAGCATCACGTGCGGAATGGCTACCTGAGTAATCGCCGGAATCTTGCGTTCGGTGCCGTCCGGCTGATGGATGGCGGTGGCAGAATACTTGGCGTCCATCATGATTTCTACGTAGCCGTCACCGTTCTTCAGGGCGGTTCGAGGCTCCGTATTCCGCATGGAAATGCTGCACGTGAAGTCCATGTACCAGCCGTTCTGCTCATACAGTTCCTTGACTGCTTTAACCTCGTCGATGGCGCTCTTGTCTGCCGGGTAGGTCAGCTCAATCGCCTGATCTGCATAGTGGCCATCCTTGAGCGCGGTGATCTGGGCGCTGTAGTAGGCACGCAACGTCTCGTAGGCGCCCTGGAAGGTCGGTTCTTCACGGTGCGGAACATCCTTGAGGGGCTTGGGTACGTTCTTCGCAGGGGAAGAAGCAGTTGCGGGCTGGTACTCGCCCATGTATTCGCCGGTCAGCTTCAGGGGGCCGGGGTACTTTTCCCAACCCTCAACGAGTGCATCCTCAGATACGGGTACGCGTGCCGCGCTGGACGAGCTGCTCTTAGCGCTTGCTGA
>ERZ651108.836-NODE-836-length-14568-cov-8.975332_pt1 | contig 14568 bp, 13 predicted proteins | sample MGYA00512173_ERZ651108 | MGnify/ENA metagenome assembly ERZ651108 | reverse complement strand
CCAAACGCTCCAAACCAGCGCCCGTATCAATATTCTTGTGTGGCAATTCCTTGTATTCGCTACGAGGAACGGAAGGGTCTGCGTTAAATTGTGACAAAACGATGTTCCAGATTTCGATATAACGGTCGTTTTCGATATCTTCTGCAAGAAGGCGAAGACCGATATTTTCTGGGTCAAAAGCTTCTCCACGGTCAAAGAAAATCTCTGTGTCCGGTCCAGAAGGTCCCGCACCGATTTCCCAAAAGTTGTCCTCGATTGGAATCAAGTGACTTGGATCCACTCCCACTTCAATCCAGCGGTTGTATGAATCTTTATCATCTGGATAGTAGGTCATGTAAAGTTTCTCAGCTGGGAAGTCAAACCATTCTGGGCTGGTCAAAAGCTCATAAGCCCAAGTGATGGCTTCGTCACGGAAGTAATCTCCGATTGAGAAGTTCCCCAACATTTCAAACATGGTATGGTGACGCGCAGTCTTCCCTACGTTTTCGATGTCATTGGTACGGATAGCCTTTTGCGCATTGGTAATACGGGGATTTTCAGGGATAATGGTCCCGTCAAAGTATTTCTTAAGGGTTGCTACCCCAGAGTTGATCCACAAAAGTGTAGGGTCATTTACAGGAACCAAGCTCACTGATGGTTCTACTGAGTGACCTTTGGTCGCCCAGAAATCAAGCCACATTTGGCGTACTTGTGCACTAGATAGTTGTTTCATATTGTCTCCTTATTTACTTGTTTAATGTGATTGGCTTTCCAGCATCTCCACATAGTCAATCGCGACACAGAGGGAAATGACTAGATCTGCATAAGCGTCCTCAAGGACCGTTACATTATAGGTAGATGTCAGATGGAAGAGTTCTTTCTTGATTTCCGCAATCAGCTGATCGCGATCATCCAGCAATTTGAAATTCAAATCCCAGATATTGCCCTCGATACGAAGCCCCAGATTATCAAACTCATACTTATCTCGCCAGAAGGTCAACTTCTTGCGAATGACAAAACTCGAGCCATCCCGAAGCTGAATCTCAAAACGAGGAAGCAAGGTCAAGATTTCTTTACTGATCTGACTAACTTGTTCACCAGTCGCATCATAGATGGTAAAAGTTTTGGGAATCTTAAAAAAATGATCCCTCTACCTGATAGGCGATTTCTCCCCTGTCATCCTTGATAGCGAAGCGTTCGCCTCCAAGACGAAACTTTTGTTTGACAAGAAATGTTTTCATCAACACCTCCAAAAATTAAAAGACAAGCTCATATCACGAAGGGCGAAAAACCGCGGTACCACCTTCATTCAATGAACTTGTCATTCTCTTATTCTTATGCAATTGTATGATTGAGTAGCATGACTTTCTAGCTTAGATGGCTCGCAGCACCGCCATTTCTCTGGACTAAGACAACTGAAAATCAATTCTCAACTTTCTTATTATATCGTTTTTTTAATCTTGCGTCAACTGGAAATGATCTTAAGCAAATAGCACAAAATAGTAATTTATACTAAATAGAAATCTTTCAAAATCTGCTTCTTATTTAAGAACGAAGTAAATCTAGTAATTTTTCATTGATTTTTTGATAATATCCAAAATAATGATCTTCGATATTAAATGTATCCTGAAGAACAAAACGTAAGGTATCTATTGTTTGGTTCAATTTTTTAGAATTTACTATTTTACCATCAATTTCCGATAGTCCATGTGCAACTTTGTTACGCTCACTATTTAGACCGGTAATAACCTTAAGTGACTTCAGTAAGTCAGGAGAGACTTGATAAAAAGTTAGAATATTTTCATAAGATAAAAGGTTTAAGGTTGATTGAGGTGAATAAATTCTTTCCTCTTCATTTTCTATTCCTTTTGCTTTTTTAAATTCTAAATCAATAAAATCTAAAATCTTCTCAAAATCCATGTATTCTTCATTTAATTTTGGTAAGGTCCCATCATATTTGATTAAATCAGGATAATCTTTTTTGATCTTTTCTTCGATGATAAATTCAACATAAGACTTTGATTTGATTAAGACATCTGCTACTTGTCCTCTCTCTTTCAAGACTTCTATCATTAAAAAGTAATTAAGTGCTTTCTTCTCAACATCTGTCAATGGATAGTCTTGAATATCTTTTAAAATAGCTTGCGTTTTAAATACTTTTACAAAGTCATTTAATGTAGCTCGTAAAAAAGATAATTTCTTTTTAGAAAGTAAGTTATTGTATTCTTTTTTTGTAACAAGTTCTTCTGCGGCAAGATAATCATAGGAAGCTATCAAATTTCTTAGATGGCGTTTGATTAAAGATTGATTAAATTTTTCAGCCTCATCTTTAATAGTACGATTTTCATAATCCTTTTGATTATCCTTATTTTCAGCAAATAAGTTCTTTTCTTCATCACTTGAAAGCTGAACGTATGGTCTATTTGCAGATCTTTTAGGAGTTGCAACCTGGATGGCCTGAGTATTATAATCTTTAATTCGATTGAGGGCAAATAAAGCCGAAATAATCTGAGGTGTTCCTGAAGATAGATTTAAGATTAATTGATGATCAGTTCCAGAATATTTTTCAACAATCTGTCCCATAACCTCATACATTTTATCAAACAGATAAACCTCGTCATTTTTTAGAATTGTTGACTCAATCGTCACTTCAGGATGATAATCTTCTATGGAAAAAATAGCTTTCTCAATGAGATCTTGCTTAATCAGCATTTCCTCACTATAAACCAAAACAATCTGCTCCGGTCTATAAGTGCGAGCAATATGTAATAAAGCAGCATCTCGATGATTACTAATTGGATCTGTCGATCCCACTGCTGAGATTAAAATGTTCAAGCTTTCACCTCATTACTTCAATAATTCCAACAAATCTTGATTTAATTCCTTATAGAAATTAAAATCTTTCTCATTAAGCTGATACTGTTCTTTAACTAAAGCCTTGAGATTTTTTAAGACGGATCCTAACTGACGTAGTTCTTCTGATTGCAATGGATCCAATCGATGAGCCAATGTATTTCGCGAAGTGTTCATGTTAATCATCGGTTTAATTTGATTATATAAAGTCCACTCTTTTTTTTCTTTAAGAATTTTACTATAATCCCAAATTCCCAAGAAATACTTTTCTGATTCATCTACATATCTATCCAATAATTCTGGATAACGGTTATCAATATAATCTTCTAAGATAAATTCAGTCAAGGTTTTAATTCTAATGAGTCCTTCACTGAAATTCCCACGTTCTTTTTGCAATTCAATTGTTAGATAAGCACTGAGAGCCTTCTTCTTCTCATCACTCCACTTTCTATTTTTAAGAGTTTGGGGAATGTCTTGTCTATCTAGCGCATCTACAATATCTTGCAATTTTTTACGCGCTTCTTTCAAACCAGAAAAATCTGGTAATTGATTTGCTAACTCTAGAGCTGCCTTATAGTCAAATCTCTGAATGAAATCTCGAATTGTTTTTTTAATTAAAGCATGAGAGAATTTTTCTGATTCGTCTTCTAATGTTCGATCAATGAACTCTGGTACATTATCTTCATTTGTATCAATAAGAAGATCAATATCATCTACATTTTCATGAGGAATATCTGCATTTGAGTCATTCGCAGGGCTTGAAACTTGAACAGCCTTGACATTAATTCCACTAAGTCTATTAATCACAAATAAAGACGACTTAATTTGTGGTGTCGCACTAGATAAGTTGAGAATGAACTCATCATCTTTAGTATAGTACTCTTGGATAATGGATGAAAATTGATCAAACATTGTATCAAAAACAAAAACATCCTCATTAGGAATAACTGGTTGATGAATTGCAATCTCTGGAAGATAAGTAGAGTCAATAGAGTGAAGAGCTTTCTCAATACTTTCCTTCTTATCTCTTGTCCTATCAGAAAAAACGAGAACAATTTTATCTGGACGATATTTTCTAGAGATATGCAACAAAGCTCCATCGTGATAGTTTCTAATCGGATCTGTATCACCGACAGCGGATATCAAAATTTTCATTTCAAAATCTCCTTAATCATGAAATTGGCTTTCCCCATTTCATAAAAAGAGTCTCTGTTAATGATTAATTTTCGTTCTCCTTTATTGGTTTTAATGCTCTTAGTCGGCGATTTCGTCAGTTTAAGAACACCTTTTCCAACCATCTTAGTTTTCATCCGACTGTAGCGTTTTTGTAAAATACCATTCGCTTGTTGAAACATGGTTTTTGTCCAAGCACCACTTCCCGACCCCAAGTAAATAGGATACTGAATATTAGGTTGAATCTTATCGTCAGGAAAATCAACTAAGAAAAAGTTTTTGTATTCATTATAAAAATCTAAAGATTTTTTACCCAGTTCTTCTATCAATTTTCCTGCTTCATGAGTTGTTGTCGTGATAGTAAAAGTTACCCTTGTTAGAGGAGTAATAGCTTCTCTATATAAAGGCAAAGGTTTGGCAGTTAGTGATTTTGCAGAATAATCCCATTTTTGAACTAGAATAATCTGCTCATTATTAAATGGATCACTATCACTAACACGAATCGCATGAAACAAGTCATCAAATTCCTGCCCCTTTTTGGCACCCCATGGAATCATCTTTTTGTTTTCTTTAGGACTTCTCCCACGAAAATCAACTGCATTCTTATTGTTCCAGTCAGGATTTGTGTTCATTAAAATGGTTCGAATTGCCCCCTTCAAAGAACTCCCTGGAATATAAGGATTTCCAAAGGGATCTCTCATAAATTTTACTACTTCATTTATAGAACCGGATCTATGATTCTGGTTGTTCTTTTCCATTTCCAGACCAGTTTCAGCGATACTATAGCCGCCAAAGGAACGCTCCGTAATTCTATTATCATTTAAGAAAGAGATCAAGCGATTATTTCTAGCACTTGGTTTCGTTTCCTGAAGAAATTGTTCAAACTTTCTATCCATCCCCTTTTCAATCATCCGATTGTAAAACTTACCCATATCTGGGAAATAATAGCGATGATCCTCATAGATGAATTCACGTGAAGTGTATTTTTCACCACTCCCAATATGAATGGGGGCCATAGCTAATAAGCTAAATTGAAAAACTCTATAGTCTGTTTTCATCCTTTTACCTCCATTTTTAAAAATAGGGGTTTGGCATAGTTGAAGACAGCATGTGGAAAATCAAGCGGTCTTACATCAACAATTTGCCCTGCAAAGGTTTCAAAAAAGGTCGATCCAGCAGTAAACTTAAATAAGTCTTGTTTACGATAATTTTGGTTAGACACTGTACTAAAAGCAAAACCACTTGATTTGGTCACAAGATAAGAACCTTGATCCATAGCCCTTGGAAGATCCTCGTCTGTTGGTAAAGAAGTCGTCAGAGTCATCACATTTCCTTGATAGGAACGAGTCAGACGACTCTCAAGATTTTCAGGAACTTCTTTGATAGTCAAATCAAAACGACCATAACCACTTGAGCGTTTTCCTCCAATACCAGAGAACTGCAAGCTAGTCATCATCTCATCAAGCAGTGGTGACTCAGTCGCTAATACATAGAGGGCTGTATCATGCAAAAATCGGGTAGTTGCAACTTGGTAAAGCGCTCCATCAACATGAGGTTGATTCTTTGTTACGATATTAGTAACAGCATGCTCCTCATCTTCAAACAAGTCACCGTTGACATAATGATCAAAATTTTCTAGAGGGATAAATTGTAGTTTTTTTGCTAACTTAGCTTGACGACGTACTTCCTTGACATCCTTATTTAAATCAACTTGGTCAAATTTTGGAAATCCGATGGGCTTCGGTAAGAATGGGCGGGCCTTATAAGGGAAGGCATCCGTTAGAACAAAATCATCCTGATTTGCTAAGGATAAAAACTCATCTAATCGTCCCATCTTATTGGCTTCAATCACAAGAGCGGAAAACAAACGGTCTGCCGAAAAAGTCATTTTTGAACTATCCAGAGTTCCTGCTCCAAAATGGGCAGACTCAAAGTCCATGATATACATCTTATAGGTCATATTAGACCTCCGCAGATAGTAGTTTGTTTAATGCATCAAGGTTATATGTTCCAAAAACAGTAGTCGCTTTTAGGTTTTCAAAGCTGACTTTACCATAGCCACGAGAACCTGAGCCACCTAGATAGTCTAACTCAAGAAGTTTCAATCCATCTAAAATGACTTTAAAATCTTCTTCCACTTGCTCTTGACTCTCATCTGTGATTTCATAAATCAATTCAAATGCAAAAGCACTTCTACGGATTGCACGTTCAATTTGTCTCGGATTTGCTTCAGCAGTAATGCGGTCAATAGTATTTTCAAATTTAACTTCAGTATAACTCTTGACACCTAAAGAATCTAACTCTTCCTTGTTAATTAAGAAGGCATCTCTAAAAATGAGTCGTCCTATTTTATAGCGATTATCAGAGCTATTTCCAAATAAACGACTAAGAATTTCTCCATCTTCTCCTGGTTTCTTAGCTAATTTTTCATTATAGACCTTAGCCAGAAGAGTACGCATTTTCCCCTTGATACTAGATGCTGGAATAATCGGTAAGTTTGTAATTGGGTCTTTGATGACTGGTGAATCAATAGCTCCAATGGCAGCAAAGGCATTACTTGTTCCAATATGGAGTCCTGTTTCTAGACGAATTTGTGCTGTTAGTTTAATTTTTGCAAATGCCATTAATCTTTTCCTCCATAAAATTTGAAATAAGCTACTAGTGCTTCCATATAACGACAGAAACGTTGGAGACTTTCCTTATTATTGATTTCTTTTAGAATATCTAAAATTTCAGCCTTTTTCACCAAGTCTTTAACCGCAGTTTCTCGGCCTGATTGATATACAAACTGCACTCTCAAATAGGCAATTTTATCGACTAAATCTTTATAATCTCTAACCTTACTTTCATCAAAAAGGGTACTTGTTAAGCTTAGTAGGTTTCGTATTTTGCTAGTTGTTAAAAGGAATGCATCAGGGTTTCTATAATCTCTAGTGTTTCGATTCAATGATTTGATAACATTTTCTGCCTTATCAACATAATTGTCATCTGTTAAAGTAGCCATATATTAATCCTTTCTAATCTCATAAATGTATAGAAGTAAAGCTAATTCTGCTTCATTGCGTTCCATTCCGCTACCTGTGTACCAAGTAAAGAATAGATCCTTAAATTCTTTAAATTCAGTCTTACTTTCTCTTGGTGTTAAATCTTCCAAACGCGTTAAGTAATAGGCTAAACGCGCTACATTCATTCGGTCATAGTTACGAAGAAGTTCAATCAACTTATAAACAAAACTCTTTCCTCGTTCATCCTGAATACTAAAGTAATGTCTAATCTTTTCCAGTTTTCCTTTGTAGATATGATCTATAAATTGATCAAACTTAAAGGTATAAACTTTATCAAACAAAGAAATACTATCCTTATCATTATCCTTGGCTGCTCCTTCCAGCTTGCCTGTTTCTTCAGCCATGATACTAACCGGAGTTTTATCTGGGAAAAGTCCGATACCTGCTGATAGAGTTAATTTCCCATTCGTCCACTTGATAAATTGTTGGCGCAAGTTAATCGTAAATGCGATAATGTCTTGCCATGAACCAAGGGCGAATACATCATCTCCACCAGCATAGATAATCGATATTTTTTTGTCCTTAGCGAATTGATTGATATAAACCTTAAAGAAAAGACTCATACTTCTTGAGAAGGTTGCTGAACGAGCTAAGGTATTGTATTTTCCACCATCTTGATAAGAAAATCCAGCCATAAAAGCAGCACCTAAGTCATCTACATCTAGTCGGACAACTGCTAGACGTTTGATTCCTTGACCTGTTTGACTATCTTGGGACAGTTGAGCATACTGATCGATATCAGCATACTTGTAGTCTCCAACAAAGACATGAGTTGCCCTAGCTATATCAGTCGCAAAGCTATTTTTGACATAGATACGATTCCAATCTTCCTTATCCAAGTCAGCTTGTGATATTCCTCTTATAAAGGCTCCCGGTCCAATCGGGAGACCTTTTTCTTTGGTGACAATATAGTGCTGTTCTTGAATTTCTTTAGAGAAGCGATAGAGACCAGCACAAATCTGGCAGACTTCTTGGTCATTAAAGGTTGTCATCTCTTGAACTGAGTGGCAAATCGTACACTCTCTCTGAGCACTTTGACCACCTCGGTTCAACTCCAAGAGCGTTTGAGCATCATAGCGAGAGATTTTCTTCTTAGAAATCATGCGACTAGTCGCTTGGTAAACTTTCCTATATCTTGCCAAGGATGTCATGATGTCATTAGCAGAAAATGAACTCCAGCCAAAAGCTACATACAAACGTGTCTGAAAGTTCTTCAACAAGAATTGGTTAAATTCTTCTTCGAAGGACTCTAATACAGCCTTTGTTTTTTCTGTATTTGCCAAGATAAAGTAAGCATGACCGCCTCCTACATAGAGAAGGTTGGCTCTCGTTAATTCCAATTTTTCTAGTAGGCTGTCAGCGATATGTTCCCCCATAAAATCCAGATAAAGGGAGCGCGCTTTGAGTTGCTTGGCTGCCCCAGCCGTCGCGATATTATAGATGAAATCTTGAATCCCTGATAAGTCAAAGCTAGCTAGTAGAAAAGCTTCCTTATCATAGAAAGATTCTTGTTCATGGAAGAGTTCTTTTTGATAATCTGAATCATTTTCAGCAGTCATATACTCCTGAATAGCCGAGGCAAAGCCAGCTGTTAAACGACTATGAGTTGCTAAGGAAATATCCGCTAATTCTTGTGTCTTAGTTGAAGTCGGTACATAAGATAGGTGGGATTCATAGAGATCCAAGAGGGCATCAATCTGATCTGGACCAAAATCCCAGTTCTCAATCTCCTTTTCTATGGTATCCAGTAGGCTGCTATAGTCCGACTGAGAAACTGACTCTTTTGCGTTTTGAGCATAGTTTGGCTCCCTATAAAGCTCTAAACTTTTGATAGGCAAGAAACGCTGGCTATAGACATCTGAAAAAACATTAAAAACATCAGCTTGGTTCCCCAAGTCATCTCCCTTGTATGACGCAAGACTTTGACCTGCCTTTAAGCTAGAAGCAATCTTGGAAGCAAGGTCGGTTATGTAAACCGGACTATCTGTAGCCAGATTGACTTCTACTCCTTTTAAATCGTCATAGACAAGGTGTTGGGCGATTGCTTCATTATCTGAAAAACGTCTGAACCACTCAGCTCCAAGGCTAGTAGCATCTTTTGTATATTTCCCGGAGCGCTGAAGTAGTTTGCCAATATCATGTAATAGCGCTCCATAAACTAAATCAATCTTTTCTTTCTTCAAGCTCTATTCCTCCCATTCCTAGGCTGGTTTTCATGCCCAATCCAGCATACTCTCCAAATTTTAATAACATATTTGCATAAGCCTTGAGGGTACTAGGTCCTGTTATTTTAAAGGTTAACTTGCCCTTAAAGGCAGGGATTTTTTTGCCGTGGACCTTAAAGTAACTCGTCTCCATTCGGTAACTGGTTATCCGACTATGGGACGTCAGATAGTCCAAGGTCTCCTCTTCGATATCTTCCCGATTCTCAAGCAGTCGTCCATACTTCATCATCAGACTTTGAAATATCAAACGCAGGGTAGGAAAAAGCACATACTCTCCCTGGGAGCGAAATCCGGTCGGTGTTTGAAATTGGATGGTGAAAAAGGACTGGTCTTGGTTTTCATTAAATAGATCAAACAGTTCCTCTGAGCTCAAATCCTGCATGGTTACACTTTGAACTGTCAGAGTTGCCAGTCCATATAGGTCAACTTTTTTCAACTCCAACATTGGAGGTAAGATCTGCTTGATGGCATCCTCTGTCAAAAGATGAACCGTCCAAGTCGTTTGGTCCTTTTGATGGATTACCTTCATAGAGTAGGGATTGGTCTCCTGCTCATGAAGCCAGTCCACATAGGTTGCTTCTAACTGCTCCATCAAAAATCCATGAAATTTGGTTGCCAAATCGATGGGTGACTGGTCAATCCGCTGAAAGGATAAACTAATTCTTTTCATAGGCCTCCTTTATCAATTATGCTTAGATTTTAAGCTATCTTTTCTCGTTTTGTTATGTAATAAGGAAATAGGTCCCCTCTCGAGGTAGATATGCTCTTATACAAATTGGTCAAAACTACTGTAGTCAACACAGACAATGAGTTTCCGTCCCCTCGCGAGGTAGATAGGTTCTTATACGATTACATCTTCACAGATTCAACCTTAACGTTAGATCCGTTTCCGTCCCCTCTCGAGGTGAATAGGTATCTATACTGGTACAAACCGTGGCGGAGAAGTTAACACATTCGAGTTTCCGTACCCTCGCGAGGTGAATAGGTTGTTCTACAAGTTTAACATTATCGAGTTAGTAAAAAGCGTGAACCAATGTTTCCGTCCCCTCTCGAGGTGAATAGGTTGTTCTACGAGACCCCTTTAAGAAAAACTTTTTCAAAGTAGCGTTTCCGTCCCCTCGCGAGGTGGATAGGTTGTTTTACCTTAAGTTTAGAAAAGAATATTGATGTCTCAATTTATGCGTTTCCGTCCCCTCGCGAGGTGAAGTTGTTCTAATCAAAGAACTATTTGAAGAAACTAAAACTAAAATGTTTCCGTCCCCTCTCGAGGTGAATAAATTGTTCTACTTTCTTATGGTAGATATTGAAAACTGCACATTTGTGTTTCCGTCCCCTACCGAGGTGAATTGAGTAGTTTACTTTATTTTATAAGAAGACAGAAAATGTTTGAACCTCCAGTGTTTCCGTCCTCTCTCGAGGTGAATAGGTTGTTCTATAACTTAGGAAAGGTTTAAACAAATGGATACAACAAAATTGTTTTCGTCCCCTCGCGAGGTGGATAGGATGTTCTACTGATTGTTTAATCACTGATCATCCTTATTCAGATTCGTTTTCGTCCCCTCTCGAGGTGAATTGGGTGTTCTACTTCTGTAGGAGTCGCAACTTTAGAGCGGTCAGTTGATGGTTTCCGTCCCCTCGCGAGGTAGATAGGTTCTTATACGTGGAGTTCGTTCAATTGATCACCAAGCTTTAAAACAGTTTCCGTCCCCTCTCGAGGTAGATAGGTTCTTATACCCAACATTAATAAAAATAGAAGCCTTTTAAAGAAAGTTTCCGTCCCCTCTCGAGGTAGATAGGTTCTTATACATTAACATTGAGAGAAAAAATCCAACTCGTAAGAGAGTTTCCGTCCCCTCTCGAGGTGGATAGGTTCTTATACGTCGGTTTGGAAGAACTGCAAGGTGTATATTCATTAGGTTTCCGTCCCCTCGCGAGGTGGATAGGTTCTTATACAAGGAAAAATTCATGACACATGCAACTAAAGATAATAAGTTTCCGTCCCCTCTCGAGGTGGATAGGTTCTTATACCTGTTATATGAGTAATGTTGTAACTACACCAATTTCGTTCCGTCCCCTCTCGAGGTGGATAGGTTCTTATACCCCCAGATTTTGTGGTTGGTTTTAAAAACAAACACAAGATATAACCTATTTGGAAACTAATTATAGTATACCATAAATTGTAAGAGTTTTCACATCAAAAAAACAAACAATCTGCATCTTCTAGCTCTCTATCATCGGTATTCAAACGAATAGTCTCTTCTCGATTACCAACATAGACAATAATATTATCAAATTCGCTAGGATCATAAAAATATTCCAATTCTCGAATCAAGACTTGATAACTAGCCTTTTCTAGGTCAACCTCAAAACAAGAGCGTTGGACTCTCATCCCAAATCCTTCTAACAATTTAGCTAATCGTAATCTTCTTTTATTGCTAATAATATCGTAGATTATCAGACAAAAGAGGGATTTCTTTTTAGCAAATTCCTTTTCTTCTCCTGATAAATGATAATATAATCCCATCACTCTTCTCCTGTATAGGCTGTTACATACAAATGACTATCCTTCTGTTCAAAAGCCCGAATCAAGCGCTTAATCTGCTGGTCAGCCGTGTAAAAGAAAGAATAGCGCTTTTTATCCAGCTCGATATACTGATGTATCTCTAGCATCCTCTCTCTCATAGCTAGAAGAAATACTTTCCTTCCCTCATCTTTTAAAATAAAAGTACCATCAGCCTTTGTTTCAAAATGCTCATCTTTTAAACTCTCTTCCAAAATCAATTGCATGATCGTATTGTCCACAATGACTGGTCTCCACTCCTCCATCAAATCGCTCGCAAGACAAGCGTGATGACCATGGCTCTGATGTAGGACACCAAATCCATAACTTAAGCCATTTTTCCGTATCAAACCCAAGAAGCAAGAGTAAAGAATGGAGTAGCCAAAATTTAGTAAACAATTGAAAGAATCCGTAGCAGGCCGCCTCCTACGACCATGAAAACGAAAAGAATCCGGTACTAGTAAGCTCAGATAGTAAAAATAAGATTTCGCAATACGACCTTCATACCCCATTATCTGCGAGATGGACTCGGCCTCCTTTATTTTCTGGAGGGTTAAATGAAAACGTCCAAATTCATCTACTGACAAGATTCCATCTTGATTATAGCTTTTCAACAAGGAAAGTTGATGATTAACTTTAGCAGATACGATTTCCTTTGAAAGAGCTAGACAAAAGTCTTGGTCTAGGCAAGCCCTGACTTGTTTCTCTTGCTTATCAAAGTCTTCTTGACGATAAGAATCTAAACATGCCAAAAATTTTCCCTCGCTAGAAAAATAGTAGACATTAATATTCTCCCTTGCTAAAGCTTTCAATAATTGCGTACTTATTTGAGCCTGACCAAAAATTAAAAGATTGTCGACAAGGTAGATGGATACTTCTCTCTCGATTTCTCGCTGACTATTTTTTATGATGATTTTCTGATTGGATAGTCCTAAAAAATAGTCCGATTTTTGTACAAATAAATCACTCATCTTTCACTTTCCCTCCTCAAATCATAAAGGATACTAGTCTATCACTTTTCAAAAAATTGTCAACTATTTTTTGTACTTTTTATATAAAAAAACGAACCAGCTTGACTGATTCGTTTTCTTACGTTCTCCTACTTCCGATACATTTTAAATTGTAGGAAGAGGTCGCTATATTTTCCTGTCCATTTATGGTCAAATTTCTCATAAACTTCTAGGTGTTTCATGGTTTCAGCATCTGGATAGAAGGCTTTATCTTCTTTTTTCTCTTCAACAATTTCTACTGCTAAAACTTGTGCAGGATTTAGTGAATTTTTTACAAATTCTTTAATATCTTCGTCCCAAAGCACAATATCAATTTTTTCTCCGCCCAATTCGTCAATGACACTTTGAATTCTAAGCCCATTTTTTCCAATACAAGCCCCTTTTACATCAAGGTTTTCGTCATTTGAGTAAACTGCCACCTTAGCACGGCTTCCAGCTTCTCTGGCAATATTTTTTATTTCGATAATCCCTTCTTCAATTTCAGGAATTTCAAGTTTTAACAGTCCTCTTAAAAGTTCTTCAGATTTTCTTGAAATAAATGTTTTTGTAAATTTCGTATTTTCTTCAACTTCTCCAACAAAAACTTTTATTCTATCCCCTTGTTTAAAAGAATCTGATGCCGACAGCTCTTTTGCTGGAATAATCGCTTCAAGTCCATTGATGTCAACATACAAGTTACCTTTTTCATCAGTTTTTCTAACATTTGCAGGTACAATTGTGTTTTCAATTTCCTTGAATCTGTTAAAGATATTTCTTTTTTCACATTCTCTGACTTTTTGCACAACAATTTGTTTTGCATTTTGAATCGCATTTCTTTTAAAGTTTTCTGCATTGATTTCCAAATCCAAAATATCGCCTAATTTCGATCTTTTTTTCAATGAAACCGCATCTTCCAAACTTATTTCATCATCTGGATTTTCCACAACTTCCACAATTTTTTTTTGTGAAAATACTTTCACATCTCCACTATTTCTATTTATTGTAACTTTAACATTATCTCTTTCCCCATAATTTTTTTTATACGCTGCAAGAAGCGCTGTTTCAATTGTTTCAAACAATTCTTCTTTTAAAATCCCTTTTTCTTTTTCTAATTCGTCAAGCGCTTCCAAAAATATTTTTTGGTCTTTACCTTTCACTCTCTAATCCTCCTCGCTATCCAATATTCCGTTAGGTATTTCATAAACCAAATTCGCCTTTTTCAATTTTTCCAGCGGAATCTGAACTATTTTTTCCAACTTCACATCAGAAATAAAAATTGTATTATTTTCAAATTTTTCTAATTTCCCAATAAATTTCTTAGTTCCTTCTATATTGCTTTTCGTATGAACATTAATTTTTTCTCCAGTAAATCGTACAAAATCCTTTTCTCTTTTAAGTTTACGCTCAATTCCCGGAGTTGAAACTTCCAGAAAAAACTTCTCATCTATAAGTTCGTCGGCAATTCCATCAATTTTTCTGCTAAAGTCGATACAATCGTCAAGTGTCGTCACACCTTCTTCCTTTTCCACATAAACTCTTAAATAATTGTATCCACCATCTCGCACATATTCAACATCCGCCAGTTCTAAATTCATTTCTTTCAAATGCAATTCGATTTTCTTTTCAAATTCATTCAAAATTTGTTCCATAATTCACCTCTATATCTAAAACTAAAGAGTGGGAACAACCCACTCTCCTAAAATCTATTTTCTTAAATATATTAT
>ERZ651108.834-NODE-834-length-14579-cov-8.832828_pt1 | contig 14579 bp, 10 predicted proteins | sample MGYA00512173_ERZ651108 | MGnify/ENA metagenome assembly ERZ651108 | reverse complement strand
TGCTCCCCATTAGTCGGTGTCTGATTTCTCAGTCCAACTAAAGGGGAGCAGTTCAGTATTTTGGACCGTAGGGGCGTCGTGTTTATCCATAACAATCAAGTTGCTTGGACTTGCCTTCCCATGCAGAGCGAATAGGGGTGGCGTTAGCGGCCATAGTAGTGAAATGGGTTACCATGACTATTTAAGTGTCTGAGATTGAGCATCTTGGTTGTATATCTGCTCAGCTTTACTCACGCATTCAAGAAGGACGGCTGCAGCGCCCCAGAGGATGACCACCCAAGCTGCGTATAGCGACACCATTCCCACGTTGTATCCGGGGTTATGCATCCAGGTTGCGAGACAGAGAACCATCAGTCCTACGAGACCAATTAAGATTCCGGCGATAACTGCCAAGATAGCTAAGAGGTTTACTGGCAATGTCAGGATACGGATCAGTAGTCGTGAACGTGCCACATGTGCGATATTCAGCGCGATCAGCCACCCCATCATCCCAAATGAGGCCTGGCACGGAAGCTTAGCGGTCGTCGAGTATGTTGTGACGGTCATCCATAGCTGCGTCCATGTGAATGAGCTCCCGTCAGCAATATTTCTTCCGGCTGCGTCTGACACGCCCATAGCATGAGCCAGTGTAAAGCCTGAGTAAACGAGTGCTACCAGCAGTGACTGTAGCAGTGCGAACATGACAAGACGCACGGGACGTCGACGTGCAAGTATAGCAGCACTCTCACCTACTACCCGCATACCGACTCCCAGATGTTGTCCTGTTTTCACCCACTCGGCGATCTGTAAAGCGAGCATGAGTGGCGCGAAAATCAGAAAGGGAACGCCCAGCCAATGCAACGTGTTGAACAGTACGTCTGTAGGGGATGGTATGCCGGTCATGGCTGCATTCTCTCAAATTTGACAACAGACTGAGTGCTTTTTAATGAACCTTACTGCATCTGGTTCTGCTCTGTGCAGCACCTGTTTCGTCAGCGGGTCACAGAATATTTTTGCGCCAAGTCAGTTTAGATACTTGGACTTATCTGCCCATGCAGAGCGGCTAGGGGGCGGTATTCACCAATGTTCAAAATTTTAATAATTCACCAGCTCAGCGGTGTCGTGGCGCTCTATCGTGAGTGTCTTAACGGAGATGGCTGCTGAAGTGTGCATAGGGCACCCAAGATAAGGGATCAACTGCGTACCGAGAATCCATACGAAGTTTATCGACGGCGTCAGTCATGGCCTGTGCCACTGCCGGAGCAAAGGTCTTATCTACAGGTTCTGCGGTGATGTCTGCATATAGGGTCGTTACGAAAGGCACAACCGAGTCGTCTCGTACCGGTAAGGTGGCGGCCACGACCTCCTTAAATCCGGCCTGCTGCGCCGCCCCAGCTACGTGCAGGGCCTCATTAGGGGTCGTGAAGTCACCTGACGCCGAGTCGCAGGTTAGGAGAACCGCTAACTGGCCCTTGTCTGCACGACTCGCTGCCAGATCACGGAGCGTGAACCGACCGTCGAATAGGTCGATTCCAGCCTCGAATGAATCATTCCGGTCTAGCCAGCCGTGCGCACTTACGTGGAGCAGAGTGCATTCTGTTAGTGCAGCGCGGAAGGCAGAAATCGTGGCGCTATCATCAAAGAGGTGGTTTATGTGTGCCTGTGGCAGTGCATTATCGATAACCTGACGCTCATCCTCCAGAGATATGAGCTGTTCAGAGGGATCTACCGATACGTGAAGTACAGTATCCAGGGGTCCGTTCTCTGCTTCAGGATGCGAGTCAACCAGTAGGATTGTCGGCAGGTATGACGAAATCACCCGCTCGTGCATGTTGGGCCATTTTGATGGGTCGTTTTTACGCTGATTAATCTGTGGTTTCCTACGAGGGTGAATACCGGCGGCGTGTACAGGTAGAAGAGCGAACTCTCCAAGCGGTGACCACCATACGTGCGGCCGCTCTTCTGCGGTAGTGATCCGCTCCAGAATAGGGGCAGTTACATTTTCCCAGAGCCACCCTAGGCAATCGAAGATCGCATCTGACTCAGAGCCATAGGTACATTCGTTATCGGTAATTTTGGCCTGAAGCTTTTCCACCTGCTCTCGCAACTGTCCCTTTGATGCTTTCGGGAGATGGATCAGCAATGGTTCAGCATCCCCCTTTAGAATTAGCGCTAATGACTTTTCCTCTCCTGGAGCAAGCAGGACAATCGGACCGTCAGCGCCGAGGCCCTGGTACGCATAAGGATCAGGCACTGTTTGTCCGAGCTCTGCTTCACCCTCATGGGCCCGAAGTCGTAGCTGCTCATCTGGACGCATGTTAGACCGTCGTCTGTCAGTCTCTACATTACTAATGAAACCGGAGAGTGACGCCCACTGTTCGTCTCCCCTCTTTTCTGCCAGTGACCTAGCTTGGAGACCCTGGCGCCACAGGACTGATCGGACATGATCAGCCCAGGCAAAAGCTTCGAGACGTCGCTGATTAGCTGCATGCGCAACGGCATGCTCCAGCACTTCCTGCATGTCAGTCAACAGCTTGCGACGTTCCCTGAGAGTTAGTCCGATCCATGCTACCTGTGTGGTCAAGGAAACGGCTCGCTTGAATGCTTTGAATGCCTCTTCGTAATCCCCTATCGCTTCCGCGTCACGGGCCCAGCGGGCGGACTGCCCGAATTTTTCTGCCGGGGTGATCCCCTCAAGCAGAGCAGCTTGTCGCTGTGCCTCAAGCGTCTTCTGGGATTGAGATACGCCGGGTACCAGGTGTTCGAGCCAGCGCAGAGACTGAGCTAGGTTAGACAGAGCTGGCAGGAGACGAGCATCGCTAGACCCCGCAGCAGCAACTGCCTCCTGAGCTGTTGTGACCGCACTTTTTGCATCCTCGAGTGCTAAGTTATGGTGCCCGCCTTCTTGAAACATCAGTGACCGCTGCCGGTACGCGTCAGATAGGTTCGAGATTCGATAGGCTCGATCTGGGTGGGACGTCGGCAGCAGGTCTATGGAGCGCCCCATGTGCAGCAGGGCTTGATCCATGTCATCCATTGATCCTGTGTCCTGTGCACGCGTAGCCAACGCAATACCGATGTTTGTCTCATACCCAGAGGCTTCAGTTGGTCGGTTCTTTGATACCACCAGCGCCTCGTTGAACCAGTTGATTGCTTCGGTTAGATCCGCTGGCTTATGGTCACGCTCATACCGCTCGGACAGTGCATTGGCTAAGTTGTTCACATAGCCGGCGTAGGTTAGTTCATCGATCGCTGAGGCTGCTGCAGCTTGTTGGGCAAGGTCGATAGCTTCGTCGAGATCTTGTGAGTTCTCGGTATCTCGGTACCGGTCACGTAGTGCTAGTGCCAGGTCGTTTCTACGCTCGGATACGCGACTAGCTACAGGTTCAGGTAGGGACAGCGCCTGGCGGTATAGCTCAATAGCATGATCTAGCTGGCTCCTATCAGCGCGCTCTTCGAAGTCGTCTGACAGGAGCACAGCGAGGTTAGTCAGGCGTGCGGCTCGCTCTGGATGCTGTTTCGGCGTCAGAGCTAGGGCTTCTTCAGTATGTTTGAGTGCCTCATCCAAATCATTTAGGGAGCCGGTTTCACGATAGCGGTCACGCTGGGCGTTACCCACGGCAGTGAGTGCCGCCGCGCGATACAAGTCAGGATCCGAGAACAGTTCCAGCGCTCTGTTGCCTTGGGTGAGGGCTTCGTCGAGCAGTGCAGAGTCAGGATTCAGCTCATTGGCATCCCTACAGGCAGACACCAGGTTTACCATTGCTACACCCTGATCTTGTGATCCCTCGGGTGCGATATTGATAGCTTCCCGGTACATGCTGAGAGCCTCATCGATCAGGCCTAGATCCGAGTCGCTCTTGACAGTTTCTAAGATGGCTGAAGCCGTGTTTGTTAAGATGAGGGGGCGATCTGAGTCGTCGTCGGGAATTCGTTTCAGTGCCTTACGACCCAGGCAGACCGCTTCCTTAACGTGGTCTGGGTTTCCGCTCTCGCGTGAGAGACGTCGGAGTAGCGCGACAAGGTTGGCTGTGTAGCCGGGATGATCACAGTGGTCGATTCCAAGAAGGTCTAGGCCATCCCGCATGTGCTCGATAGCCTCTTCGAGAAGACCCTCGTAGGGTGTAATGTCGTGTAGGCCTTCCAGGGCTGCCGCGAGATTGAAATGGGCGATGGCTGCATCTTCAGGGGTTGTTGCCTCTGCTACGGCTCGGCGCCTCGAGTCCACAACACGTTGAAGTTCTTCCTGTGACTCCCCGGCATGGCTTAGGGACAGCGCGAGGTTTGCCTCGATTCCTCGTTTGGCATCTTCGTTCAGCTGACCAGATGCAAGGGCTGACTCCCAGAGAGATATGGCCCGTTGGCGTACTGGCTCAGGTACATCAGCGGCCGTGCCCGCCATTAGTCCTGTGGCGAGATTAGCCTGGCACTCGGCGATGAGTTCTAAGTCTGTTCCGTCTTTTTCTGCCCTTTCAAGGGCAGTCTCAAGCAACTCTACAAATAGGGTGAGGTCCTCCGGATTATCCTTTTCAGCGAACCGATCCCATATCATAAGAGCCGCGTCATGTAGGTGGGCAGCAGATGAGCGCCCTTGCCGTTCTACGACTGACATACCACGCCTGATTGCCTCATTCAGATCGTTGGGATCGTCTTTATCTAGGAATCGCTGGTGTAGCGCATCTGCTACGTACCATTGGAGATCTATCCAATCCGGATCATCGCTGCGTAGACTGTCCACTGCTCTTATTACCTCATCCAACGAGGGTTCCTCGTCCTTTGACGGCATCTCATCCACATAGTTAGTATAATCAGCACATTTCTTGACATAGTTGTTTCGCAAGGAGGAAAAATGGACTTGTTTAAGTTTTTTCATAGCAATTCTGAGGAACTTCCGTACTGTCCGTCTGCTTCAGAAGAAATTGACAAACAAGCGGCCATCCTCTTTAACGGCCCTAACGCCCGTGTCGTTTGTTGCGACACTATTGATTTCCCCTCCGTTACTATCAATGGGCCGTGTCCGCGTTGTAAACACGTTTTCAGTCAGACACAGCAGCTTGACCTCGCACCTCTTGTAAAACGTGGCGCAGGCAATAAGCAAAAGGAGATCGTTCAAGAGGTAGATTTTCTCTGTGATTGTGGGGTTACACATCCGGGTGCTCCTTCTGGAGATAACGGATGTGGGGCAAGCTTCAGGCTCACTATCCCCAACTAAGAGATTTGAGATAGTGGTTCTGATGCAACCCGAAGATTCACCCAAAGAGCGTAGGCGTACCCCCAATGCTGATCTGCGGTTAATACAGGAGCTGCAACGAAAAGAGCCTGATCAGGTTAGGGCGGAAGCTCGTGTTTGGCGTAACGGCTACACACTTCTTCTCACAGGAACTAGTGCTGTCTTGACGTTGGCTGCGCCTCGCTTAGGGAGTGCCTCTTGGCCGTGGCGTCTGGCTTTGTCTCTCTCTTTTGGTGTGGGGATTTTGTTGCTTGCTGTGGCGTTGTGGCTTGTTCTCAATGTAGAGGGCGGTGAACATAAACTTCTACGTGGATTCAGTCTTGATTCTGTTCTGGACAAATACGGCTCAGTGCAAGCGTTCCTCCTGGACGAAGCCGCCCAAGTACGCAAACGTATTCGTCGTTCCAAGATATGGGCCAAGTTAGGTGCGTTGGCTGTGTTTATTGGCCTTATATTGACACTATGGATACCCTCATAATGGCTTAGCTGCTGCGGTTAGCAACGCCGAAAGATAATGGCAGGTAGGGGAGGGAGCGGTAAATGACTCTGTCAGGTAAAGCGCAAGCTAAACTGCTTAAAGCGCGCCGTTTAATGATCATCGGGCTTATTGCTTCGGTGTTTGGTAACTATGTTGTCAATGCTGGCTTCAGTGCCTTTGCGGCATCTGGGACTATCGCGGTTTCTGCTCTTGTTGTTTTAAAAACGATCGAGCAAATAATTGTTTTCACCTTCCCGTTTTACGCGCGCATCATTGGCAAAATCAGCCCAGACAAGGCACTAATCACTGTAGACCTGTGTGAAGCGGCAATGAGCGCCATCGCTCTAGCCATCACGTTCCTGCAGCCCCAGCTGGCGATTGGCTGCCTTTTTGCCTACGTGCTTATCGACGCGCTGATCGCTCCGGTCAGTGACCTTGCCGATGAGTTCTACGGGGCTGCTATCGCTAATGTGGATGAAAAAGCCGCCTTAGCTTTCAACGCCACGCTCTATTCTTGGCTCGCATTTATCGGCTTTGTTATTGGTGGGCCGCTTGGTTCTTTCTTCGCCTCGGTTTCCATTGAGGCCTTATTGCTGACAAACCTGGTTTTATCGCTGTGCGGGGCAGGTTTGCGGCTATTTGCGCGGACCACGTTTGCGGCTGAGCCAATCCTTGACGTTGACGATGACGAATACGCGGTGACTGGTAGCCGCTTGCCGGTAAAAGAGTTTTTCAAGGATCTTTTTGCCTCGGGGCCGGCGTCCCCACTGTTATCGCTGATGATACGAATCGCTAGTGCGATGACTGGTGAACTGTTCTTGCTTTGGGTGGCAGGGGTGTCTGCTGAACGGGCCTCTCACCTGGGTGCTTTTACGGGAATGGGGCTTGTGCTGGCGGTCTTTGGTGTGGGCGCCATGCTTGGGCCGACGGCGGGGCGCTGGCTGCGGCGTATTGGTTCGGCTAAAACGGTGCTTCTGGCTTCCGCGCTGGTGTCGGGCGCTATTTTGCTGCTGTTTGGCTTATTTGAGTTGACTGTGGGTAGCTCGTTTATTTTGGCTTTGGGTTTCGTGCTTGCCATAACCATTCTTAACCGGGCACGGATGGTTGTTCTTGAGACGTTTCGCCAGGCAGAGTTTAAGGGCACGCGTTTTGTGCGGATCATGAGCTGGTCGTATTCGTTTGGGGCGCTTGGGACGATTCTTGGCTTGCAGATTGGTTACTGGCTGCACCTGTCTACACAGCCGGTTGCTTGCCTGTTTATTGGCGGGATTTTGTGGGTCTGCATAGGTGTCATCGTCAACCTCAACTACACCCTCAATTATGAAAAGCCCGTATCCCTTCCAACTACAGAATCTGCATGCTCTTAATCAGTGCAGGCCCCGTTGCCTTCACCCTCACCTAACTATGAATAGCTAGTTATAGACACGTGCCCCTTTCGCGGAAATCGCGAAAGGGGCACGGCTTGCACCTAGTCCTGCTCTCCAGTAGCTAAGTGTTCTGCTTGTTTGATGACGAGCTGTACGGCTTGTTCACGCTTGTCCGGCGGGTACTTGTACTTGGCAAGTAGTCGTTTGATGCGTGAACGCATGCGGGCACGCACCGATTCTTTGAGCGTCCAGTCCAATGTGGCAGATGAGCGGATTGTGGCCACCAGTTCCCGGGCGATCATCTTCAGGGTTTCGTCGCCCATTTCGAGGATAGCGGAGTCGTTTTGGATGATGGCGTCATAGAGGGCGATCTCCGCTTCACTCAGTCCCAGCTGCTGGGCGCGTTCTTTGTCCGCTCGCATCTCCTTAGCCAGGTTGACCAGCTCAGCGATGATCTCTGCCGTCGTGAGCGACCGGTTGGTGTAGCGGGTCAAGGCATCATTGAGCATCTCGGAGAACTTGCGGCCCTTGACTAGGTTCTTCCGGCTGACGGTGCGGATCTGGTCCCCTAGCAGTCGCCTCAGCAGTCCCAGCTGAAGGTTGGGAGTGGTGGAGTGTGCGACGGAGTCGAGGAACTCATCCGAGAGCAGGGACAGTTCCGGGGAGTCCATGCCGGCGAACTGGAAGACATCAATGACCTGGTCTGCGGTGACCGCGTCATTGAGCATCTGCCCGAGGACGGTATCGAGGTTGCTGCCCCCGCGCCGTGATTCACCTGAGTCGGGGTTGAGTATCTTCAATACTGCGGCGCGCACATCGGTGAACAGGCGGACGTCGTTGCGGATGGCCTCAGCCTCGGGGCGTGAGGCCACGAGCGCGAAAGCCTTCGCCAGTGCGAGCACTTGGTCGTTGTACCTGGCGGTGAGGTCCGGGTCAGAGAGCACGTGGTCAAGCACGGCGGCGTACTGCGACAGACGCTCCTTGGCTGGCAGGTCCGGGGAGGAATCAAAGGTGACGCCGTGGAGCATGCCCCGCACCACGTCATGCTTTTCCAGCATAACATCGACAAGCTCTTGGATGGGCACACCCGCCTGCTCACGGTCTGAGGGTGAGTACACGCTCAGTGCCTGCTGGAGGGAGGCGAACAGGCCGATGTAGTCGACGATGAGTCCGCCGGGCTTGTCCTTGAAGCGCCGGTTGACTCGGGCGATGGCTTGCATGAGGCCCGCGCCCTGCATCGGCTTGTCCACGTACATCGTGTGCATGGACGGCGCATCGAATCCGGTGAGCCACATGTCGCGAACGATGACGATCTCCAACTCGTCATCAGGGTTCTTCGCCCGGAGCTTGAGGTCACGTCGTTCATCCTTGGAATGGATGTGTGGCTGGAACTCGGCGGGGTCAGCAGCAGAGCCTGTCATCACGACCTTGATACGGCCCTTGTCGATGTCATCGGAATGCCATTCGGGGCGCAGGGCTGTGATCTTGTTGTAGAGGGCGACGGCGATGCGCCGGCTCATCGTCACGATCATTGCCTTGCCGGACATGGAGGAGCGGCGCTTCTCCCAGTGGGTCACGATGTCGGCGGCAATCGCATCCAGCCGCGCTTCGGCACCGACGAGAGCCTCGAGGCGAGACCACTTGCTCTTGGCTTCCTCAGATTCTGACTCGCTCGCCTCAGTGGTTTCGTCCACCAGCGCATCCAAGCTCTTGAGCTCCTCATCATCGAGGGTGACTTTCGCCAGGCGGGACTCGTAGAAGATCTTGACGGTGGCTCCGTCCTCCACAGCACGGGTGAGGTCGTAGACATCGATGTAGTCACCGAATACTGCACGCGTGGAACGGTCATTGGTCTCGATCGGGGTGCCGGTGAAGCCGAGGAAGGTGGCGCCTGGCAGCGCGTCACGCAGATGCTTGGCCAAGCCGGCTTTCAACCTGCCCTCGCTGTCGAGGCTTTCCTCGAAGCCGTATTGGGAGCGGTGAGCCTCATCCGCGACGACAACCACGTTACGCCGGTCAGTGAGGACGGGGTTAGTGTCGCCATCCTGGCCGGGCGCGAACTTCTGCAGCGTGGTGAAGATGATCCCACCCGAGGAGCGGGTCAACAGGCGGCGAAGATCATCCCGACCACTTGCCTGCACCGGAGTTTCCGGCAGGATCTGGGCTGGCGCAAATACCTCACCGTAGAGCTGGTCATCGAGGTCGTTTCGATCGGTGATGAACACGAGGGTGGGATTGGCCATGCGCGGGTCACGCATGAGCTTGGCGGCGTAGAAGACCATCTCGAAGCTCTTGCCTGAACCCTGGGTGTGCCAAACCACGCCACCGCGTTTGTCCCCACTGGGGCCCGTCGCGCGGACCGTTGATTCCACAGCGGCATTCACGGCCCAGTACTGGTGGTACTTCGCAATGCGTTTGACGATGGTTCGACGCCGTTGCCCGGTTTCCTGATCAGCTACCGACTCGTCGGAGTAGACCACGAAGTTACGCAGGATGTCGAGGAAACGCGCGGGCTCGAACACTCCCTTGAGCAGCACCTCGAGGGCAGGTCGGTTCGTGATGACATCTCGCCCGTCAATGGTCTTCCACGGCGCGTAGTGCTCAAACCCGCCAGTGAAGGAACTTATCGCCGCGCTGGTCCCATCAGAGATGACGGTGACGACATTGGGGACGAACACGCTGGGGATTTCACTTCGATAGGTCTGAATCTGATTCCAGGCACTGCGGAGACTGGCGTTCTTATCGGCTAGGTTCTTCAGCTCCAGTAAGCCGACGGGTAGGCCGTTGAGGAAAATGAGCATGTCGGGGCGGCGGTTGTGGCCGGCTTCGACAATGGTGAACTGGTTGAGTGCCCGCCAGTCGTTGTTCTCGGGTGTATCAAAGTCGACGAGCCGCAGGCGCACGGTGGAAGGCCTGCCGTCATCACCAGTTGTTTCAACCGGTACTCCGCGCACCATCAACTCATAGAGTCGCTGGTTCTCAGTCATGACGTCCTGTGACTCCGCGCGCTGAATTCGCGCCACGGCAGAACGAATAAGATCAGGATCAGCGTTGGGATTGAAGCGGGTAAGCGAATCAGCTACGTAGGACCACAGGATGCAATCGCCAAGGGAACCCCTCACGTCATCCACCGCAGCATCAACGGGTGCGTAACCTGTGTAAAATCCAATCTCGGCTAGCCACTCTTTCGCGGCCTGCTCTACAGTCGACTCGTCAAACCGTGCGCCCACCATCAGCATGCCTCCTCGTCAAGAGCCTCACTGACAAGCCTACCAGCCTCATCCACCCGCATCCGCCCACTCAGCAACTTCGGGAGAATGACATCGCGCAGGTGTGCGAGGGACTGCGACTGTTTACGCAGGGTGTTTACCAATTTCAAGAGCCCCAGCACTGAAGCGTGAATATCGTCTGAAAGGAGTCGATAGTCTGGAACAGAAATAGTAATCAGGTCATCGGGGCGAACTCGCTGGTGGCTGCCGGAAGTCCCTGTTACCCGTTCAAGGATTTCACTCTGAAATTGCGCTGAACGTACGGCGAGCCATGTACTTGCTAGATCGTCCTCGCTCCGGGAAGTGAGGTAGGCGAATTCTGGTGAGCATACGCACGTTCGAGAATGATCTGGATCAACCCACCACATTCGGCTGATGCGTGGATTCAAACGTGAAATCAGAATCCCAGCTTGGCTAATCAAAGTCTTGTTGCTCTTGATGGAGACAACTTCGGCATCTTCAGGAAATGCGCCATCGTCGAAAGCAGGAATACTGTATAGATCGACGGAACGTTCCTCACTCGACTGTGGTTTCCATGTCTGCTTCGTTAGTGAACAGATCGAACGGAGTTCAATTTCCGGCAGGGTTTCAGCCTCGCGCTCGGCGATTGCATCGAGAAGTGTTTCAGCATGTGAAACCGAGTGCCGGTTGGATTCGATTTTGTCGTCCAGTGCCCCCAGTACCCCAGCAATCCGCCGCTGCTCCGGAAGGGGCGGGAGCGCGATCGGAAAAGAGAGAATTTGTCCCTTTGTAATTGCTTTTCGGGTTGCCCCAGCGGAGTGAGACAACATGAAATCTTTAAACCAGTCTTGCACTAGCCATTTCTGCAAGTACAGAGGAATGACAGCATCACTTGCTCTAATGATCGCAACATGCTGGTTCACTCTTCCGCCAATCATGACATCCGGGAGCAGACAGCATCTCAGGATCGAATCTCCCGTGATGTTTAACAGAACGTCATTCGCTCGCAATTCAACATTCTTTAACGAGCTGGCACTCTGATCGCTGAGAAAGGCTAGACCGGCATTACTGAACGAGTTATCCATAACATTCTGTGACCGCACAAGCGGAATTCCATTATTGGTATACACCGAGGAGCCGCCACGCGGTGTCGCACCGCTTCCGACCTTACTCGTGACGTCGGAAATAGTCGCTTCTCGCCAATTCTTAGGAAGCTCGTAGCCGAGTTCAAGAAGCCTCATTTCGCTTCTCCCAGCATTGCGCGGATTTGGGCTTCGAGTTCGCGGCCGCGGTCGAGTTCGGCGAGAAGTTCGGCGGTGAGGCGGGCGATCTTCTCCTCGGCGGGCTCTGCGTCGGGATCCTCTGTCTGGTCGAGTCCTACGTAGCGGCCGGGGGTGACAATGAAGTCATTGTCCCGGATCTCGTCAAGAGTTGCTGCTTTGCAGAACCCGGCAACGTCCTCGTAGTTCTCATGTGTGTCGCGGGAGCGCCATGTGTTGTAGGTGCCGGCGATGCGCTCAACGTCCGCTTCGGTGAGCTGGCGCTGTGCTCGGGTGATCATCTCACCCATGTTGCGGGCGTCGATAAAGAGCACTTCTCCGTGGCGGTCGCGGTGGCCGTTACCGTGCCGGTTCTTGGAAAGGAACCACAGGCACGCAGGAATCCCTGTGTTGAAGAAGAGCTTGTCGGGTAGTGCCACGATACAGTCCACAAGGTCCGCCTCAACGAGTGCCTGACGAATCACGCCGTCCGTCTTCGTTTTGGATGACAGTGCGCCGTTAGCCATGACGAAGCCCGCCGAGCCTGAGGGTGCGAGATGATAGAGGAAGTGTTGGATCCACGCGTAGTTTGCGTTGGAGTCGTTCGGGGTGCCATAGGCCCAGCGTGGATCATCCTCCAAGACCGCTGACCAGTACCCCTTCAGATTGAAGGGCGGATTGGCGATGATGTAGTCCGCTCGCAGGTCAGGATGTTGGTCTTCAGTAAAGGTCTCCGCGTCGCGCGGGCCAAGGTCCGCCTCGATGCCGCGTAGTGCCAGGTTCATTCTGGCCAGACGCCAGGTGGAGGCAGCCTTTTCCTGACCATAGATGGACAGCGAATCCCGGCTGCCCCCGTGCGCTTCCACGAAGCGGGCTGACTGCACGAACATGCCACCGCTGCCGCAGCATGGGTCGTACACACGGCCGGAGTACGGTTGAAGCATTTCGACGAGAAGGTTCACTACGCTGCGAGGCGTGTAGAACTCGCCTCCATCCTTGCCCTTTTCCGCTCCGGCAAACATGCCAAGGAAGTACTCGTAGACGCGGCCGAGGATGTCATCAGCCCCATGATCAGAATCCGCACCGAAACCGATGGAGCCGATGAGGTCAATGAGCTCACCGAGCATCTCATCCTTGAGGTCCTCACGACCGTAGTTGCGGGGCAAGACACCTGTCAGTGCTGGGTTCTCGCGTTCGATGAGCCGCATCGCCTCATCAATTGCCTGACCGATTCCATGCAACTTGGCTCTGGCCTGTAGCTGCTCCCACCGGGCGCCATCAGGAATCCAGAAGACGTTCTTACCTGAATATTCGTCCCTGTCTTCCAAGAATGATGGGATCTGGTCGTCGTCGATACCCTCGTCCATCAGTTCCTGGGCGAGTTCTTGGCGGCGCTCAGAGAACTTGTCTGACACATACTTGAGGAACACGAGTCCGAGTACCACATGCTTGTACTCGGATGCCTCCTGATTGCCTTTGGCGCGCATCGACTCAGCAGTCTCCCACAGAGTCTGCTCGAGGCTCATTTCATTACCTTTATCTTTTGCCATAATCTGTTATCCAAACCTGTTTTGTTGTGACGATTGTGTAGGTGGAACCAGCATAATGATCTCATTTAGCTGGTACTTCAGTGATCCACAGATTCGCACAAGCATTGTGATTGTGACGGTCTCATCCTAGCCGAGCTTGCGAGCTTCGAGGTGACGGTTTTCACTTGCTCCTGGAAGCCTTGCTCAAACGATCATCTATCGGCGAACATATTCCACAACGGTCTGGATGGTCTTGACGTCGCTAGTCAGGCCAATCATGAGGGCTTCCTTTGCTTCGTAGGAGCCTCAAGGTTGTTGTAGCGCCTCTGCTATGGATCCTTGCTGAATCGGATGGTGGTTGCGTTCTGAAGGATGACAAGGTCCGCTCCGTTGAGGAAGCTACAGTTCCCAACCAGGATGACTTGCTGTTCGATGGGTGTGCTCATGTGTCTGGTCTTGGAGGCTGCTCTGGCGCATGATTCGATCCTATTGGTGGCGCATCGGTTTGTCGACTACATGTGCGCCCACGGTCATTTCTGTGCGTTGTTTGGTGCGGTGGACGCAGATGAGCATGCACCTCCTTAACATGTCGCTTGTCGACCATGGCGGTCGACAGTGTGACCCAGAGGAGGGGACAGGATGTCTCAGAAAATTGCCAACAATGGGGATGGCAATCAGATCGCTCAGTTCGGTGGGGATCTGAACGGAACGCTCAATCAGATCAACGGAACGCGGACGTTGGCGTCGCTGACGCTGCCTGAGCTCGGCGAAGAGTATATGTTGGCCGATTCGATTGTGTTGAGAGAATGGAAGTCGAGACTCAAGACATCAGCAAACGCGGCGTTGGTGTGCCTCCTGTGTTGCGGCATCACTGTCGTCATGTACAGGCTTCTGGGGAGCCCATCGCTGAGTGAAATCATATTTAGCCTGAACAATGGATCGAAACTCGAGCTAAGTATGGACGTCACGCTGGCGGTTCTCCCGATCGGCGCTGCCATCTCAGGGGTGAGTGCATACTCCAGCATGATGAACCCGAGTGAGCTCGAGGTAGATCGGAAAGAGCATCGAAGGACGGCCTTCATGGTGGCACGCCAGAGGGGCGTCACCGTGCGAGAGTGGCACAAGGTCGTCGAAGCCGCCAAGCAGCGCTAGACGTCGGTAGGCGCAGGATGATGTGTGTGCCCACGCCCTGCACATCCTCCCGCGCCCGCGCACAGAATCGCACAAATGTGCAGTTATGATACACATCGCCGCACGGGTGTGCGCCGCTCTAGCTAGCAACAGTGCGTTTCGTGGCAGTCCACTTCGTATAGTATTTGTCGGACTAACGCTCCCACCCATACGTCAGACAAATCCCCCACAACCAGCCTAAATGCGCCCCGAAACTCCGCCACGGCCTCGTCCGAAGCAGAGCCAAAAAGTGAACGCCACCACGAAAAATGGCTTAGGATGGTGGGCGCGCCGACGAACCCCAATGACGGGAACGACCGGCACACCACAGTACCCA
>ERZ651108.827-NODE-827-length-14663-cov-5.044633_pt1 | contig 14663 bp, 12 predicted proteins | sample MGYA00512173_ERZ651108 | MGnify/ENA metagenome assembly ERZ651108 | reverse complement strand
CCTATAAAACCCCATGGAAAAATCATAGGGAAGGGATGATTTTGCCTGTATTTGTCTGCATGCCTGCCTGTGCTTGTCATGAGAGACAAAATCAGTTTGGATATTAACTAACACTGAATGCAACACCAGTTTTAGGAGTCACTTGAGTATCGGTCTAGTCGCCCTTCTTGACGACATTGCCGCCCTGGCTAAAGCCGCCGCCGCCTCGGTTGATGACGTGGCGGGAGCCGCAACCAAAGCATCTAGCAAGGCAATCGGGGTGGTTATCGACGACACTGCCGTGACTCCCCAATACGTGCAGGGCATCAAGCCTGAACGCGAACTGCCAGTTATTAAACGCATCGCGCGCGGCTCACTGATCAACAAGCTGGGCATTATTTTGCCGGTGGCCTTATTGCTGACCTGGCTGGCACCCTGGTCGCTGCCTATTTTGCTACTGGTGGGAGGCACTTACCTGTGTTTTGAGGGCGCAGAGAAAGTACTTAGCGCCTGGGGGATTATCAAGGAACATGAGAGCTCCCACGGCGCCGGCGACAAATCCACAGACCCGGCCGCCGTGGAAAAAGCCATTGTCAGCTCGGCGGTGCGCACAGACCTGATTCTTTCCACTGAGATCATGCTGGTGTCTTTGGCGGGCCTGCACACCAATGACAACCTGAGCAAAGTCGCCATCATGGTGGTGGTGGGCTTCATCATGACGTTCTTCGTCTACGGTCTGGTGGCGCTGCTGGTGAAAATGGATGACCTGGGCTTGGCCCTGGTGCGTCGCGGCCAGGAGAAACTGGGGCGTGCCATCGTCAAAACTATGCCGCGCGTTTTCCGCGTGATCGAGGTGGTTGGCACCGTGGCCATGCTCTGGGTGGGTGGTCACATTGTGATCGACGCCCTCAACAACCTGGGTGTGAGCGCCCTGCATCACCTGGTGGAGCACGCCGCCCACGCCGCCACCCACGCCACCCAGGGTTTGGGCGACTCGTTAAGTAGCGTGGTCAAGTGGTGCGTGGAGACGGCCTGCTCGGGCGTGTTCGGCCTGGCGTTTGGTGCGCTGGTTACTGGACTGGTGCTTGGGCTGCAGCGGCTGCTGCGGCAGCGCGCGGGGCAGCACTAGCGATCTTTTCCAGCTCGGCCTCGCCGTGAGCTGCGGATAGGAACCACACTTCAAAGATCGACGGCGGCAATGCCACCCCCGCCTCCAGGAAGGTGTGGAAGAAGGGCGCGTAACGCCAGGTTTCCTGCTGGCGCGCCTGGTCGTAGTTGTAGACGCCGTCGCGGGCTGCCTGCGGGCCGAACATGATGGACATCAGCGAGCCGGTACGCTGCACGCGGTGCGCCACCCCGGCCTGGGTTAGCGCCTGGCCCACAATCTCACCCACAGCCTGGGCGTTAGCGTTGACGGTGTTGTAAACGTCGACGTCGGCCAGCTGCAGCGTGGCTAGGCCAGCGGCGGTGGCTAGCGGGTTACCTGAGAGCGTGCCCGCCTGGTACACCGGCCCCAGCGGCGCCAGTAGGTCCATGATGTCGGCGCGTCCGGCCACGGCGGCTAGTGGCATCCCTCCGCCCACGACCTTGCCGAAGGTCACCAGGTCAGGCACCCATTTGGGGGTGGCGACGGCGCTGGGCTCAGCTGCGGCGACGGCGTCCAGCGCGGTGGCGGGGGTGGCGCCGTCGTGCTCTTGCCAGCCGGCCACAGCCTCCAAACCCCACCAGCCGGCAGAGCTGACCCTAAAACCTGTTAGTACCTCATCCAAAATCATTACCGCACCGTAGCGGGTGCATAGGGAACGGATGCGCTCATTCCAGCCGGCCAGTGGGGGCACGCTACCCATATTGGCGGGGGCGCCTTCGAAAATAACACCCGCGATTTCCTGACCGCGTTCGGCGAAGCAGGCTTCTAGCGCCTCAAAGTCGTTGTAGGGCAACACGATGGTGCAGGCGGTAATCGCTGCGGGCACGCCCGCACTGCCGGGTAGGCCGCCCGTGGCCACGCCGGAGCCGGCCGCAGCCAGTAGACCGTCGCTGTGACCGTGGTAGTTGCCGGCAAATTTAATGATCAGCTCGCGCCCGGTGGCACCGCGCGCTAGGCGGATAGCGGTCATGGTGGCTTCGGTGCCGGTGGAAACAAAACGTACCCGCTCCACAAACGGCACGCGTTCGCGCACCTTTTGGGCCAGCAGGGTTTCGCTCTGGGTGGGGGCGCCAAAGGATAGCCCGCGCGCGGCGGCCTCCTGTACGGCAGCCACCACTTGCGGGTGGGCGTGGCCTAGCAGGGCCGGGCCCCAGGAGCCCACCAGGTCCACATAGTCGCGCCCGTCGGCGTCGGTAACGTAGGCCCCTTTAGCGGCACTGATGAAACGCGGGGTGCCGCCCACGCCCCCAAAAGCGCGCACGGGGGAGTCAACACCACCCGGAATAATCCCCTTGGCCTGGGTAAATAAGTGTTCATTTAGATTCATAATTAAGTCCTATCGCAGCATCTGGGCGATTTCGCGGGCCCAGTAGGTAAGTACCGTGTCAGCGCCGGCGCGGAAAATGCCCAGCACGCTTTCAAGGATTACGCGCTCGCGGTCAATCCAGCCGTTGGCTGCGGCTGCCTCAACCATGGCAAACTCCCCGGAGACCTGGTAGGCGGCCACCGGAATGTCGCTGGCTGCGGCCACATCGCTAAGCACATCCAGGTAGGGGCCGGCGGGCTTAACCATCACCATGTCAGCCCCTTCTGCGGCGTCGAGCAGTGCCTCATACAGGCCTTCGCGACGGTTGGCTGGGTCTTGCTGGTAGGTGCGGCGGTCACCCTTGAGGGTGGAACCCACGGCCTCACGGAAGGGCCCAAAGTAGGCGGAGGCGTATTTGGCCGAGTAGGCCAGGATTGCCACGTCGGCGTGACCGGAGGCGTCTAGGGCCTGGCGAATGGCGGCTACCTGCCCATCCATCATGCCTGAGGGGGAGACCATGTGGGCGCCGGCTTCGGCCTGACTGACGGCCATGGCCTGGTAGAGCGGCAAGGTTGCGTCATTGTCGACGCCGCCGCGCTCGTCTAGCAGCCCGCAGTGGCCGTGGCTGGTGAACTCATCTAGGCAGGTGTCGACGCAAACCACCACGGCGTCGCCCACCTCTTCACGCACAGCAGCGATACCCTGATTCAAAATTCCTTCACTGGCCCAGGCCTGGCTGCCTACTTCGTCGCGCACTGCGGGCACGCCGAATAGGTCAATTGAGCCCACACCGGCTTCGGCGCAGGCCACCGCCTCGCGTCGCAGCGAGTCCAAGGTGTGCTGGTAGACGCCGGGCATGGCGCTAATGGCTTGCGGCTCGCTAATATCCTCGCGCACGAACACCGGCAGGATCAGTTTGGCCGGGTCGATGCGGTGCTGGCTGACCAAGGCGCGCATGGCTGGGGTGGAGCGTAGGCGGCGCGGGCGTAGCGTGGGAATGGGGGCGGGTGCAACGCCGTGGCTGGCTAGCAGGTCCAGGGCGCTTTGGGGGATGGTGGTCATGAAAAATCCTTTGCTTTAAATAGGTTAATTATGGCTTGGGTGATGTGTTCGGCTCGCGGCGTGGCGGCGGTGGCGTCCACGCGCAGGCCCAGTTCGCGGCAGCGTGCACTGGTGGACTGGCCGATGCTGACCACTGCGGTTTTCTTAGGTGGGGGGCCCAGCAGTTGCAGCAGGGCTTGGGCGCTAGAGCCTGCAGTAACGACGACGGCGTCCCACGCCCCGGCTTGCCACTGGGTTTTGAGGTGGGCTGGTAGCTGGGTGAGGGGGACGGTGGTGTAGGTGGCAACGGCGTCCACCTGCCAGCCAAGCTGGCTAAGTCCCTGGGCTAGCGTGGGGGCGGCTAGCTGCGATTGAGGCAGGCAGATGGTGGCCGGGGCGGCGGGCATGGTGGCAGCGGGTTGCTGTGGCGTGGCCAGGGTGGTGGGCGACATCAACGCGGTGGTTGCGCTGGAGGGTGTAGCTACCGTGGGGGTAGTGGGCGGCGTCGGGAAAACTTCCAGTAGCTTGGCGGCGCTACCCGCACCCACCAGGGTGGGCTTAAGTGCGCAGTGGCTGTTTACCCACTTGGCAGTGGACTGGCCAACCACCGCCAAGCGCGTGGTTCCTTGAATGGAATCTGCCTGTTGAACGGAATCTGCTTGGTTGGCGCGGCCAAGGCTCTGTTTAGTTGAACTCTCGCGAGTCGCAGCTTCCGAGGCTGGTGCAAATCGGCTCAATGCGAGGGTGGGTGAGTGTGGCGTGGGGGCTGAGGTGGGTGGATTGAGTGTGGGGGCTGAGGCAGGTGCTAGCGCAAGCGCATTTAGCTGCGGCAGTACAGCCTGCGCAGCTCGCCAAGAAGACAGCACCACCCAGGCGTAATAGCCAGATGCAAGCCTTTGGCGCATCTGTTCTAACTGCTCAGATTCAATGGGAATAGTTTGGGTTAGCGCGAAAGTATCCACCTGGGCGCCGGCAGTTTTAAGGGCCGCCGCAATGGCGTCGTCGGACTTTAGGCGCGGCAAAGCCACCCGTAAACCGGCGAGTGTTTCACGTGAAACAACCATAACCATCTACCTCTAAATCCGATCGTAAAACCTTAGTTGTCACCTTGCTGCGCGCTTAGTTGTTGCCCTACCGTGCATTTAGTCTCAGCGTTGTCGCGGCTTTCGCCATCCTCGTCGCGCCCTTAATCCCGGGCTTAGCACTGTCTTAGCCGCGCCCTTAACTCCTTAGCCACGCTCCTTAACAGCCTGCAAATCCGCTACCTGCCCGGCGCCTTGCGCCAACAAATCCTGGGCGGCGCGCTGACCCAATTCCGCCGCTTTTTGCAGGTGGCAAGCCTTGGTTAGGTCCACGCCCCCAAGCGTCACGGCCTGGCGACTACGCACGCTAGCGGCGCCGTCGAGAGCAAACACCCCGGCCTCTAAGTGCAGCTCATAATCAAAGCCGGCGTGCACCAGGTAGGCGTAAGTGCCCACGGGGGCTGCGCACCCAGCCTGCAAAGTAGACATCACCGCACGCTCAGCCACCGCAGCCAGGTGTGAAGCCGGATCGTTCACCTGGGCGATCACCGCCTCCAACTGGGGGTCAAGCTCCCGGGCGGTCTCAATAGCCAGCACACCCTGCGACGGCGCCGGCAGCATCTGCTCGGGGTTGAAAGCCTCGCTTATGTGCTCAGCCAAACCCAAACGCTCCAATCCAGCGCAAGCCAGCACCACGGCGTCCAAATCCGCGCCGGTGCCAAGAGCCTGGGGGGATGTGCCAGCGTCGGCGGTAACCTGAACCCCGCGCACGCGCCCCAGTCGCGTGGGCACGTTACCCCGCAAATCCACGGTCTTAATGTCGGGGCGTAAAGCCTTTAGCTGGGCTACACGCCGAGGCGAGCCAGTGCCTACACTCGCCCCACTAGGCAGCTGCGCCAGGCTCATACCGTTCGAGGCCACCAGGGCGTCACGTGGATCGGCGCGGCGCGGGGTGGCAGCAATGCGCAGCCCTGCAACCGGGGCGGTGGGTAGATCCTTAAACGAGTGCACCGCCAAATCCACCTGCCCCTCAAGCAGGTGAGTGCGCAGTTGAGCAGCAAACACTCCAACGCCTCCAAGCTGGCTTAGTGCCGCGCGCGAAGTATCGCCCTGGGTTTGCACAGTAACCAGCTCCACGCGCCAACCCAGCCCCTGAGAAGCGGCGGCATTTTCCAACATGCGCGCCACCATGCCCGACTGGGCTAAAGCCAAAGCCGACCCGCGCGTCCCCAGACGCACAACCTTTTCACTCATAAGAAGTTCCTATATATTTGTAGTGCTATGCGGACTGTGCGTTATGAGCGCTGTAGGTGCCTGGCATTCGTTCGTGCGTGAGCGACCACCGCATTTACGCCCGTGCCACCAACCCAGGCGCCAGTAACCGCCAAACCCTCAATGTTTTCAACCTGGCTCATAAAAGCCGCAATGCGCGCGCGGTAGCTGGGCGGCAGGGGCGGCAAAGTGCCATTCCAACGCACCAGCTTGTGCTCGCTTACCTGCTCGGGGTGGATAGTTACGCCCGTCAAAACCCGCACGTCAGCTAGGGCTTGCTCCAGGCTCACCTGCGGCTCACTTTGCCCCAAACGCCCATACGACAGGCGCAATAAATGCTGGTGCGGCGCCAAAGCCTGGGCGATCCAGGGCCACTTAACGTTTAAATGCGACAGGGCCTTGGCTCCCACGGGGCTCTCGACGGCGCCGGGCTGGGTTGGGCTTCCCTGGTCGCTGGGCTCGACGGCGCCGGGCTGAGTGTCGCCGCATGGTTCTGAGGCGGCCTGGGTGTCGGGGGTGGACTGGTCTGGCTTGGCCTGGGTGTCGGCGCAGCTTGCGGGCGACGCCGGAGCCACCAGCAGGCCCTGACCCACCGGGGCGGCGTCCAGCTCAGGGCTATCAACCAGCAGTGAGTAGCGCGCAATGGGCGCGCCCACCGGGATAGTGATGTCAGTGTCTAAGGCCGCCAAGTTTGCGCTGGTCAGCAGCCGCAAGGCTGGGCGCGCCGAACAAGCCACCACCAGACGCTTAGTGCGCAAAGTACGCGGCGTGCCGGCAGGGACCGGCTCGCTCGAAGGAGTCGGGCCCGGCTTGGTGGGGGCCAGCACCACCTGCCAGTAGCCGGAGTTATCGGGAGTGCCAGAGCTGTCGCTGGCGTCGTGGGAAGCCGCGTTGCTGGCGCCACTAGCGCTGCAGGTAGTGGTGCCACTTGCAGTGTCAGCGTTGCCTGCGACGTCGGGAGCAATGAGCTGCTGGGCCCCAACGCGAGTGAGCACAGTGCCTCCCGCCGTCGTGATGGCCTGACTCAAAGCCGCAGTCAGCTGGAACATGCCACCACGAACGCACTTATCAACACTGCGCCCACCAGTAGCTTTACGTGAACGCTCCAACAGGAAAGCCACCGCATCAGCCAGGCAGCCATGCTCACGAGTAGCCTGACGCAGCCCCGGCGTAACCGTGTCAGTGGCCAGATCGGTCGGATCACACGTGTAAATGCCGGCAACTATCGGGCGCACCAGACGATCAACCACCGCCTGCCCCATGCGCGCGGCCACAAACCCCGCCAAAGTCTCGCCCTCAGTGCCCTGGCCCACCTCGCTGCCCAGGTGGCGGTCTTGGGCGGCACGTTGCGCAGCCTTAGCGCCCAAAATAGCGACGACGTCGTCCGCGCCCGGATCGGCAGGAATGCCCAGGTAGGCATCACGCAAGAAGCGCCACAGACGCCAGTGGCTCTCACCATTGGCACGGTTGGGAGGTAAAAACAGGCGTGCACCGTCGCCGCTAGGGGCCAGTGCCTCCAGCCCCAAAGCGGCCACCATCTGGGCGGTTTTCACCCCGCGCGGAACAAAAGTCTCAGCGCCCAAATCCACCTGGACCGGGCCAATATAACCGGGGGCAATCAGTCCGCCCAGATAGCCGCGCGCTTCCACCAGCAGCGGCTTGAGCCCATCCTGGGTTAGCTGCCAGGCGGCAGACAGACCGGCGATCCCGCCGCCAATCACCAGGGCATCTACCTCATCGGGCAGGTCATTAAGCGGGTTGGGGTGAGAAGTGACCGGAGTGGAATTGTTTTTAGCATCCAGATTCATAAGCTTTCCTTATGAACAAATTCGACGATTCGCGTTAACACAGCTGGGTCAGTAGTTGGCGGCACCCCGTGCCCCAGGTTAAACACATGCCCTGGCGCTTGGCGCCCCGCGCGCAAACACTCCACGATGGCCTGCTCAATCACCGGCCACGGCGCCGTCAGTAAAGCCGGGTTCAAGTTGCCCTGCACCGGGCAGCTGCCCTCAAGCTGGCCAATCGCCCAATCTAGCTCGGTGCGGTCATCAACCCCCACGGCCTGTGCCCCCGCCGCCAGCATCTGTGGCAACAGGCGCGCACTGCCGGTAGCAAAGTGAATCACCGGCGCTGCTTTGCCAGTAGTTGGGCTGATCGCCTCACGCGCCCGTGCAATAGCCAGCGCCGAGTAAGGAGCTACGCGCTCGCGGTAGTCGGTGGGGCTAAGTGAACCGGCCCAAGAGTCAAACAGCTGTGCCGCCGAGGCGCCACAGCTAATTTGTAGCGCAATGAAATCACCCGTGACCTGCGCGCACCAGCGCATCAGCAGGTCCCAAGTGGGCGGGTCGGCGTGCATTAGGGAGCGTGCGGCTAGGTGGTCGCGGCTGGGCTTACCCTCAACCAGATAAGCGGCCAGAGTGAAAGGTGCGCCCCCAAAGCCAATCAGCGGAGTCCAGCCCGTCGCTTGCGCCTGGGCCGGGCTCGCCGGTTGCGCCTTAGCTAGCGGCTGCGGCGCCCCTTGCTGTAGCACCCTTGTCTGCGGTGCCTGCGCGGGCGTGCCTAGCTCGCTCAAAATCAGGGCAATAGCCTCACGCAGGGCGGCCACGCCCTCAGCGCCCTGGTGAGCGGCGCCGTCGTGACTGACCCAAGTGCCCTGGCCAAAACCGCACCCAAGTAGGCGCTCAACGTCGTCGCGCGTGCGGATCGGAGCCGACAAAACCGGCCCCACCTGCGGTTTAATCTCCACATCCACCCCGGCCAGGCGCAACGGCACCATGATGTCTGAGAAGAAAATAGCTGCATCCACCCCGTGGCGGCGCACCGGCTGAAGCGTTGCCTGTGCAACCACCTGCGGATTTAGGCAAGCCTCAAGCATGGGCAGATTCACCTGGGCGCGCAGCTGACGATACTCGGGCAGAGAGCGCCCGGCCTGGCGCATAAACCACACCGGGGTGCGGGCGGGGCGTTGCCCATTAAGCGCAGCCAAGAGGGCGGGCTGGGGCGAGTTGGGTAGCGGCAAAGCATTCATCGTTTATTAATTCTAGCCATAGATAATTTAAATAATATTCACGTTTTCAAATACCGCATTAGTGGCAGTTATGCTTACCTAACCGCTTTTATGACGCCGCGTCTTTATTTATTTAAAATGACACTTCGACACTTAAAAAACCTTGCGGTTGCAGGGAAAACCGGCGCTCTAGAGTTAACTGTCGTGGTGGCATAAAAATAGTTTTGTGCAAATCGCGAGATAAGTGTGTGTGGCAGGGCGATAGGTGCTTGAATAGCACTCGCTGTGACTATTCATCTACTCTCCGCCGATCATCGTTATCAAAGCCTGGATGAGGTTGCCCGACTCAGTCGGGTAGACAACCTGGGCCCCAAACTCATGCGCGCGCTGCCCTACCTGCGCGGCGCCGTGGTGGTGCGTACCTGCAACCGCCTGGCAATCCTGGTTGACGCCCCAAGCAGGCTGGCTAGCTCTGGTCAGTCTGGCTCCGACGCCGCCCCCGCTGGCTCAGCTTGCCCCGGTTCCGCCGTCTCTGGCTCCGACGCCGCCCGCGCTGGCTCCGCGTGCCCGGGTTCCGCCCCGGCCGGTTCTGGAGCCCCCGCTGTTGCCGACGACGTGCGCGCGGTGCTGGCTCACTGCGTCGAACTGTCCCTTGAGCAGGTGCATTTGCGTCACCTGGCCGGACACCAAGCCCACCTAGACCTATTTGCCACCGCCGCCGGGCTGGAATCCATGGTGGTGGGGGAGCGCGAAATTGCCGGCCAGCTGCGCCGCGCCTTCCATGCGGCCTGGGAGGAAGACACTCTTAGCTGCGATTTGGGGCGCGCCCTTGAGCACGCCTCACGCACCAGTCGGTTGGTGGCCACGCAAACCGGCTTGGCTTCTTCTGGCCGCTCAGTGGTGGCGGTGGGCCTGGATTTGGCCGCCCAAGCTTTGCGGGATGCCAAACTGCGTCCGCTTAAAGAGGCTCAGGTTGTGCTGGTGGGAACCGGCGCCTATGCGGGTGCCACGGTCACGGCCCTGCGCGAGCTGGGGGCCACTAATGTGCGAGTGTATTCGCGCTCCGAGCGCGCCCAGCTGTTTGCGCAGGGACGTGGCATCGGCTGGGTTGATGAGGCGCGGCTAGCGCAGGCGCTTGACGCGGCAGACCTGGTGGTTACTTGTCGCGGTTTGGGTAGCCCGGTGCTCACCCGCGAGATTGTGCAGCGAGTTAAAACCCCGCTGGTGATCTTGGATTTGGCGTTGCAACGTGACGTGGAGGCGGCGGTAGCTGACCTAGTTGGCATCAGCTACATTGACCTGCTTAGTGTGCAGCGCGCAGTGCCCCAGGCGCATGGTGAGCAGGTGCGTGCAGCCCGCGAGATTGTGGCCCGTGAAGTGGAAGTATTTGAGCGCAGCTTGGGGGCGCGCTCTATGGATCCGGTGGTGCGGCGCCTGCGTGACCACGTGGATGAGGTAGTGGGGGAAGAGATCTCTCGGCTGCGTCCTGTGGATGGGTGCATTAGTGCCGACGACGCCACCCGCGCACTGCGTCATTTAGCGGCACGTTTGATTCATAATCCCACTGTTATGGCCCGCAAAGCGGGCGAAAGTGGACAGCAGGACGCATACTTGGAGGCTTTGCAGCTAGTGTTAGGCATGGATGCTAGCCCAAGCGACACTTTGACAGTGTCTAATAAGGAGAGAAATGTCTTCACTTGCGCCCTATGACGCGATCATGCTGCTGTCCTACGGCGGACCTAATGGGCCCGAGGACGTACTGCCGTTTATGCGTAACGCTACGCGCGGGCGCGGCGTGCCGGATGAACGCCTGCTGCAGGTAAGTGAGCACTATAAGCTTTTTGGCGGGGTTTCACCCATTAATGAATGCAACCGTCGCCTGCTGGGCCACCTGCGGCGTGAGCTGGATCAGCGCGGCTGTGACATTGCCTTGGGTTGGGGTAACCGTAACTGGCATCCTTTCGTTAGTGAGGGCCTACGGGAATTGGCCGACGCCGGCGCGCGCCGCATCTTGGCCCTGCCCACCTCTGCTTATGCTTCCTACTCGGGGTGCCGCCAGTACCGTGAGGATATTGCAGCCGCTCTGGTGGAGTTAGAGGACACTTACGCCCCCGGGGTTTTGACCGTGGATAAGGTGCGTCCCTACTACAACACTGACGGCATGTTTAACGCCCAGGTGCGTTCCATCCAGGTGGCTTACGCCAAGCTAGCTGAGCAGGGCTTTAAGCCGCAGCAAATCAAGCTACTGTATGTAACCCACTCGATCCCGCTGGCTATGGAGGCCGGTAGTGCCCCTAGCGCTGAGGAACTGGAGCGTTTCCCTCGCCTAGCTAACGAGATCAGTTATGTGGCCCAGCACCAGGCTTTGATTGAGGCTTTACAGCCGGCTTTGGAGTGGGCACTGGGGGTTAAGCAGGTGAACGCGGACCTGGCTTACTGCTCGCGTTCTGGCCCGCCGCACGCCAAGTGGCTTGAAAGCGACATTAATGACGTGCTGGCCCAGCTTGATAGAGACCAGATTCAGGCAGTGGTAGTGGCTCCCATTGGTTTCATCACTGACCATATGGAAGTGGTCTACGACCTGGATACTGAAGCCGCCAAAACTGCTGCTGAGCTGGGCTTGGGCTATGAGCGTGCAGACACTGTCAGTGAAGACCCAGAGTTTGTGGCCTCCCTGGTGGACATTATGGAGGAGCGTGCCGCGCACGCTCGTGGCGAAGGTTACGAAATTGTGAACACCACCGGCACTGGCCCGTTCCATACTGTATGTCCACCTCAATGCTGTCGTAGTGGGGCCACCCCGGTCCGCCCTGGCCCAGACCGTTTCGCCCCGGCGTCCGCATTTAACAGTTTTAGGAGTTGAACATGGGGAAAGCTAAGGAGCTCAGCGCCGAGCAGGAGCTTGAGCGCAGCCAGAAAAAAGCTAAGAAAGCTGCCAAAAAAGCCGCTAAGAAAGAGCGCAAAGCACAAATCAGTGCCAACGCTAAGGATTGGGATGGCCGCCCGCTAACTAAGAAGCAAGCCCACAAGCTGGTTAAGGAAGGGCAGGTGCTGCCCTTGCCGCAGGGCCACCCCAAGGTTGGCAAGAAATACCTGGCCAAACTGGCTGCAGAGACGCAAAACCGTAAGCAGGTCGCCGCTTGCCCAGCTGAGGCGAGCCACGGCGTCGAGACTAAAAACTGCCACCCTGGCCAGGCGCAGGACCCTAAAGACCCTAAGGTAACCACACAGCCAAAGGAGAAAGCTATGGCTAAAACTCACCCGCATGGGCATCCAGACACTGTCAGCCGCCACGATCCGCGCGACGTCGCCACCGTGGACTTCGACGAGGTAAACAACAAGCAGCACTATGCCCTGTACACGGTTTGGAAGCTGGCCACCCCGCTACCTGCCGACGACGCCGCCCGTGAGGCCCTGGTGTACGAGTCGGTGCAGTATGTGGCCGGCTCAGGCGCCTCCACACGCGGCTGGTATGACCTGGCCGGTTTCCGCGCCGGGGCTGACCTGCTGATTTGGTGGCTTAACGACGACCCCAAGGCGCTACAGGATGCCTACCAGCGTCTGCGCGCCAGTGCGCTGGGGCGTTACCTGGAGCCGGTGTGGAGCTGCATGGGTCTGCACACTCCGGCCGAGTTCAACCGCCGCCACATTCCCGCCTGCTTTGGGGGCGTGGCGCCGCGCGAGTGGATTATGGTGTATCCCTTCGTGCGCTCCTATGACTGGTATCTGCTCGATGCGGCTGAGCGTTCACGCATTATGGCTGATCACGGCCGTAATGGTTTCGCCCAGTACCCCGATGTTAAGGGCTCGACTTTGAGTGCTTTCGGTATGAGCGACTATGAGTGGGTGCTGGCTTTTGAGGCTGACGGCCTTGATCGCCTTGAGGGAGTCATGCACGCCCAGCGTTATACCGAGGCGCGTTTGCACGTGCGCGTAGATACCCCCTTCTACACCGGTCACCGCGTAGAGCCGGTGGTGTGGGCGCAGCGTCAGCCCCGCGTGTAAGTTGCGTTTTAGTCGCTAGTTTCGCCTACGACGACGACGGCGCAGCTTGGCCGCTCTAGGTTTAGTTGCGCAGTGGGCGGTGCGCAGCGGTGCACGTTTGCGCAGTAGCTGGCGAGGCTAGTTGATGATTTTGTTTGGTGGTGTGCCCCAAGGCTTGGCCTTGGGGCACACGCCGTTTAAATATCGCAAATTTTTGTGGCGCGACCATGCAGAGGGAGTGTTTAATGAATGTGTGCGCGGCCACATGGTGGTTGTGCATACACCCATCCCTACTGCCTTGGCTGCGCCAGTGTTCTGTATCCGCAGACAAAGCAGGTGTCTAGAGGTGAACATGATGGAACAGTTATTTACAAGGATGCGCACGGGCGGGCCTCTGGTTTTGAGCCTGCTCCTGTTTTTAGCTGCCCGGGAGTTGTGGAACACCTGGCCACAACTGATGATTCTCTGGCTAGTTGGCACCGTGTGCTGGCTGGCCGGAGAGATCTACGCGCGCTGGCAACACAAGCGTTTGGACTGGCCCGAGTGGATCTTGGCCTTTAAGCGCGGCTATCAGGGCAACACCAATTAAACCTTGTTAGCCAAGGCGGGCCCCGGCAAGGGAGCAGCTAGCTGTCCCCTTGCCGGCTCTGCTGTGCCCGTGTTCGAGGGGCTAGGGCGGGTAAATTTTGGTGGCTAGATGCTTGTAAATTTTCCAAACTAAAAATGCTGGCCATATAGGCGCATTGGGGTTAACATAGTGATTGAGGGAGCTAATACTTCAAGCCCCTAACAACAAGCAGCTGAGTCAATGTCGATAACGCTGCAACTGACCACAATTTTTGTAAGGGCAGCAAATTAGTGCTGTGCCTGTATTGGCGCTGCCCTTATGACGGAAACATTGATTTATTTAGGTTTCCTGCTCGCTAATTAGCTGAGTAGGTGGAGTTTGTGCGCCCTAATTGGCTTTTGGGTGCATTGAATTTGAGAGGAGAACAAAATGGAACAGTATCCGACTAAGGATTTAATGATTGATCCGCAGGTAGCTGAGGAAGCGATTAAGCGTTTAGCGCCTGGGGCCGTGCGTAAGGTTGGTGTGGACCGGTTGCACACGGTACGTCAGATTTTAGATGAATACTATTATTGCAAGGTTGATGATGAAGAGCTGTACTTGTTGTTAGATTTCTTTAATTGGGAATTTACGGGCACCCAAGAACACCTTTATGATTACAGGCGTCCCTGGCAAGACCAGATTGACTGGGATCTTGTAGAGGCGATGCTAGAGGAGCAGGTTCCTGAAGCTTTAGAAAAGCTTGGTTTCGAGCGTCTATGCACGGTTACCCGCATGATCAAAGAATACAGTGAAGGTAACCTAACTCTCGAACAACTAACTAGGCTTGTAGCAAATTACAAATTCGGTTTAGTTAGTATCCCCTCAACAGTTGTTGGTGATGTTGCTCCAGGCCCATCTGAGGGGGAAGTAGACGACGAAGTCGGTAGGGGAGTTTCTCGCAAACAGTTAACTTATGAGGAATATGATCATATTTTATTCTCTGAAAGGGCTAAATAAGCTCTGATTCTATTTATTTGTAAAGAAGTATTTGATCAGAAGGGAAAAGATTGAGATGGAACAGTATCCGACTAAGGATCTAACGATTGATCCGCAGGTAGCCGAGGAAGCGATTAAGCGTTTAGCGCCTGAGGCTGTGGCTAAGGTTGGTGTGGACCGGTTACGCACGGTACGCCAGATCCTACGTGAATACTCTGACTGTAAGGTTGATGATGAAGAGCTGTACTTGTTGTTAGATTTCTTTAATTGGGAAATGACTGGAACTCGTTTACATGTTTATGACTACAGGCGTCCCTGGCAAGACCAGATTGACTGGGATCTTGTAGAGGCGATGCTAG
>ERZ651108.826-NODE-826-length-14686-cov-6.485339_pt1 | contig 14686 bp, 10 predicted proteins | sample MGYA00512173_ERZ651108 | MGnify/ENA metagenome assembly ERZ651108 | reverse complement strand
GTACTTGCGCGTGGAAAATGCGAGTGAAAATGGGACTTCAGACCCATGATTCACGCCTCATTTGTCAAGGCAAAAGATGGTGCTTTGCTGAGAAAATCACAGGAATCGAGAGAAACAAAAAATAATTGCGCTGCGTGCATTACGATTGAAGCCGTGAAAAGCGATGTAACACTGTCTGTGTCGTGGCTCGAAGGGGAACTCCGGTGAGCGTCAAGCTAGGGTTCACGAAGGGCCAGATTATTCAAGAGTTCTACGTTGACGATGATGCGGATCAAGCGCTGCGCCAACTCGCTGAAGAAGAGAGCGGTAATCAGCTTGTCGATCCCGACTACGAAGATGTCGTCGATGGAGCGATCGTATGGTGGCGTGCAGATGACGCCGAAGAGGAAGATCTGGCGGACCTGTTGGTCGATGCCATGTCAAACCTTGACGATGGTGGTCTGATCTGGGTCTTGATTCCCAAGCCCGGACGTCCCGGAACTGTCCCGGTTTCTGATGTTGAAGAGGCTGCTCACACTGCCGGGCTCCACGCGACTTCGGCGAGTGCACTGGCTCCTGAATGGGCTGGTATTCGTCTAACCGCACGTTCGAGAAAGCACTGAGTTTTCACGCAATTTAGTCTTGCGTGACGGTGTTGTGCCCACTGTTTTGCAGCGTGCGCAATGCATCTCACAGCGTCTGATTCCAAGTAATTGCTGCTTGTACTCTATGCTGTACTGGTGCGTTCATTACAGAACGTGCTTTGGGCCTTTAGCTCAGTTGGCTAGAGCATCTGGTTTACACCCAGAAGGTCATCGGTTCGAGCCCGGTAGGGCCCACAAAACGGTCGGGGCCGGAAGCGCACGCTTCCGGCCCCGACGCATATCTGCTCGCGCTACTCGGCGGGTGACTTCTCCTCCTGCTGCTCCAACTTCCGCTTGGCTGCCTCGAGTCTATCCCGCACCTCTATTGTCTTTTCGTGGTCGGCCCCATAAATTCGTATATAGTCGTTGTGCAGGTCTTCGTACATGCTGATGGCTTTGGGAAGATCGCCTGCTTGTTCGTATGTCTGCGCGAGATCGTTGCGCGTGATACGCGTGTGGTGATGCGTGCTGCCTAGGGTGCGGATGCGTGCTTCTAACACGTACTCGTACATCTTGATGGCATCGGTGAGGCGGCCGGCGGATTTGTATGCGTCGGCGAGGTTGTTACGTGTAACGAGGGTGTGTTTGTGGTCCGGTTTCAGGACTCGGTCGCGGTCTTTGACGACCTGCTCGCCCAGAGCGATGGCGCGCTCAAGCTGGCCGTCGTCCGCGTATGCGAGGGCAAGGTAGCTGCCCGTCATTAGCGTGTCCTCGTGGTCGCTGCTCAGGATGCGCGTGCGGTCGTCGAGGACCTGCTTGAAAAGATCAATAGCCTCGTCGGTGTGGTCCCCCCAGTAGTAGGCGTATGCGAGATCATTCTGTATGGTCAGGGTGACACGGTGGATAGGCCCTAGAGCGTGCTTGCTGCTGCTCAACACCTTCTCGTAGCGCTCGATCGCATTGGCGGAGCATCCGGCATGCAGGTAAGCGTATGCGAGGTGTGAACGCAAACTGAGAATGTCGAGAGCATCCACAACTTGCAGATCCAAAAGTGTGTCCACAAACTCTTTGAGTGCGAAGACCTCGGGAACAAGCCCGAGATCACGTGCATGAGTGAAGGCTTCGCAGAGAGCAGACGTAACGGGCCGATAGTCTCGGAGACAATGGAAACAATCCTGAGCGCCAAAGGCGCGAAGCTGTTCGATGAGATCGCGTGTTTCCTGAAAACGTGCATCCGAATCGTCTGCGCGGAATCTATCGATGTCTACAGAACCGAGTAGCTCGGCAGCTGATTCGCATGCTTGTTCACGTTCTTCTTTGCTCCAGGATTCGCGCAGCACCTGCGCCTGAAGTCGGTGAATCGTCGTTTTACTTCTGTCGCGTGCAGTCTGTTGGACGATGGACCTGTGAATGAGTTCTGTGAGTGCGTCATGTGCGTCCTCATCCGTGTCCCGCTGAGTGTCAGGAGACTCGTCGTCATCCAGCTGCTCAACGGTGGGGTCAAGCCACAGCGTGGGCACACCGGATTCTGCAAGCAGCGCGAGCGCACCCAACTGGCGTCGAGCCATCTGCTTCGTACCATTCTTCATACTGTCGACGGCGGCTTCGACGGCCATCCACAGTGCCATGGCAACGTCGTCCGTGTAGTCACCTCCAGGTACGTGGTCAATGGTGCGTCCCTTGCACGACTTTAGTTGCTTGAGATACCGGCGCAGTGACAGGTCTTTGTGCTGTGCGGTCGCTGCGGCCTGGACAATAGCGAGAGGCAAGTCGCCCAGGCGCTCGGCTAATGCATCCGCGGTGTCGTGATCGTCGGACTTTGTGACCTTGAGGAGGTAGTTTATCGACTCGCTGCGATCGAACACCCCGACCTTGATGATGGTCCAGTCTTGATATTCCCACCCGGTGTTATTCGTCGTCGTCGCGATGAGACGCAAGTTGTTGACGCTCGGCATAGGTATTGGAAGATGATCGATGTTCTCAACGTTGTCGAAGACGATGAGCCTGTCGGAGTGAACCGCTGATTTCAAACGAGTGAAGAGTCGATTTACAATATCTTCGGGAGAGGGTGCGTCGCTCGTCTCGATTTTGTATTCTTTCGCGAGCTCGACGAGGTCGTTCTTGATGGACTCGGGTGAACTCGCATTTATCCAAGCGACGAGGCTCCAGTTTGCGTCTTCGCACTGCTTGGCGAGAGCGGCGGCAAGCTGTGTCTTGCCGCAGCCGCGCATACCCACCAGGACCGTGCGTTGCTTTGTTGGGATGGTGATCAGCGCATTCAAATGCTCTTGCTCGCTACGCTCGACAAACCGGTTCTCCGCCACCACGTCCGGTCGGCTGCCGAAAAAGACACGGCTCGGAGTTGAAGAAAGGTTGCGCTGTGCTAGCTCTTTGATTGCTGTTGTTAGGCTCTCAACTAATTGGAGAATCTGGCTCAACAGTTGGCGGTTTTCGATGTGATTATCATTCAACTGTTCTTTGATGTCACTGCATTCGGTGAGCAGTGATTTCAATGCAACAACGACGAAGCTGTCAGACCAGGGGGGGCGATGTCGACATAAGCAGCTGCAACTGCCCTGACGAGCGCGTCGAAATACGGTTCGGCCTGCTCGTCGATTTGCTGGCGGTGTTTAGCTGCGCGTGTCATGAAGAAAGCTATAAAGCCTTCGGGATCGCGCACAGCAGATAGTACGATGAGGTCTTGATGAGCGTCAGTTGAGAGGAGTGCGGCGACCGCAGTTTCAGCATGTGCAAGGAGCGAGGTATCGATTCCACGGTCAAGACACTGCTCGCGTGCCGCTTTGACTCTTGTTGTCAGGGCATCCGTGATGTGCTTGCCGAGGTCACTGTGATCCTTGGCAAGCTCTGGTGACGAAGAACCGGCATCTTTCACCGCCTGCCGGGCTTTGGACACGAGTGTTGCGACGCCGCGGAACGATGGCGAGGCGGCGAAACAAAAGACCTCCAAGACCAAATCCGCGAGAGAAGGGCCGATCATAGCCAGTTTGTCAGAACGCGTCACCATGGATGTAGTGTATATCTTTTGGTCCTTGCGTTCTAAACACTTGTCGGCTATATGTGCATGTGGGGCCGGAAGCTCTTGCTTCCGGCCCCACACCGTGCCTGTCTGCCTGTTTGTCAGCACGCGCTTGGTGTGCCCGAACGCGCGCCGGAATCCACCGTCAGAGCGTGAGGCGCTCACTCCTCGTGGGTGCGCTCCTCGACGACGTCTTCGCCGACGACGAGCTTGCCGGACGCGCCGACGCCGAGCTGCTCCAGAGCCAGGCGGCCCACCAGCTGCTGGTTCATCGTGGGTACAATCTGCCTAGAAGCATGTCTCTGCTGGGACTCCCTTAACGCTGCCTCCGCCAGCGCTACGATAATTTGCTCATCCGTGTGCTTAGGAAACTTCCTCATGGTCATCCATTCTGCCCGGCCACAAGCAGCCGGGACTACTCAGAGCAACCCTCTCAAAACGATCAGTCCGAAAGACCAGATCCCTCCATCACAGTCGTGCAATACGATTTCGCTCCTCCCGCAGTCGCTCAGTCGATGGAAATGTTGAATCAACGGATGACTCTGAAATTATAATCAAGCTATCGTATTCCCTGATGGCTTCGCGATATTGTTTATCCTCGGTGAGCCATCGGGCAAGATTATATCGCATTGTAAACACCTCGGGATTTGAGTCCGACAATCGATCTGCTGCCTCCTTGACGAGAGATCTTATGTCGGTGATCAACTCCGGAGATGTGCCGTTGGCCTTCTTCTTGGAAGCAAGTAGATTGTGTCTATAAGTAATGATGTCGGGATGTGAATCTCTGAGTACTTCTTGAGCGCTTTTCAAGGCCTTGTTGGAATATTGAATGGCTTCATTGTGCTCTCCTATCAAGCTGTATGACTCTGAGAGTTCGGTAAATACATGGGTTTCAAATTGTTTATCAAATGATGAAATGTGGGAATTTACGTGTTCAATAGCATGATGGAGGTGACTAATTGCCATTTGAATCTGATCGTATTGTTCTTGTTTGCTCATGTTAAACGAATTGATAGTGTCTTTAGTGATTCTTGCAAAATAATATTCGTAATAGCTGTAGTAAGGGTCATCCTGATCGGTTTGTGCAAGTGTCTTCTTGCAAATTTTCAACGCGATATCGTCATTTTCTTCAAAGTAGTAAAGTAGGGCTAAGTGTGATCGATAGACGTAATATTTTGGGTGATTAGTGCTGATTAGTGAAAATAGTTCGTCATACACTGCGTGAGCGTCCGCAAATTTTCTGAGTGCACGTAGATTGGCCCCAAGATGGTCAAGAATTCTGATCCATGTTTCCGTGTTGTGTTGTAGTGGCCGTAGGTCTTCGATTGAAGTATATAGAGCTGCTCCGTAATCGTAGAGGCTGAGGTCGTAGCAATTCCATAGAATTTCTTCAATTAGAGTCGTTATGGTGATCTGGTCGGCGCTGCTGACAGACGATAAGTCTGGTGTGATTGCCATAACTTGAGTGGTTAGGTCGCGCAGTTGTTGTCCGTATTGCAAAGTGTTGCCTACTGGGGTCTTTATACTGCTGGCGTTCGCTAATGTGTTGCAAGCATTGCTCATCGCCGCGGATTTCACCGATTGCTTCCGTATTGCGTGGCCGAATAAGCGATGGATTGTTGTGTATCTTGAGTCCATCGATTCTTCGATAATTGATGCATCAAGTAAAGCGCGATAGGCTTTACTTCTGCCTAAATTGCTAGGCTCTTTAAGCCAAGTAGATGGGACGCCTGATTTGTCGAGGTAGCAGAGCGAGTCGAGGATTCTAATGGCCTCTTCTCGAATCTTGCCGGTTTGGATTCTGTCGAGTGTTGTTTGCACAGCAGTATGAAGAGCTAGAATGGCACCTAAGGTGTAGTTATCCCCTTCGATAGGTTCGAGTAGGTCCTCAAGGTCATTGTCGCTACGGGATGTAAGGGCCATGAAATATTCGGATAAGCTAGAGTTGAAATATCGTGAAGTCGTATCTGCTGCCTGGGTGATGGCAAGTGGTAAGTTACCAAGATACTCAGCTATTAGGTTTGCGCTTGTCTTATCTTTGTCCTTAGTGGTTTCAGCTAGGTATTTGCACGATTCTTCTTGGGTAAAGTCGTTGAGGTAAAAGCGGTTCCAGTCATTATGGAGATCCCATCCGCGATTATTGCGTGTTGTGATAATGGTGTGTGTGTGCGGAGCGTCCGGTAGGAGATCCTTTAGATCATCGACTGTTTCTGCATTATCGAAAATAAATAGACAATCTTCTTTGATGGCGGATCTAAAGGTTGTAAGTACCTGTTTCACTCTAATCAGTACATCGATTTCTTTATCTGTATTTACATTTAACAGTGATTCGCCAAATGCGATTAAGTCTGTTATTATTTTAGTGCGCGCTGAGGCGTCGATCCATGCAACTAGTGACCAGTGTTTCTTGATGCATGTGTCTGCAATGGTTGCTGCAAGGCGTGTCTTGCCACTTCCTGCATGTCCAATGAGGATACTTATATGCGTGTGATCCGATGAAATGGGATCGAAAATTGTGGAGTACAGTGTTTTGTTACCACATGTTGGATTGCGTTCGATCCAATGTTTCAGTCGTGGTGGACGGCTTCCCCAGACTTTGTCTTCTAATTTTGTTGCATGGCTGGTGGCTGTTTTGTTGCGGAGATCGTCGTGAATTGAATCAAGTTCGTCCTTGAGATCTTTGTGATATGCAGCGGCATTTGCGTCCACTTTGCGTAATGCCCCATCGACGCTGTCGAAGCGGACGTTCATGGTCCGCTCAAGCTGGGCGACTTGATCTGTCAGGGCTGGGAAACACCGCAACAGGTCCGCGAGAGCGACGCGGTCGAAGTTGGCGGACCACGGCGCAAGGATGAGGAACTCCTCCGCCACGCAATCGAGGATTCTCCCGTACAGGGCAGCCATATCTCCATGAGCATTATTGGGGGCTGGTGCGGCCCCGCTTCCGAGTTGTTCGCGGAAATGTTCGGGTTGCTGTACCGCTATAATCAGGGCATCATCGTTCTCTGCAAGCGTCTTGATCGTGACACGAGCAGCCTCCATTAGTTGTGAGACGACCTCCTCGATCCATGCCTCATCTAGTCCCGTCGCCATGAGTTCTTCCTGGATGGTGTCAAGCTCAGCATTAACAACGCTGTTCAGTGAGCGAATCATCTCAGCATTGGGATCACCAAGAGCATTGTTCTTGATGTCGGCAAGCAAATTGAGGAATTCCTGCGCGCTGTCGATCATATCAGCGACGGCAGCAAAAGGGGTCATCCTTACGAGGGTCTTGACGACTGCGACCGAAAGGTTAGCGACATTGCGATTTGTGCTCATGGACACAGTATACACAGTTGCTAAATGGCTGGTACCGGCGCATAAACCAGCTTGACAGTGGGGCCGGAAGCTCTTGCTTCCGGCCCCACACCGTGCCTGTCTGCCTGTTTGTCAGCACGCGCTTGGTGTGCCCGAACGCGCGCCGGAATCCACCGTCAGAGCGTGAGGCGCTCACTCCTCGTGGGTGCGCTCCTCGACGACGTCTTCGCCGACGACGAGCTTGCCGGACGCGCCGACGCCGAGCTGCTCCAGAGCCAGGCGGCCCACCAGCTGCTGGTTCATCGTGGGTACAATCTGCCTAGAAGCATGTCTCTGCTGGGACTCCCTTAACGCTGCCTCCGCCAGCGCTACGATAATTTGCTCATCCGTGTGCTTAGGAAACTTCCTCATGGTCATCCATTCTGCCCGGCCACAAGCAGCCGGGACTACTCAGAACAACCCTCTCAAAACAAACGGTCCGAAAACCCAGACCCCTCCAACACCAGCCTAAGCCCGCACAAAACGATTACATCACTCCACAGGACTTGACCATTTCCAGGTCTCGGATTATACAGAGCGCGCCATAACACGCCTGGCTTACATGGTTTTGGTCCGCTTCCGGCCCGTGCCACAGAGACAGTTCCGGCAAACTAATCTACTCGCCAGCGTCGCTCGGAAAGGCGTTGTCGTTGCATCATGATCTCGCGCGCAGCGAAGGCAGGCAGTTCAAGCTGCTCTACGTCAACATTCTCGATCCAAGCTGTGCAAGCCGCAGGAGAAAGAGCAGGGTCCATAACAAACTCCGCAATGGCGCGAGTAGTTGCCCTTGACAACCCAATCGAGATGAAGGACATGTCAGTTGGCCGTGGCACCCCGAGTTCAAGCATCATCTCGATATCGACGGTATCCACGTTTATCTGCCGACCAAGTTCTTCCGCCGCTTGCGCCACAACATCGGCATAGCAGGATAGGTACCTTGGCGCCTCAAAACGCGCGATGTCCTCTACGTCTGCCATCACCTTGCGGATCAATCTCGGATAGGAGACCTCTTGGCCTTGAGCGCGTAGCCACCTCGCACGGTTGTCAATGATGACGCTAAGAGGTACGCCCCTCATCCAGTGAACGATGAGACGTGCAAGCGACGAGCGACGAGACTCCGGCTCGAACGATCCGCCCAGATATTCAGCAACATATTCCAGCGCGGTCTTGTACTCATCGAACGCATCATCGCTAGTTGGAGGAACGAGAGCAAGTTCCTCGGGGTGACCGTTCGCTAAGACCGCATCCAAGAGACGCTGCATCGACATCGGACTGATGCCTGCATGCTTCTTCACAAGGTCTGGGCGAAGCCGGAGAGTTGGCGTTACACGCCCAAGTGCCTCAGCGATCCGATCGGTCTCTTCCAGCCTTAAGGCAACACCATGAAGTCCAACCAGATTCCCGTCAGAAATGAAACGACCAGCAAGCCAGTTGAAGGCTGATTCAAGCTCCGGAGGCGTGTTACGATCAGCTTTGTGTGCACCACGGTCGATGTATTCGATCATGCTAGCTACATCGGAAAGCGTCGCAGTCGCCGCAGGAACGATCAATGATCGCTCTCGTCTCCCGGGCTTCTCAGGCCAAGCCTTCGCATCTGATGTATCGACACAGAATATGTTTCCCTGGAACTCAGTGCCCCATCTTCCAGCTCTTCCGGCCAGATTCCAGAAGTCTGGCATAGGCATATGCATCTTCTGCCCTTTACGCGGAGCACGCACGAAAAGGTTTCGACACGGCAGATTGACTCCCTCAAGAAGAGTGGAAGTGCATACCAGGTATCTGATCTCTCCTCGCTTGAATAGCTCCTCCACCTTCGCCTTGAGTACGAGGGGCATATCACCGTAGTGGAACGCGATACCCTGCTTGGCAAACTCAGCGAGCTGAAACCTCTCGTGCACGACACCTTTGGAAAGGTCGACCAATTCTTCGACGACATCCGATTCTATCGCGGGATCTTCCCTTAGAGCATCGAATATGGTTCTCGCAAACTTCTCCGCTTCAGCCGGCCCGTTCGCAAAAACAAGGTTCCCCGTGGAGGCACCCCCAATCGCGGCAGCGATGAGAGGAACTTTCTGCCCAACGCCATCTGGAGCAAGGGGTAGCTCTATCTCACCAACCTCCCGCTCCTCACCGTCGTACACGAGTGAGAGCGCATAGCGGCGCGGCTTCCGAGGGACTTGGTTGACGAAGACGAGGTTCTGATTCACCGTCACCGTCTCGCCGACAAGCGCAGCCTTGCGTTCCTGTGAAGATGTCGGATCTAGCAGTACGCCGGGATTAGCCGACAAAGGACTCGCGAACACTAGTCGAATAGTAGGGTCTCTGCGAAGGGCTTCGTCAAGCACTTGCGTTAGCAATATGCCGCGAGTGCCATCGCTGATCTTCTGAGCTTCGTCTACAAAGATGACTGATGGTTTAAACTGGGGCAACCGGTGGTGTAGGAGGTGAAGACGCTCTTGAGTGAGCACAAAAACCTGCCGTTCGAAGCGAACAATCTCAGGGTCCCAAGGGAGAGTGTGAACACCCACGCTGTCATCAAGTTTAGATCGGAAGACCTCGCTAACTTCCTCAACAAGGGCTCTGGTGGGTGCTATGTACACCAGGCTCACAGGTGATTCCCCTCGCAGTTCCGCGAGCATCCACTCACAGATGATGTACGATTTGCCTGCGGATGTCGGCGCAGATACACTCACCCAGTCATTGGCCGACGCAAGCTCCCAAAACGCTTTTTGAAAGGGATTTGCGTCGATAACGGCACCGTTCGGAAGCGTTACCGCCAGTTCAGCCCGACGACCAAGAGCATCAAGGACGAGTGCCGATGAATTCGCTTCGATCGATGTCGGTATAGTCTCGTCACGATCGCGAGCTAGAGTGATTGCCGGCTGATTCCCCACTCGATCTAATAGAAGAACAGCAGCCGCGCGCTGCTCATCGGTGCTTTGGTGCGACCGCAGGCAGCCTTGTGCAACACGCAGCACAGCATCCTGGGCAACCTCATTCATTTCTCCAGTTAGCGCACTCGCGCACACCAAGAGGAAAGCCCAGTCCGGCTCAGGGGCAGGAGAAGCGGAGTCCTCTACCAACGGCACATCTGCCCTTACCGAACTGACCGCTATCTGTTCAAGTCCAGCACGGAATCGGCTAAGGGCAAGAACCCGATCAGAAAACTCGCTCACAACTTGACCTCGATCCGAAGCTCCGCCTTGATCGCCTTTCGAAACTCCTCGACAGATGGCATTGGGAAGAAGAAGACTTCAACAGCATGTCCAGTCAGGGAACGATTCCCAAGGCGCTTCCTTGTGGATTCCGCCCAGCTACATATTGCTTTATCAAGTTCGGCCTTTACAGATTCTTCTTCACGTGGCAGCTTTGGATAGTTCTCATGCACAAACCCAATAAGACAAGCACCACGCATCTCAACATTCGCCGAAAGGACCGAGTTGTTATCGAAATACTCGAGCAGCCGGGCCGTCACCTCCGCGTTTCCAGCGTCGGCGTAGTGCCGGATCAGGAAGACATCCTGCTCGTAAGCGGTGCCCAACAGATACGGCGCAATACTGTCCATGCAATCTGTCATCGCCCCTTGAACCGACTCGTAGAGCTTCGCTTCACCCCAATAGACAGCTAGATCTCCGTTATCAAGGAGCTTCGCATGGACTCCGTCAGCGCCATGATACTGCACCTCGGTAGCCGTCTTTAGAGACATCTTGCTAAGGATCTGCGGTATCTGGAGCCCTTTCTCAAGTAACGCATACAGAAGTAGCTCCGCGCCCTCCCCTGTATTAACCTGAGTCTGAGTGAATAGACGTGCCGCATCGTTTGCCATGCGAGTAATCTCCGGAATCTGCCTGTCCAGAGATAGTTCCCCAACCCTCTGAATTTCCGTCCGTGGGATGCAGTAGTTGACGATTTGATTCGCAAGCTGCTGCGCTAGCGCCTTGAGGCGAGGGACGCCCAAAGCGTCACTTCGAAGAAAGTGGCAGCGTACAATCGAACGCGTGCCTTTAACACAGATCGGTGCGCCATAAGTAACAATCGAACTCTCAAGTTCGTCCCAGCCACCCCGAACAAGTCGCTGAACCGCTTCGATCAGCGGTACTCGTTCTTCATCGGTAGCATTAGTTGCCCCATTAATCATGCGCTCAAGCCAATCTTGCTCCGGGCAGGCAAAGCGGCGACGCGCACTCCTAGATCCCGCGAATCTTGTTGGATCAACATTGACCTCCTCAGCTGAGGGTCGAGCGGACAGAAAGACCCGGGTCAGAATGTCACATTGTCAATTCTACTCGTATCGTCATGACCGTGACTGCGCGACACGTCAATGTCGACAGCCGCGTTGCTACGGAGGCGCAGGTCGGGTGCCGCTGTGCACAGCCGAGGAGTGCCGGAGCAAGCTCGCAGACTTCGACGTGCGGCGTGGGCAGCCGCATCGACGGCAGTTAATGGGCAAGAGGCTGAAACAGGTGGTTCCAGACAACGTAACCCGATCAGGAGATTGTGGAGTCTCACCAATACAAGTTGAAGGACCGAGTCGTCTGGGCGGCGGGGCGACCACGCTTGTCCTTATGGTTGGGTGAGTGGAGGTGGTCGGCCAAAGGACCTGCGCTCGTCCTTGCACGTTCTAGCATCCTTGCCGTATCCTGCTCGGCTACCCGAAATTGGACGAAGGAGAGAAAGAAGAGATGGGCGCGGCACAGGTGACGCAGGCGGGCGCTGGTGAGGCGACGGAGATGCAGCAGGAAGCAGGTCAGGCAAAGGCGACGCGGCAGGGTGCACGTGGGGCGGCGAAGACGCAGATTCGCGCGCGCATCACGCACGTGGGCAGCGAGTATCGCAAGGCCGTCACTTCGGGCACCTGCGAGCTCTGCATCACCGACTGGAGTGCCCGCATCCGCGACATCTCCTTCGAACTTACGGACGTTGACACCGGCGCCACGTGGCAGACGACCACCCCGACCCTCCACGTTGGCCGATGGAACGACATCTGGGAGGTCCGCCTCGACCCCTTCCACCTCTCCAAGGCCCTCGCCCACGTCACCCTCGTCGTCGACATGGACCGCCTGAACGACGAAGGCGGCCGCGCGCTCATCGCCCTCGGCATCCTCGAGGCCGTCGAGGCCTGTACCCGCGCCTCCGAAATGGTCGAGCGCCTCGACGGCACCTGCATCCACGACGATGACTGGGAAGAGGAGCAATTCATCCTCGAGCCCGAGTGCATCGCGGGTGACTCCGACGAAAGATGAATAGTCCCTCGTTGACGCTCGGAACGTCCGAGAGGGCTGGTCGTTTCTGTCAAGAAAAGCGCGAAAAGCGAAGCGAGAATACGTCGAAAAATGATCGCCCAAACGCGCCCGCGACAACCCCGCGCCTGTTACGCTGATCACTGTTCCTTAGGAGTTCTCTATCTCTCTATCTCTGGCTCCTGTGAAACATCCTGTGTAAACGGACGCGCCCACGCGACCGCTCGCCGCCGGTTTCTCTCACACTTTCCCGGCGATCACGAGCGCGCGTGGGCGCGTTCGCGCATGACTGAGCCCCGACCTCGTCGATATGAACGAGGCCGGGGCTCAGTGCGTCCGATGCCTACACTCACGCGGAGGCTGGGACGGTCAGGCTCCGTGTCGGCGAGCCGCCACCGCCAGTGCACGCAGCAGGCTCAGCATGCCGGAACGCGCGAGGATGCTAACGATGTCGGCACTTGTTCGAGCCAGCTGCTTCGGTGTGGGAGCCGGAGGAGCAGGCGTCGACAGTGCGGGAGTCGAAGGCACGGATGGCGTAGGCGGGGGAGTGGACGAGCTCGGCGTCGAGGGCACCGATGGGGTCGGCGTGGCCGAAGGAGTCGGGGTCGTCGAGGGAGTGGGTGTCACCGATGGGGAGGGCGTGGAAGACGGCGTGGCCGAAGGAGTCGGGGTGGTCGAGGGCGTCGGCTTGGGCGTCACCGACGGCGTCGGAGACGGGGTCACGGACGGGGTCGGGCTCGGCTCCGGCGTGGGAGTCGTGGAAGGAGTCGGCTCCGGCGTCGGCGTCACCGACGGGGTAGGCGTCGGATTCGTGTCGCCGTTCGCGTCACCCGAACCGTCCGAGTGGATGTCCACGCCGCCCGTGTACAGCTTCGCGTTGATGAGTGCGTCGTTGTGGAAGGTAACGCCGTTGCGCACGGTCGCCATGTTGTTGATCGTGGCCTCGTACTGCAGGACGTAGGTGCCGTTGTTCGTCAGGCGAGGGAACGTCGCGGTGAACCCTTTGCCGTCGGCGCTGGCCTCCATCGTGAAGGTGCCGTCGCCGATCGATGCGCCGGCCTTGAGGGCGGGCGCCTGCTCGGCCTGGTACTCGGCGTCGTTGTTGTAGTAGTAGAGCTTCTCCGACCCGGGCACCAGCGAGTAGCCGCCGGAGCTCATGTCGAAGGTATCGACGATCTCGACCTCGGTCGCGCCCTCGGGCAGCTGGGACCCCTTGATGTCGATCTCCCAGATGATTCGCGAGGAGTCGCCTTGCTTGGGCTGGCCCCACTTCTGGGTGTTGCGCAGGATGCGCTCGTAGGTGCCGGAGATCGAGCCGCCGGGCAGATCCACGATGATGGCGGTGCCGTTCACCGGGAAGGACACAGTCGACGAGGTCGTGGCGTGCACCGCCTTCGTGCGCACGGTGCCGTGGCCGATGATGCTGTGATGGTCCCTTGCGTACTCGCCGAAGGTGCAGGTCATGGACACGCCCTCACCCGCGGGAACGGAGCAGTCGACGACGGGGACCTTGTCGTCGTTGAGCATGCTGAAGTTCAGCGTCGAGCTGCCCGAGTCCGAGATAACCTTAAGCTCGGGGGGAATCTGAATGGTGAACGTGTCGCCGGGCGCGACGTCCTTGCCGGTCGTGTCGATGTCGAAGGACATGGTCATGACGTGGATGCCGACGGTGGGCGCGGTGGTTTCCTTGTCCTCGCGCGCCAGCGAAATGTTGGTGACGACGCCGACGGAGGCGGCGTATGAGGGGGCGATAGCGATGAACGCGGCCAGCAGGCCTGCGACGATCAGCCCGACAACGAGCGGGAAAAGGCGCCCGATACTGCGTGGGTGCACGTGAGTCTCCATTCGTCATGGATGGGGGACGAGGCCGTGGTGTACACATCGGGTCGGCCGCCACATCCGCTGCGGTTAGCAAGTAATGATGCTAATGAGAAGGCTACGCCTATCTGTAATAGTCTGTGTGTTTAATTTCGCCTATCTGTCCATGTCGTGGAGGGTTTGTTTTGGTCGTCCAATGTTTCGTCATGAATTTAGCTGGTTGAAGATTCGAGTAGTTGCAGGCTGTTCTGGTTGTTCGGTAATTAATTGACGGGAGTGGTCGTTTCTTGTCGCCCAGTTGAGTGAGTGGCGAAGCTCATATGGTTCGCGTCCTTCATTGGGTGCCGCACAGGGTCTCGCGGTCCCCAGAAATTTCGCATGCAATTCCCGTGAGCATATTTCAAATTATGTAATCTGATCGTTGATATTCTGCGGTTTTTGGGGTTGGGCCGATTCGTGCCGTGGGGGAATTGCATGCGAAATTTGTCTGGTGGGTCGTGTTGGTCGCGCGCACGTGGAGCTGGCGGGTGGGCATTCCTGCGACCGGCCCTGCCTCGGGGAAAACGCATGCAAGTGGTCGCTGCCCTAGGTAAAGCGCATGCACAAAACAAAAACCCCGAAGCAAAAGCTTCGGGGACTTGCTGGTGGCTCCGACCGGCGTCGATCCGGTGACCTTTCGATTTTCAGTCGAA
>ERZ651108.823-NODE-823-length-14724-cov-25.502693_pt1 | contig 14724 bp, 9 predicted proteins | sample MGYA00512173_ERZ651108 | MGnify/ENA metagenome assembly ERZ651108 | reverse complement strand
ATATAATAACCTTAATCAACAACTTATGTGGCGAGAAACCACTCATGGAGATTTTCACACCATCTACCGGAAGAGCCACAGGTAATCAAGCTGTTTTCCAGCATTTATTTATGGATATATCTGCTATTAAACGTTTTTTATCTCATTAGTTGAGCATTTTTTCATAGAAGATAGAGAATTTGTATAGGATTAATTTACGAGAACAATAACAGGCATATCAAACTATTATTTATATAGAAAGTTATCCCTTCAAAAAAGGATATGCCAATGAAAAAGAAGACATGTTCGTCCAGCAGGCCTTCAATGCAAAAGCTTATTGCGGTTGCTTCGTTGAGTGCAGCTCTACTTTGTGGACTCCATGCTACTCCTGCTCTTGCAGAAACTACTGATACATCCACAGTAAGTGCCCCTGAATCAACTTCTAAATCCAATTATCCAAAATTGAAAGAAGTTGATGGAAAGGTATATTTTTATACTGAAGACGGAACTATTCTAAAAAGTCAGTGGATTACTTATGGCGATGATAAATATTATGTAGATGAAACTGGAGCTGCAGCATCTGGTTTCTATACTACGCCTGATGGTAAAACCTGGTATTTTAATTCAGATTTTTTTCCATACGCTCGATACGGATTAATTTATTTTGACCAAAAAACGCCTGATAATCAATATGTTTACTACTACGTAGATAAAGATAACGGCTTGATAAAAAACAATTGGGTTAAAACAGATAAAGGTTGGAGCTGGGCCGGAGCTGATGGGCGTTTTATTGAAGGATGGTTTACTGATCCTGATGGTAAAACCTGGTATTTAACTAGAGATTTTAGGTCGGGTCCTCCGGTTATTGCTAAATCAGTTCCGGTCGATGGAAAGCTGTACTTCTTTGATACTTCGACAGGACTGTTACGAAATTCTTGGGTAAATATGGGCCACGGTGTAGAAGCTTGGTACTGGGCTGGTCCAGATGGCGCTGCCGTCTCCGGCTGGTTTAAAACTCCAGATGGCAAAACTTGGTATGCCGACCCAAAACATCACAATGAAGTAGTAATGGGCGGAATAGATATTGATGATAAATATTATTTCTTTGATCACAGTAATGGCCTCGTTACCCATGGTTGGATCGGTGGTGGTGATGATGGTGAATGGGCTTGGATTGAAACAGTAGGCTCTGTTTATTCTGGCTGGAAACACATGCCAAATGGTAAGTGGTTCTATTTTGATGAAAAAGAATTCCCTACGATTAAGAATGGTGCCTACACTACTTACAGCTTCCCTGTGCTTAAGAAAGGTGTCTTCACTATTTCCAGCGGTACTTATTACGTTGACGTAAATAATGGAATGACTTCTAACGATTGGGTGCAACTCCCTAATGGCGGTTGGGCTTGGGCACAGTCGAGCGGTGCATTTGCTTCTGGTTGGTACACCACGCCAAATGGCAAAACTTGGTATTTTGATCCATCAGATCCGCAGCATCCTGCAATAATTGGTGAGACTGAAATTAACGGTCAATCATATTATTTTGATTCAGGTTATGGTCTTCTGAAAAATGGATGGGTTCATAGAGCTGATGGTTCTTGGTCTTGGGCCGGAGAGAGTGGGGCGCTTCAATCAGGTTGGAAACGTATGCCTAATGGCAAGTGGTTCTATTTTGATACCAAAGATTCCAAGCACCGTATGCTTGTTGGTGTCGTCCAAATTTCTAGCGGAACCTATTATATTGATGAGTCTGCTGGCATGACCGCTAACAATTGGGTACAGCTCCCAGAAGGCGGTTGGGCATGGGCACAGTCAAGTGGCGCATTTGCTTCAGGATGGTATACCACGCCAAATGGAAAAACTTGGTACTTTGATCCAGCAAAGCCAAGCCATCCTGCTTATACTGGAGAACACACTATTGATGGTAAAGACTATTACTTTGACGCAGGATATGGCCTTGCTCGCAATCAGTGGATTACCCGTTCCGATGGCGTAAGACGCTGGGCTGGATTAGACGGCGTACTCACTGAATACAAGCGCTAAATCAGTTTGAGTTGCTCTTTATTACCTGGATTAATTGAAGTTAAAACAATGGAGAAGAAGATGCGTTTTTCCTACAGACCTTCAATGCAGAAGCTTATTGCAGTTGCTTCGTTGAGTGCAGCTCTACTTTGTGGACTCCACGCTGCTCCTGCTCTTGCAGAGACTACTGATACATCCGCAGTAAATGCTCCTGAATCAACTTCTAAATCCTATTATCCAAAGTGGAAAAAAGTTGATGGAAAGGTATATTTTTATACTGAAGATGAAACTATTCTAAAAAGTCAGTGGATTACTTATGACAGTCATCAATACTATGTAGATGAAACAGGTGCAGCAGCATCTGGTTTCTATACTACACCTGATGGCAAAACCTGGTATTTTGAGCCAGAGACATGGCTACCGCACGCTAGATATGGCTTATTTTATATTCTCGAAAATAAAAATACTCCTAATTATCACTACACTTACTACTACGTAGATAAAGATAACGGCTTGATTAAAAACAATTGGGTTAAAACAGATAAAGGTTGGAGCTGGGCCGGAACTGATGGGCGTTTTACTGAAGGATGGTTCAATACTCCTGATGGTAAAACTTGGTATTTTACTGGTAATGTTGATGGAGATACTCCAGTTGTTCCTTTCGGCACTTCATACAATGGGAAATGGTACTTCTTTGATACTTCTACGGGACTTAAACGAAATTGTTGGGTAAATGCTGGAATAAACTTTGAGTTTTGGCACTGGGTTGGTCCAGATGGCGCTGCCGTCTCCGGCTGGTTTAAAACTCCAGATGGCAAAACTTGGTATGCCGACCCAAAACATCACAATGAAGTAGTAATGGGCGGAATAGATATTGATGATAAATATTATTTCTTTGATCACAGTAATGGCCTCGTTACCCATGGTTGGATCGGTGGTGGTGATGATGGTGAATGGGCTTGGATTGAAACAGTAGGCTCTGTTTATTCTGGCTGGAAACACATGCCAAATGGTAAGTGGTTCTATTTTGATGAAAAAGAATTCCCTACGATTAAGAATGGTGCCTACACTACTTACAGCTTCCCTGTGCTTAAGAAAGGTGTCTTCACTATTTCCAGCGGTACTTATTACGTTGACGTAAATAATGGAATGACTTCTAACGATTGGGTGCAACTCCCTAATGGCGGTTGGGCTTGGGCACAGTCGAGCGGTGCATTTGCTTCTGGTTGGTACACCACGCCAAATGGCAAAACTTGGTATTTTGATCCATCAGATCCGCAGCATCCTGCAATAATTGGTGAGACTGAAATTAACGGTCAATCATATTATTTTGATTCAGGTTATGGTCTTCTGAAAAATGGATGGGTTCATAGAGCTGATGGTTCTTGGTCTTGGGCCGGAGAGAGTGGGGCGCTTCAATCAGGTTGGAAACGTATGCCTAATGGCAAGTGGTTCTATTTTGATACCAAAGATTCCAAGCACCGTATGCTTGTTGGTGTCGTCCAAATTTCTAGCGGAACCTATTATATTGATGAGTCTGCTGGCATGACCGCTAACAATTGGGTACAGCTCCCAGAAGGCGGTTGGGCATGGGCACAGTCAAGTGGCGCATTTGCTTCAGGATGGTATACCACGCCAAATGGAAAAACTTGGTACTTTGATCCAGCAAAGCCAAGCCATCCTGCTTATACTGGAGAACACACTATTGATGGTAAAGACTATTACTTTGACGCAGGATATGGCCTTGCTCGCAATCAGTGGATTACCCGTTCCGATGGCGTAAGACGCTGGGCTGGATTAGACGGTGTACTTACTGAATACAAGCACTAAATCAGTTTGAGTTGCTCTTTATTACCTGGATTTATTGGAGTTAAAACAATGGAGAAGAAGATGCGTTTTTCCTACAGACCTTCTACACAAAAGCTTATTGCGGTTGCTTCGTTGAGTGCAGCTTTACTTTGCGGACTCCACGCTGCTCCTGCTCTTGCAGAGACTACTGATACTTCCACAGTAAGTGCTCCTGCTGTAACAACTGAAACTACTGCAACATCTGAAAATACTTCTCCTACAGCACCTGAAAACTCTCAGCCTACTTCACCTGCAGCGCCAACAACAACTCCAACAACAGACCAGACACCTGCTGTTCCAACAGAGAATACTTCGCCAACCCCTCAGTCTTCTGGATGGAGACAAGAAAACGGCCAATTCCACTATTACAAGGAAGATGGAACACTTGTCACAAGTCAGTGGATTAAAGATGATTCTGGCTGGCACTATGTAGATGGCACTGGAGCCGCTGTAGCGGGTTGGTTTACTGCCCCTAATGGGAAAACCTGGTATTTTAATCCAAATGACCCATTACATGCAGCAGTCCTTGGCGAAACTGAAATTGATGGTAAGTTTTACTACTTCGATTCAATAACAGGTCTTATTAAAAATAACTGGGTGTATCGTTCAGCAAGTTCTTGGTCTTGGGCTACTGAAGATGGTTCTTACTATTCGGGTTGGAAGCACATGCCTAACGGCAAGTGGTTCTATTTTGATCCAGAAGAACCTCGTCATCATATGTTAATTGGAACTATTCAGGTTTCTGGTACCTCATATTACATTGATGAATATGCAGGGCTGATTTCTAACAGTTGGATTCAACTACCAACTCGTGAGTGGGCTTGGGCTCAAAAAAATGGCGCTCTTGCCTCTGGTTGGTTTAACACACCAAATGGTAGAACTTGGTACTTTGATCCATCTGTTCCACAGCATCCAGCGCTTATTGGCAACGTCGAAATTGACGGCACATATTATCATTTCGATGAAAACTATGGAATCCTTAGAAATAGTTGGATTCACAATGATGATGGTTCATGGTCTTGGGTAGATACTTATGGCTCATTCTATTCAGGTTGGAAACATTTCCCAAATGGTAAATGGTTTTACTTTGATCCAGAAGACTCAATCCATCGCATGAAAACTGGACTTTTCCAACTTCCTAGCGGTTCATATTACGTTGATGAAAATGCTGGCATGACTTCAAGTAATTGGGTATCCCTACCAGACGGAAATTTGTCCTGGGCTCAATCTAACGGCTCTCTTGTCTCTGGATGGTTTACTACTCCTGGCAATAAGACATGGTATTTTAATCCATCTTCAATCGATCATGCAGCGTATGTTGGAGAGCATTCTATCGATGGAAAGAATTACTACTTTGATAAAAACTATGGTCTAGCAAAAAATGAATGGGTTACTCTTTCAAATGGTGTAAAACGTTGGGCAGGTCCAGACGGAGTACTGACTGGATTCATTTCTCCCGAAGGGGTCTTCTCTACAGATGACGGTTCACAGCCAACAGGAACGGTACATCTTCCTGGCTTGACTGTAAACGTTGGCTCTGACCATAAAATTAAGACAGGTTGGATAAAAGAAAACAATAAAGATTTTTACTATCTTTCTAATGGTGCACCCGCAGATGGATGGCTTAATATTCATGGAACTTGGTACTATTTTAGTTCCAATGGAGAAAAACAAACTGGTTGGATTAATTCAAAGGGCAGTTGGTACTTCCTTGATTCTGACGGCAAGATGAAAACCGGATGGATTAAAGATAACGGCAAGGACTACTATCTCAGTAATAATGGTTCCATGCAAACTGGTTATGTAACCTGGGGTGGAAAACTGTATTGGTCAGCAGCTGATGGCGCCATGAAGGAGCAGCCTTGCTACTACCCCGACATGTATCGTTATGCGCAGAACTATTACAGCGCTACTAACTGGCTCATCCAGATTGATACTACTGGCAATCGCTTTGCTGTATACAGGGGCTCACACGGCAACTGGGTTGTTTGGTACGAATGGCAGTGCACCACAGGAGCACCAGGTATGTGGACCCCTCATGGTCAATTTACCGTAGGAAACAAGGGCCTCTACTTTGGCTCTGGCTTTAGATGCTGGTATTACACGACCATTTCTGGTGAGTATCTTATTCACTCCATTCTCTATAACTCCGACGGTTATACCGTCCGTGATGGTAGGCTTGGATACAACGGTTCCCACGGTTGCGTACGTCTTGCAACAGAAAATGCTAAGTGGGTTTATGACAACATTCCTTATGGAACCAAGATTGTCATTTGGTAATCCAACTAAACATGAAGCTCTATAGCAATAAACCCCAACTCATATTGAGCTGGGGTTTATTTGTTAGCTTATAAAATGTGGTTATGCAAAATACTTTACTTCAAAATCCTTAAATTGCTCTGGAGTAGCGTTTTGATCTACCGAGAAGGACTGTGCAACCGCTACTGCCTGCTGTCTTCTGAGACCAGCCTTATCCTCATCTCCTAGTTGCTCATAAACGTGAGAGATCCTGTCGAGGGCATACACCACATACTCTGCAACTGAATCAGCTACGCCGGAGAGCAACATCATGGTTACAAGAGAGTCTGGCGAAAGCGCAAGAGCAGTCTCTGGGCTCAAATCAATGAGCTCTGCAACAGCTGCCTCTACCCCATCAAGTGACTCTTCAGTTTGAGTCTCTAAAGCATTTCCCAAACCTGCTGTGACCGTTGAAGTAAAGTCATCGATTACTTCCAAAATGTAATCTCGTTGAAGCATTTTGTTCCAATCTACTAGTTAGTAGGAACAGGAATACGTAAGTGATCAAATGCAGCATGCGTTGCCTGTCTACCTTGAGGTGTTCTAATAATAAGCCCTTGCTGCAAAAGATATGGCTCATAAACATCTTCAAGTGTAGATGGATCCTCTGAGACTGCACTTGCAATGGTTGTGAGACCAACGGGACGTCCTCTGAACGTCTCGCAAAGCGCACGTAAAACACGCACGTCCATTACATCTAGACCAAGCTCATCAATCTCAAAGAATGAAAGCGCCTCTGAGGCTACCTGCCAGGTAATAGTACCTTCAGCTTTAACTTGTGCGTAATCTCGTACGCGTTTTAACAGACGGTTTGCCAAACGCGGTGTACCTCTTGATCGAGAAGCAATTTCAGCAGCTCCCTGCTCATCAACTTCTACATCAAGGATGTTTGCCGAGCGCATGACAATAGTCTGAAGCTCAGGAACAGTGTAGTAGTCAAGGCGATAAGAAATACCAAAACGATCGCGCAAAGGACCAGTCAAAAGTCCGGTTCTTGTTGTTGCAGCTACAAGAGTAAAGCGTGGAATATCAAGCCTGATTGACCTTGCCGCAGGACCTTTGCCAATAACAATATCTAAGAAGAAATCTTCCATTGCTGGATACAGAATTTCTTCAACCTGGTGATTAAGCCTGTGAATCTCATCAACAAAGAGGATATCTCCCTCTTCAAGATTGGTGAGAATTGCTGCTAAATCTCCTGCTCGCTCAATTGCGGGGCCAGAGGTTGTATGAAGCTTTGAGCCCATTTCTCCTGCTAAAACACCTGCAAGCGTTGTTTTGCCAAGGCCTGGAGGGCCAGAAAAAATAACGTGATCAAGCGGCTCATTGCGGCTTTTTGCAGCCTCAATAAGAACACGGAGATTTGATTTAACGCGCTCTTGACCAAGATACTCATCAAGAGTTTTTGGTCGCAAGTTTCTATCTTGCTCCAAGTCTTCTGCCTGAAGCCCACTAGAAACTACACGTTGAGAAGTGTGTCCTGGAAATGGAGCTGGAGTAGACGACGACTCAAATAAGTTATCTGCATCTGCTTCCCACATTAATTACCACTTCCCAAACGCCTTAGTGCATATCCAATAGCAGCTTCAATTGTAATAGCACCAGCCTCTTCATACCCCTCAAGAGCAAGCGTTGCTTCCTGAGAAGTAAAGCCCATTCCAAGAAGAGCCTCAATAGCCTCTGATTCTACAGAGGTTACAGCAGGTTTTGGAATAGCAGCAAAGTCTGCAGGAGACGTAAGACCAACAAGCTGCTTAAGCTCTGCATCTTTTGCGAACACATCAGAAAGTTCAATTACTAAGCGCTCTGCCTTCTTCTTACCAAGGCCAGAGACACTCTTAAGACGATTTCCGTCATTGGTAGCCACAATTACCGCAAGTTGCTGTGGCGTAAACGTAGAAAGCACAGAAAGAGCCAATTTAGGACCTACTCCAGAAATTGCACGCAAGCGATCAAAGAGTGCACGCTCTTCTCGCGAAGCAAAACCAAAGAGTTCCATTGAATCTTCTCTGACCACCATACGAGTTAAAACGGTAACGCCTGCTTCACCCGCTTGTGGAAGCGCAGCAGCTGTTGAAGCTGATATACCCAGCTCATACCCAACGCCATTAACGTCGAGAACAGCAACTGAAGGAGTAACGGATACAAGTGTGCCCGTAAGCTGGACAATCATAGTTGTATTCTTCCCTTTCCAAGCGAGGTGGTTCTTACAAGATTAGCGTGACAAACTGCAGCAGCTAAAGCGTCAGCCGCGTGATCTGGATGAGGCTGATGGTCCAAGCACAATATGTTTTGAACCATATACATAACCTGCTGTTTATCAGCAGCTCCTGTACCAACAACAGCCTGCTTTATCTGCATTGGAGTATATTCTCCAACCGTAAGACCTGCTTTAGAACAAGCGACAATAGCAGCACCGCGAGCATGTGCAGTAGGAATAGCAGATTTAACGTTTTGTCCAAAGTAAATGCTCTCAATAGAAAGAGCTTCTGGTGAAAACTTATCTATAACCTCAACAATCTGGTTATAGATTCTTCCCAAGCGCATATCTATTGGTTCATCTGCGGTTGTAGTTATGCATCCATAGGCGCGTGCACGGCATTCAGAACCCCTTGTCTCTACAATTCCCCATCCAGTGTGAGCAAGACCAGGGTCTATTCCAAGAATTACCATTGCACCTCCTAATATAGAACGTTCGTTCTATATTATCACAGAGTATGCGCAAACGATGCAACTAATTTTCTGAGAAAGGGCCTCTCCACATTTTGGGGTCAACCATGCCAATTTGTGCATCAGATTCTTGTGCCAGCTCTTTTAAAAGCTCCAGCATATCCTTAAAGCCCTCCTGAGCCTCCGCTGGATCAACTGACAACTCAGGCAGATGCATAGAAGCTCCTTGAATTTCTCGCAAAGAATTTCGCAAGGACTCTACCAGGTCAGATTCGGAAGCCTTTGTATCTCTAATTCTGTCTTGCCAGACTGATGCGTGTGGAATTTGAGCGTTTGTGAGGCTCTTTGAAGACATTTCCAGAACCTCAGTGGTATTTCTGCGGTCTTTTTGGTGAGCGTGGAGCATAGAAATAATTGCTTTGACCTCGTCAACCTTTCCCATTTCTTCCACAATGGCAGAAATGCTTTTATTCCACTCAAGATAGCTGGTAAGCACGTAATCAACAAACTCGATGCGTTCTTGAGGCGTTGGCGCAGCATTTTCCAGCCCATCAGTTACAACCTCAGAGATATTCTCGAGAACTGCATGGTCAATAGCTGGCGAGAAGGTATTTCTTACCCTTGCAAGGTCAACAATATCTGCATGATACATATCTCCCAGAGGCCACAGAGAGTGTGTGCTAGAAATCTCTGTTCCTTTGAGCGCAAGGATGGTCTTATCGGCAGTCTCAAGCGTTATGTAATTGTGCTGGTCAGCGTATGCATAGCCGTATGCACTCACCAATTTTGTATCGGTCAATGTCGAGAAAACCGTGCTATCCACAGTAACTTTATTAACCCGAAGTCTTGCGGTAAGCAACTCCGCAGCACTTGTTGCTCGAGAATCTTTGTTTGGAAGCAACAGTACGTGGACGCGCATAGGACCTAAAGCGTCTGAAGCAAGCGCAACGGTAACAAGAGAATTGAGCGAGCCATCAACTGCAATAAACATGCCGTCAAAGCCAGATTTTACCGTGTAGTCTCGCACTCCTGTAGCCAATACGCCCCAGGTAGTAAGCGCGCTGTTATAGACACCCGCAGTATCTTCTCTATCAAAGTTTTCGATAGTATCTTGGTCAACCTCGCAGACAACCATATCTTCTGAGAATGAGGCTGCTTGTTTGACTAAATCTCCTGAAGGAGACAAGAAGAAGCTTGAACCACAAAACACCTGGTTACCATAGGCGCCAACAGCGTTTGCAGCGATAAGCCAGCTATCAAACTCCTCAACATCTCCCAGATAGCGGCTTTCTGCCACCGCCATGCCCATGGCGGACGACGAATCATCAACAGCAAAGCCAAAATACGGCAGGTAAATGACAGCATCTAACGAGTCGTCGACATCTTGCCACGCGTCAAGATCGTCGTAGGTAAAAGCAACGCCAAACGTAAGGCCGCCTGCTTCAAATTTTGCGAGCTCAAAGGTATTCTCGCCAGATGTTTGTGCAGAGCTAGCAGAACGAGCAAGAGCGCTCATGTGCGCTATCTGGGCAGTCAATTTCAGCGGGGTTACGGCTCCGTTTCTAACGAGAAGAGCCTCGCTCGCTGCACTTCCATCAAACTCTGTTACAACAGGAATAAGGGCCGCAATTGGAAGCTTTTCTGAAAGCGAATTGATAATTTCTGAGAGGTCTGCAAAAAGCCCTTCTATGTCAGCCTCTGGCACGCTTAGCAGCCCTGTAAGAGTTGGCGCAGGATAAATGACTAGCTCAGCACCTTGCTGTTGAGCTCTCTGAGCATATTCCAGCATAGTCTGAGCGGTAAACTCGAAGTCTCCGGCCTGAGTATTCATTTGTGCAACTGCTATGCGCATACCATTCCTATCATAAAGTGCTTAATTTGTTTTTACCCAAAAACAAACAGGTGTAGTAAGAAAAAACGGAGCTGCAGGTAGCAGCTCCGTTCAGATTCACAGATAAGCTTAGCTTGTTGAATACGCAACCGGTCTTAGAGGGAAACCTTCCAAAGACCGTGAAGGTTGCAGTACTCATAAGCCTCTGCCTCAACACCCTCCTCAAGAGTGAAGGTAGCAACTGGCTCCTGGCCAGGCTTAAGCTGTGCAAACTGAGCGCCGTTCTCAGAAACAAGAGCGATGAACTCAATGTAGTGCTCTTCGAGCATTGGATGAGCAACCTCACCAACACGGACGGTAACGGTGTTGCCCTCACGAGTAACAAATGGAACGTGCTTCTCAGCTGCAGCGTCAGTAACGCCAGCCTGGAGAAGCTCAAGGTCTGCTGTCTCTACGTTGCCTGCGACACCGTAAACAACAGCGCCTGTCTCCTTGTTACGATAAAACTTTGCGTCGATCATTTTTTCTCCTCTCACGACATCCGAAGATGTCAGAATTTCTTAGCAAGTGCTACTTAAATAGTAACAGTTATTACTTAAGAGTAACCTGCAAATTTAGAATCGACAAAATCTAAACAATCTGTGCGTATCCGCTTTGACCAATAAAATCTTTAAGCTCGGTCAAAAGAACCATGCTACGTCCATCAATCCTGGTAGGAATTTCCATGCGCATAACATCGCCCATGTCTGTTTCTACCCTAATCTCAATACAGTCCATGCCGGGATAGCGCGAGAAGATCTGTCCAAGTGTCTCGATAGCCTGTCTTTGAAGTTGAGAAGCAGGCATATGAATAACGAGTGTCTTTGGTGTGTTGTTAGCACTGTTAAGCTCAATAGGATTAACTTCTTGAGCAATAACCTGGTCTCCTCTATCAGAGCGCTCAAGCTTTCCAAGAACAGAAATGAAGATGTCGCTCTGGCTCTCACCAGTCTCTGGGTCAACATCTCCAGCAAGAAGTCTTGCAGCCTTCTTGTAGAGCTTAGGGAACATGACAATAGTGACGCTACCCTCCATGTCTTCAAGCGTAACAATTGCCATTGGGTCGCCGTTTTTAGTAGTGCGCTTCATAACATTAGTAACCATGCCCGCAAAGCGAATAGGTTTACCTTCTGGAACTTTAAACTGCTGAGACATAGCACCGTTAGGAAGCTGAACCTCTACATTCTCTTCAATTTCTGCAAGGGCATAATCTCTACTCTTAGCGAGGGCATACTCATATGGACGAAGCGGATGATCAGAGACATAAATACCTAAGACTTCGTACTCTTTGGTAAGTTTGAATCGCCTATCCCACTCAACGCCATCTGGCTCTGGGACACTATCACTAAAACCGGAACCCTCTACTTCTGCAAACATATCAAACATAGAGAACTGGCCAACAGCCTTATCTTTTTGACGCTTAGTAGCAGCATCAATGATGTTTTGTGGGTTGTTCTTATCCACAAAACTCATCATCTGCATACGGGTATAGCCTGTTGAGTCAAAAGCTCCTGCCTTGATAAGAGCTTCAACAACGTTGCGCTTTGCCTGGCTTGCATCAACACGATCAACAAAATCATGAATGTTGGCAAAAGGACCACCTTTTTGGCGCTCGAGCATAATAGCTTCACCAACACCAGCTCCTACGCCACGAATTCCTGCAAAGCCAAAACGAATACCCTCTTTAGTAGCCGTAAAGTCTTTACCGGACTCGTTAATATCTGGCGGAAGAATCTTGATGCCCTCATGACGGCATGCGCTTACGTAGTGGACAATCTTATCTGTCTTACCCATGTACGAGGTAAGAACTGCAGCCATAAACTCATGTGGATAATGCGCTTTAATCCATGCGGTCTGCATAACAAGAATTGCATAGCCAGCAGAGTGGGACTTGTTGAATGCATAAGATGCAAACTCAAGAACATCGTCCCAAATGCTTTCTGCAACCGAGCGATCAAATCCGTTACGAACTGCGCCGTTTTTCCAGTGAGCTTCCATGGTCTCATCAGTACCGTCATCCCAGTGCTGGACAACCTCCTGCATGAGTTTGATCTTCTTTTTTGCTACTGCTTTTCTGACCTTGTCAGACTCGCCTGCGGTAAAACCAGACATCTTCATAGAAATCTGCATAACCTGCTCTTGGTAGACCATGGTTCCGTAGGTTTCTTCCAAGATATCGTGAAGACGTGGATCGTAATCTTTGACTTCTTCTCTACCGTTCATACGGTTGATATAGCTGGTAACCATACCTGCGTTAAGAGGACCAGGACGATACAAGGCGATAAGTGCGACGATGTGCTTATATTCTGTTGGCCTCATGCCCTTAATGGTTGCAGTCATACCTGCAGACTCAACCTGGAAAACACCGGCAGTTCGACCTTCTCTAAGAAGTCTATAAATTTCTGGATCGGTAAACGGAATGTTATCTACATCGATATCAATACCGTAGTTATCCTTCACGTTTTTGATTGCACGAGAAATAACCGTTAGAGTTCTTAGTCCCAAGAAGTCCATCTTAAGAAGGCCCATGTCTGCGACAGAGTGACCCTCATACTGCGTAATCTCTACGCCGCCCTTGGTATCTACCTTGGTAGGAACGTGGTCATTAACAGGCGTAGGAGCAATCAAAACTGCACAAGCATGCACACCCTCACCACGATGCAAGCCCTCAATAGATAGAGCAGCATCAATGATTCTTCTAGCATCAGGGTCATTCTCATACGCATCTTCAAAATCAGCGGAATACTGATCAGCGCCTTTTTGTCCTTCTTGAGCCTTATGAAGAACAAATTTAAGGTGAGCGTTAGGATCTCCTGGAATCATCTTAGACAGACGTTGTCCCATATAAACGGGATAGCCCAAAACACGACACGCGTCATTTATTGCCTGTTTAGCCTTGATGGTTGAATACGTAATAACGTGAGAAACACGCTCAGATCCATAAATCTGACGAACATGCTCAACAACCTCAAGACGACGCTCATCGTCGAAGTCCATATCAATATCTGGCATCTCTGAACGCTGTGGAGACAAGAACCTCTCAAACATGAGGCCATTCTCAAGAGGGTCAAACGAGGTAATATCCATAGCGTATGCAACAATAGCGCCTGCTGCAGAACCACGACCAGGGCCTACGCCAATACCATTCTCTTTTGCCCAGCGAACATACTCCTGAACAATTAAGAAGTAATCTGCAAAGCCCTTTTTGCAGATGATGTCATATTCATACTCAAAACGGTCTTTAACGTTAATCTCATTGATGACAACGTTTTGCCAATCATCTCCATAACGTCTTGCTAGACCAAGCTCGCACTCTTTTCTAAAGCGCTCCTCTGAGGTCTCCCCCTCTGCCAAGTCTGGGAACTTTGGCAGATACATGTGAGTCCAATCCAGCTCATAGTTGCACTTATTTGCAACCTCAATGGTGTTCTCGATAGCTTCTGGACACCACGAGAAGATCTGGCGCATTTCTTGCTCATTCTTAAGGTAGAACTCGCTGCCTGTCATGCGCTTGCGGTTCTCATCATCAACGCGAGCGCCTGAACCAATACAGGAAGCAATATCTTGAACGCTTGCATCCTCTTTAGTGAGATAGTGGTTATCGTTGGTAGCAACTACCTTAATACCAAGGTCATGACCCATCTTTACAATGCGCTCAGCAAGGGTTCTATCGGTATAGCCACCCCAACTTGGATCAGACAATCCGTGGTCTTGAATCTCTAGGTAGAAATCATCTCCAAAAATATCTTGATAGATTTTTGCCCAACGCTCTGCTTCTTCTGGACGACCTTCAAACAACATACGAGGAATGATGCCAGAAACACAAGCTGAAGTGCAGATAATTCCCTCGTGATAACGCTTGAGCATCTCAAGCGTAGTGCGTGGCTTGTAATAGAACATATCTTTTGAGCCAGCCTCTGACATCATCTTCATCAGATTGACATAGCCGGTCTCATTTTTAGCAAGCAGGATAAGGTGATAACGTACCTGCTTAGTGCCCTTCTCAATACAATCATCAAGAATGAAATAAGCTTCACAGC
>ERZ651108.821-NODE-821-length-14747-cov-5.073918_pt1 | contig 14747 bp, 12 predicted proteins | sample MGYA00512173_ERZ651108 | MGnify/ENA metagenome assembly ERZ651108 | reverse complement strand
AAGTTATGTTTGATAAGATGTAGAGTAGCAATAGTTATGGTGCAAGTCGGTATAGGAGGCGCCACGCAAAGTGCCCTCAGCGGGAGCGAAGCCGCCCTCGCTGCGGTCAAAGACCGGCAGGTTTTGACGCGACAGCACCAATCCAGTGGGGCCATCAAGGTGTGCCAGGGCGCCTAGCCAAGCCTGCGCAGCCTCGTTGGCGTCAGCGGGGCGAACCACGCTTAGGCCAGGGATAACTCGCAGTGAAGCAATGTGCTCAATAGGCTGGTGGGTGGGGCCATCCTCACCCACGCCGATAGAGTCGTGGCTCCACACAAAGACGGTGGGTAGCTTCTGCAAAGCAGCCAGGCGCACCGCCGGACGCATGTAGTCAGAAAATACCAGGAAGGTACCGCCGTAGGCGCGGGTCAGCCCCGACTGCACAATACCGTTGAGCATGTTACCCATAGCGTGCTCGCGCACCCCGAAGTGGATAATGCGCCCGTAGGGGCCATTTTCCTCAGGGTTTAGTGAGCCTTCGGGTAGGAACTCGCTGGCACCAGCAATGTTGGTCATGTTGGAGCCGCCCAGATCAGCAGAGCCACCCCACAGCTCAGGCAGTGTGGAGGCGATAGCCGACAGGGTCTTGCCACTGGCTGCGCGGGTGGACAGGCTAGAGCCCGGCTCGAAAACCGGCAGGGCGTCGTCGAGCTCAGCCGGCAGTAGGCCAGCACGTACTCGCTCTAGCAGCTCCAGGGCCTGCGGGTTAGCCTGCCCCCAAGCCTCAAAGCGCTTATCCCAAGCGGCGTGCAGCTCAGCGCCGCGCTGGCCAGCCTGGGCCCGGGTGTATTCCAGCACCTGCTCCGGCAGAGCAAAACGCTCGTTGGGGTCTAGGCCAAGGTTCTGCTTGAGACCAGCTACCTCACTCTCACCCAGCTTAGCGCCATGGGAGGAGGCACTACCCTGCTTGGTGGGGCACTGCCAGGCAATAATGGTGCTCAGGCGGATCAGTGAAGGACGCTTAGTTTCTGCGCGGGCAGCTTCTAGGGCCTCATGCAGGGCCTTTACGTCCTCGTAGTAGCCGCCGTCACTGCCAGCATTGCGCCAGTCCACGTGCGCAGTGTGCCAACCTTGAGCGGCAAAACGGGCCTCAACGTCGTCGCGGAAAGCCAGGGCGGCGTCACCTTCAATGGTGATGGCGTTGTCGTCCCAGATAACGATCAGGTTGCCCAGCTCCTGGGTGCCCGCGAAGGAGGCGGCCTCAATGGTTACGCCTTCTTGCATACACCCGTCACCGGCGATCACGTAGATGTTGTGGTCAAAAATTGACTCACCGGCAGGGGTGGCGGCGTCGTAGAGGCCATGCTCGCGGCGGGCGGCAGCGGCCATACCCACCGCAGCGGCAAAACCGGAACCTAGCGGACCAGTGGTGGCCTCCACGCCCGGGGTGTGACCATATTCAGGGTGTGCAGGGGTGCGCGAGCCACGCCGACGCAGCTGCTCCAGATCGCTAACCTCCAGCCCGTAGCCAGCTAGCACCAGCTGCACGTACTGCATCACCGAGGCGTGCCCGGCACTGAGGATAAAACGGTCGCGTCCGAGCCAAGTGGGGCAAGCCGGGTCTACTCGCATCTCCTTTTGGTAGAGCAGGTAGGCCGCCGCCGTCAGGGAGATTGCAGCACCCGGGTGTCCGGAGCCAACCTTCTCCACGGCGTCTGCCGCCAGTGCCTTGCCAAACGCCACTGCACGCTCATCTAGCTCATTCCAGCTAAACGATTTAGTCATTCAAAAGTGCCTTTCTTATTATCCTGGCAAGCTACGGGCTTTACAGCACCCTATAAGCTTACTCTGGTTTAGTTCTTGGCGTTGGCGTTGAGGTGGTCAACCGTGGAGTGGATTTGCTCGCGTAGTGCCGGGTAACGCTCCATGTAGGTTTGGAAATAGAACTGGTACTCCTCGTGGGCCTCGGGGTTGGGCTCGATGGTTTCGGTTACGTGCACCATGTTCGCGGCGGCGTCCTCAATTGAAGAGTAGAACTCGCTACCTACCGCAGCCAGCATGCAAGAGCCCAGCACGACGGCGTCGCCCACTTCGGTCAGGGTGATGGGCACTCCGGTCACGTCTGCGTGCATCTGCATCCACTGGCGCGACTTGGTTGCCCCACCGCAGGCCACCAGTTCCTTGGTTTCGATGCCGGCTTGGCGCAGCTTGAGTAGGTTGTGGGCGACGTCGTAGCACACGCCCTCCTCAATGGCACGGTAGAGGTGGGCGGCAGTGTGACCCAGGGACAGGCCCGAGAAGATACCGCGCGCCTTGGAGTCAGTGTAGGGGGTGCGGTTGCCCTGGAAGTACTCGTTGACGATGAGGCCGTCGCAACCAATAGGTAGCTCGTCAGCCTTGCGGTCCCACAGGTAGTAGGGGCTCATGCCGGTGGCTTCAGCTTCGGCAGCAACGGCTACCCCGAAGTTTTCCTTAAACCACTTAAGTACCGAGCCGGAGGAGGAAATACCGCCTTCAACGGTGTACTGGCCGCGGATAACACCGTCGGTGTAGGAGCCGAAGAAGCCTTCACCGTAGCCAGCTACCGCGCTTTGACCGGTGATTACGTGGGAAGAGCCGGTGATCAGGGCTAGCTTGCCGGGGCTGACCACACCCAAACCGATCTGGCCGGCCCAAGCGTCGGGCAGACCCTGAGCTACTGGCGTGCCCGGCACTAGGCCCAGGTCGCGGGCCGCAACGGTGGACAACTCGCCCACTAGTACACCCAGGTCATTTACGGTTTCAGGGAGCTTGTCAAAGACGTCGCCGGCGCCCACGTGGGCGTAGAAGTCTTCCGGCCAGCCACCGTGGTCGCGGTTGTAGTACATGCGCAGGGCGGCGGAGTTGATGTTGACAGACCAGGTGCCGGTCAGGCGGTAGGTGAGCCAGTCGGGGGCGTCAACTAGGCGGTAGGCGGCGTCGTAAATGTCGCGCTCGTTTTCACGCAGCCAGGCGGCCTTGAAGGGGTACCACTCGGCGGTTGCCGGCATGGTTCCGCCACCGTTATATAGGCGTGCCCAGGAGTCTGAGGTCAACGCCCGCTCTGCCTGCTCAGCGGCGCGCACGTCCATCCACATGATGGCGTTACGTAGGGCGTTACCGTTTTTGTCCATGGGCACCACGGTCATGGTGGTGGCGTCATAGGAGATGCCGCCGATGGACTGGGGCGGAATGTAGGCGTTGTCCATGGCTTTGCGGGTGGAGGCCATCAGTGCGTTCCACCAGTCGTCGGGCGACTGCTCAGCCCAGCCCGGGCGGGGGTAGTGGGTCTTGTAAGGTGTGGCCGCGAATGAAATCGGGTGACCTTCTAGGTCAAAGATAGCCACACGACATGATTCGGTACCGAAATCAATACCCATTACAAATGGGCCGTTAATGTTTACAAATGCCATGATTTGCTCCTTTGCGTTTAGTAATTGCACTGACGAAAATGCAATTGCTTGTGGGACTACCGTGTCCCTGGTTAATAGTCAGCCCGGTGACTTAGCTATTTAGCAAGGAAGCCACCGGGCTGTAAGAACCGGCGCGGTTAAGCGCTAGTCGTCTTCACTCCAGCCTAGCTGGGGCCAGTACTGTAGCGGGATAAGTTTGTCGATGCGATCGAGTATGTAGCGTGGGCGCTGGTCTTGTGCACGTACACGCACGTCATCGAGGGTGGCTTCGCCGGTGAGGGTCATGGCGCTGGCCATGCCGGTGTCTAGGGCCATCTGGATGTCGGTTTGTAGCCGGTCACCCACCATTACGCAGTTGGCTGGATCTACATCTAGACCTGCTAGTGAGGCGGTGAGCATCACCGGGTTGGGTTTGCCAAGGTTGGCTACGCATTTGGTGCCGGTGCAGGCCTCGATGGCGGCGATGATCGAGGCCGCATCCGGCTGACCGTGTCCGCCCGGGAAGGGACAGAAACGGTCTGGGTTGGTAGCAATCAGGATGGCCCGCTTGTAAAACCAGATGGCGTCGAAGGCAATCTGTAGCTTGCGGTATTCGAAGGTACGGTCGTAGGAGGCGATAACCACATCGATTTCACTGGGGTCTTCGCTGATCTTAAAACCGGCTTCGGTTAGGGCTCGCTTAAGTGGCTCTTCACTGATTGGATAGACGACGGCGTCGGGGTGGTTAGCTTGCAGCCAACGTACCGTGGTAACCACCGTGTTGACGATTTCTTCAACCGGCGTCGGTAGTCCCAGTCGCGCCAACTTTTGCGCATACTCGGCCGGGTCTTTGGTGGGATTGTTGGATAAGTAGCGCACGGGAATATTGCGCTCGTGCAGCTGCTCGATCATCCGTTTGGCACCGGGCAGGAGGTGGTCTCCTAGGTAGATAGTGCCATCCATGTCAAAGATGTAGGCGGCGTAAAAGTCCGTGGGGGTTTTAACGACGTCGTCCATGGCGGTTTAGACCTTAGGCTCCAGCGATCTGGGCCGCCGCCATGAAGATGGTGGTGGTGGTCCAAATAGCGATGGCCGGGGGGTCAATGTGGGTGTTACCACGGTCGTAGAAGACACGAGCCGCAACTTCGCCGATAACAGCACCGGTTAGACCACCCAGGGCACCGAGCACCAGGTAAATCAGGCCTACACCGTGACCTGGGTGGAGACCCAGCACCGGGATGAACTGGGTTACGGCCAGACCACCGGTGATGGTCATGTGGTGGGTTACGGGCACATTGTGACCCAGGTTCAGGATCAAGATGCACAGGGCGGAGATAGCGAAACCGAATACCTGAGCGTTCTTGGCTTCAGCTAGAACCGGGAAGTGGTGGCTGAGTACCAGGGCGGCGCCACCGAAAGCCATACCCCACATGACACCCAGGGTGATGAACTGTGAGGGCTTTTCCTGCCATTCGAGCCAGCGGGCGCCTTCGCGCGGCTTGAAGCCCTGCAGGGCCGGCTTGGAACCGAAGAGGGAGTCACCAAACATTAGGCGAGTCACGATGGCGGCGATGAACACGGTGAAAGCAACCGAGTCGGTGTGGTGGCCAAACCACGGGATCATCAGTACTAGCTTCTGCAAAATAGCACCGAATACACCGAAGGCGGAACCAACCAGCCATACATCCGGCTTACCTAGGCCACTAAGCGGGGTAACAATGTCTTTACCGTCTTCAATATAGCCACGCTTAGCTGCATATGCTGAGGCTGCCGCACCACCAGCAAAACATACGTGAGGGCCAAAGACGGGACCAAAGGCAATGTAGTCTAGGACGTAGCTGTCCTTGGTGGCCACCATGTAGCCTAGGCCGAATAGGGCCGATACTCCGGTGAATACGAATGCGTAGTTACCACCGATACAGGCACCGATAAAGCCACCTGCGATAGCGGCGATAATCCAGTACACGGAGATACCGGCGACCGCGAGGTCGAGATCCATTTAATCTGCGCTCCTTATTGCAATTTCTGGGAGGTAGGTTACTTCTAGTGTGAAGTGCGGGTCATTCCCGGTTCAGACTGTAGTCGTTTAGAGCCGCAACTTTGGGGGCTGAGTGGGAGGTTTCGTCAAATACGTATCCCAACCACTCCTTAACCAGTCGGCGAGCCAGTTCAATTCCAATTACACGCTGACCCAGGGTTAGTACCTGTGCGTTGTTGGAAAGCACTAAACGCTCAACAGAGAATGAATCGTGAGCCACTGAGGCGCGGATTCCCGGCACGGTGTTGGCAGCCATCGCCATACCCATGCCCGTACCGCACACAATCAAGCCACGATCGCCTTCACCGGCAGCAATTTTGCGGGCTACTGCCACCCCGATGTGCGGGTAATCAATGTCTTGTCCCGCATCAACACCTACGTCTATTACTTCGTCAACACGCGGATCGGCTTGCAGATCTGCCTTTAGACGTTCCTTGTACTCATATCCGGCGATATCAGCGCCAACAACTACTTTGAATCCCATATTTACAACCTCCTTGTCGCATACCACAGGTATAGCTAGTAGTAATGATTGCGGTTACTGCTTTGTATACAGCATCCAAAGGCTACTTAGCCCCTGACACAGTTTGCCTTGCAGAGCCACTAAACGCCAGTCAAATTGGGATATTGGGCACATCTGTGCAACGCCAGCCACAGCCTTAGCGATATTTCTTAATGCGTGGCCTCACGATTCGGCTTGGCCCGCGCGCCAGTAGCCCATAAAGGACACTTGGCGCCTGTCCACGCCCCATTGGCGCACTAAAGCCCGCCGAATAGCGGCTACCTGGCTGCGTTCACCGGCCACCCAAAAGTAGGGAGCTTGCGTCAGCGATTGGTCTTGGCCAAGGTCAGCTTGGGTTTCGGTGGTGGTTTCCCACAGTATGTCGGCGTCGACGTCGAGCTTGGGTAAGTCTTGTTTGCCGACGCCGCCTAGTAAAGCCCCCTTCTTTGCGCTGCCTGCGCCTGCCTTAACTAAGCCGGCCTGATTTGCTGCCACTTCACCCAGCCAGTCTTGCCATACTTGGGCGGCGGCGCGGGATGCCTGCTCTACCCAGCCCTGGTTTACGGCGCTTACCTGCAAATGGTCCGGCGCTACCCCGGCCTGTTTAAGGTAGTCACTCCAAATTGGCGGGCCACTGAGCACCACGGTGAAGTGGCGGCCTGTTTTCTGTTGGGCTTCGTAGTGCAGGCAGGCGTTAATTGCGGGTAGGGCGGTGGCGTCGCCTAATAGCACTACTTGTTTAGCCGCCCCGGGCCGGTATTCCAGTCCACTGCCGCGCTGGCCCAAAGTAGAGGGCAGGCGCTTGCCGGATGCGTCATAGCCGCGCCAGGGCGCCAACATTACGCAGCTAGCGCCGGCTTTAGCTTGCCGCGCCCAGCTCACGCCCGGTCCTTCATGCTCTGCTGGCATCCCAGTGACACCAGGTTCAACGTCACCAATTAGGATATCGATAGCGACCCGGCTGAGCCTGCCGGCCTGGTCGTGGCGCTGGCAGGCCACCGTATAAGTGCGCATATAGCCGCGCTGGCTTACCGGCAGATCTGGCCATTGGTGGTACCAGCCGCCATCTAACTGGCCCAGAGCCAGGCCGGCGTCGTCGCTAGCTGCCCCCACAATCAGTTTGATGCGGGTATCACGCAACCCACCGAGGCCGCCGTCGTCGACTAAATGCAGCTGAGGCCCACTTAACCAAATACGGGCGTATCCAGGCAGGGGTTTTTCAACCTGCACAACTTTTAGTGCCAGCGCTGCGTAACTCACTTCTGCCCCCTCAGCGAGCGCACCGGCACTACCAGGGGCGTGCCCGAGACCGGGTCAGGCACTACCCGCGCTTCTAGTTCAAAAGCGGCCGCCAGGTTTTGGGTGGTGACCACTTGCGCGGGCTCGCCGGCCGCCAGGATTTGCCCCGCACGCATAAACACCAGGTAGTCGGCGTAGCGGGCGGCTAAGGCTAGCTCGTGTAGCACCACCACAATGGTGGTTTGGTGGCGTCGGTTTAGCTCGCGCAGCAGATCCAGCACCTCGATTTGGTGAGTTAGATCCAGGTAGGTGGTGGGTTCATCCAGCAGCAGCACGCCGGTGCGCTGGGCCAGCACCATGGCGATCCACACGCGCTGGCGTTGACCACCGGAGAGGGAATCTACCTGGCGGTGAGCTAGCTCGGTGGTGTGGGTGTCGGCCAGGGCTTGGGTAAGCGCCTGCTCGTCCTCGCGCGACCAGCTGCGTAGCAGGGAGCGGTGCGGGTAGCGTCCGCGCGCCACTAGTTCGCGTACGGTTAGTCCGGCTGGGGCTTGGGGGCCCTGGGGCAGTAGGCCTAGTTCTTTGGCGACGGCGCGGGCGGGACGCGAGGCGATGTCGGCCCCGTTTAGGATCACTTGGCCTTGGCTGGGTTTAAGCAGCCTGGCTAGGCCGCGTAGCAGGGTGGATTTACCGCAGCCGTTAGGCCCGGCCAGCACAGTTAGCTGGGCAGGTGGAGGGGTAAGGCTGACGCCTTTAACGATTGGCTGGCCGCCGTAGCCTAGCTGCACCCCCTGGGCGCTTAGCTGGCCCTGCTTGGCAGAAAGCTGGCCCTTGGCGGCCGCGTTCGGCTGGGTCTGACTTGCCGTGCCCTGCTGGCCCTGGCTGGTAGCCTCCTGCGGGCCTTGACTATCTGTGCCTGGCTGCTCGGCAACCGCCTGCGAGCCGGGGGCCGGTGATTTATTCGTCATCTGTTAATTTCCTTTACGCAGCAACACGCTTAGCAGCACCGGCGCCCCCAAAGCGCCAGTTATCAGCCCCACCGGGTAAGGGCCGGAAGGCAAGATTTGTCCCACCGCATCAGCTAGCAACACAATCACCACGCCGGTAAGCGCACTTAAGGTCAAACTCCAGCGGCCAGTTAGGCGCAGTGCCAAGGGGCCGGAGACAAAAGATACAAAAGCAATCGGCCCGGCAGCCGCCGTCGCACTAGCAATTAGCGCCACCACCAAGGCCACAATGATCATGGTGTCGCGCACCGGGCGGGCCCCTAAACCTGCGGCTAGATCGTCACCTACCTCCAGCACCTCCAAATTACGACGACGCAGCGCCACTAGGGGCACTAGCACCACCATTAGCGCGGCCAGCAGGCTTACTCGCTGCCAGGTGGCTGAGGCTAGTGAACCAGACAGCCACACCATGGCTTCGCGCACCTGGTAGGTGTTAGCAAAGGTGGTGACCATGATGATCAAGGAGTTGACGGCGGCCCCTACCCCCACCCCGATCAGCACAAAGCGGCCAGAAATACCGCCGCGCCCACCAGCCAAAAACCCCACAATGGCCACAATGGCAATAGCGCCCACAAAGGCCGCCCCAGACACTGGCAGGCCACGCAGCCCAAAAATCACCATCGCTACCATGGCGCACAGCGAGGCGCCCGCACTCACCCCCAGCACGTCGGGGCTAGCCAGGGGGTTACGCATAAGCCGTTGCAGCAGTGAGCCGCCCAACCCAAAACACACCCCTACCAGCACACCTAGCACTATGCGGGCGGCGCGAAACTCCCACACAATCAAGGCGGCAGTGGAATCGGGGTCAGTTACGGCTAGCCACAGATCTCCAAAACCCAGTTGAGGGTTTACCAGCAGCAGGGAAATAAGCGCGCCGCCTACAGCTAGGGCCAGCAAAATTGCGGCCACGCTTACGTTCTTGAAGCGGACTTTCACAGCGACACCACCTGTCGCCGTCGTACTAGCGCCACCAGCACCGGCACCCCAATTAGGGCCACCAGCACCCCAGCGGGCACCTCCGCCGGCGGCCAAATTAGGCGCCCCACCGTGTCGGCGGCGATCACCAGTATGGGACCAGCTAACAGGCTAGAGCCCAGTACCCAGCCCATTGCCGGTCCACCCACGCCCCGCAGTAGGTGGGGCACAATAATGCCCACAAACCCCAGCGGACCAGCCAAAGCGGTAGCGCCAGCGCAGCAGCACACGGCCCCGAGTGCCCCCAGTGAGCGGGCCCGCAGCAGGTTAATACCCAGGCCGGTAGCGACGTCGTCGCCCATAGAAAGCCCATCCAAGGCGCGATTTTGCAGTAAAAGCAGGCAAATCCCGGCCCCCACTAGGCAGGCGGCTGGCCAAATCAGCTCCCAGCTGCGGCCACTAACCACACCCAAGGTCCAGCGGCGAAAAGAATCCATATCCTGGCCGCGCGTGAGAATAAACAGCTGCGTCACGCTGGCCACGCCCGCGCTGGTGGCCGCACCCGCCAACACCAGCGTGATGGGATCAGCCCCCGAGGAGGCGGTGATAGTCACGCCCCACACCAGCGCGGCCGCTATAACCGCCCCCACCATGGCGCTAAAAAGGTATGAGGCGGGCGTGGCGTAACCAATTAGCACTGTAAAAACCACCACAGCCAGGGCCGCCCCGGCGTTAACTCCAATTAACCCCGGGTCGGCCAGCGGGTTGCGGGTGATGGCCTGCATGGCGGCGCCGGCGCAAGCCAGCCCTGAGCCGGCCACTAAAGCCACTGCGGTGCGGGCCAGGCGGGCCTCAAGCACGGCGGCGTCGATAGCTTTTACCGGCTGGCCATCAATCCAGGCGCTAACCACCTGCCAGCTAATTGCGCGGGCCCCAAACATGAAGGAAGCCGCGCAGGCCAGGGCCAGGGTAATAACTAGCGCCGCCGCAATAAGTAGGCGTTTTTTAGCTAGCGTCAAGGCTACTTCTCAAGGACTTTAGCTACGCGCGGCACGTAGGACTTGAGCGCATAAGTGGCGCTGAGCGCACTGAAAGCCGAGATACTCATGGCGTCGGTCTTGTTGTAATCCAAGATGGCGCTGCCGTTGGCGATGGCCGGGATCTTGCTTAGCAGCGGGTCAGCCTTGATGGCGGCGGCGGCCTTTTCGTCATCAACCCAGGAGTGGAAGACGTCAGCCACCAGCTTGTCGGCCTGCTCAGCGGAGTAGTCGGAGTAGAAGGTTTGGCTCTTGGCGTCAATGGCGGCCACCACCGGGGCCTGCACTAGGCCCAGGGCCTGGAAGAAACGTGAGCGGTTGTCGCCGTGCATGTACAGGGAAATGGAGTGGTCTGCGCTGCCGATAGCGCCGGTGATGAAGGTGGCGCCTTTGAACTTGGGGTGCTGCTTGGCTACCTGCGCAAACTGGGCGTTGACGGCGTCTACTACTTCCTTAGCCTTGGCGCTGCGGCCGAGAGCTTGGCCCACCATAGTGGTTACTTCATTCCAGGGGGTGGTCCAGGCCCCGCCGGTCTTGGAGTAGGCGATAGTGGGGGCGATTTTGCTGAGCTGCTCGTATTCTTCTTTGCTGATGCCGCTAAGTGCCGCCACGATCAGATCCGGCTTGTAACCGGCGATTTCCTGGATGGGCAGGGAGTCGGTGGAGGTGAACTGCTTGGGGTAGTTAGCACTGCCGGGGGCGGCGCCGAGCTTAGTTAGCGCCTCGTCTTTCCAGGGCAGGGACTTGTATTTGTTGCCGCCCCAGGTGTTTGCGGGCATGGCTACGGGCACTACCCCCAAGGCAATAATGGCTTCTTCATTGCCTGAAGAGATGGATACTACCCGCTTGGGTTCAGCTTTGATGGTGGTGGTGCCGTAGACGTGGGCTACGTTTACCGGGAATTTGTCTGTGGCCTTGCTGGCGGTGGTGGCCTGGCTGTTGGCAGTTTTGGTGCCGCAGGCGCTTAAGCCTGCCCCAATGGCGACGACGGCGCTGGCGCCCAGCAGGTGGCGACGTGAAAGCATCATTTTTATCCCCTTTTAAATGGTTCTACCCTTAAGAGTGTGGCCTAGAACTCCAAAGCTAGCAAGGTTAGGTTTATCTCAGTTAATTTGGGGCTTTGGCAGCTTGCAAATTGCGCCACTATCGCCGTGGTATAGGCGCGTTAGAGTGAAGCCGTGGCAAAAAAGGAAAGCTATCGCTGTAGTGAATGTGGCTGGCTCAGTGCGAAATGGCAGGGGCAGTGCCGCCAGTGCCAAGCTTGGGGCACTCTGGCAGAAGTTGGCGCCAGTGCTGGCCTAGCCAAAACCGCTGTACGCACCCCGATTCAAGCTGCCCAGCCCATCTCTCAGGTAAGTGCCGAGTCAGCCCAGGCCCGCCCCAGCGGGGTTGGTGAGCTTGACCGGGTGCTGGGCGGAGGGATCGTGCCCGGGGCCGTGATTTTGCTGGCCGGCGAGCCCGGCGTCGGTAAATCCACCCTGCTGCTTACCGTAGCCGCCAACGCAGCCAGGCAAGCTAAGCTAACTGGCGCCGGCAGCGTCCTATATATAACCGGCGAGGAGTCTGCCTCCCAGGTGCGTCTGCGCGCGGCGCGCATTGATGCTTTAGCTGACAACCTGCTGCTAGCTGCGGAAACTGAGCTAGGGGCGGTGCTTGGCCAGGTTGAGCAGGCTAATCCGGCGCTACTGATAGTGGACTCGGTGCAAACCATTGCCTCAGCTGATGTTGAAGGCTCAGCTGGTGGTACCAGCCAGGTGCGGGCAGTGGCGGCGTCAATCATTGCCCTAGCTAAAGAACGCAATATTCCGGTGTTGTTGGTAGGGCACGTAACTAAGGACGGCGGCATTGCTGGCCCGCGTGTACTTGAGCACCTGGTGGATGTGGTGTGCCAGTTTGAAGGTGAGCGCCACGCCCGTTTGCGTCTGCTGCGGGCGGTTAAAAACCGCTATGGACCTACCGATGAGGTGGGCTGCTTTGAACTGGGTGAACGCGGCATTGTAGAGCTGGCTGATCCGTCTGGACTGTTTTTGTCTCAGGCCCGCTCTGAGGTTCCCGGCACCTGCGCTACCGTCACTTTAGAAGGACGCCGACCCATGGCTATTGAGATTCAGGCTTTGGTGGCTTCTACCCATGCCGGCTCACCGCGCCGCACCACCTCGGGGTTGGATTATTCGCGTACCGCCATGGCTTTGGCGGTATTACAGGCCCGTATGAAGGTGGATACCTCCTCAAGTGATGTCTATGTTTCCACCGTGGGTGGGGCCAAAGCCATTGAACCAGCCGCTGACCTGGCCCTAGCTATTGCAGTGGTGTCAGCGGCGCGTAATTTACCCACTCCCCCAGGCCTGGTGGCTTTTGGTGAAGTGGGCTTAACCGGAGAGCTGCGCGCCACGGTGGGGGTGCAGCGGCGTTTAGCTGAAGCTGCCAGGCTTGGTTTTGACCGCGCAATTGTGCCTTTGGCTGGCTCCGCTGAGCTGCGCCCTATTAAAGGCATGAAAGTGCTACCGGTAGCTCACCTGGCCCAGGCGGTAGGTGCCGCGCTAACGCCACTAGATCAGTAACGGCGCACAGCTTTCTTAGCGGTAATTGCGCCGATAATTAGGAACAGCACGCCAGCCATCAACCCCACCACCAGGGCAATACCTGCGGGGATAAAGATAATCGCAAAGAAGGTGGCCACTGAGCCATCTTTAACATGGCTGACCCCCACCTGGGCCACGGCGCTGGTGTCGCAATTTACGGTGGCATTAGTGGTGGCGGTAGGAAACACGTGACCAACAATCACCGTGTCATCCTCTTCCAGGCGGTACTTGGAGTTTTCCAGCTTCACCTCTAGCTGCGCGCCGTCAGCGGTGATCACGCTACAAACTGGCTTAGCCACCTGATCAGCCTGCACCCCATCAGCTAGGCGCGCCCACAGCACGTTTTTACTGTCCGTAAAAGTCTCGGTAAACGGGCCAGAGTTGTCATGCCAGGTAATCACCCGGTTCTGACTAGCTTCTTTACTGAGCGTAAACAGGTTGTAGCCAGACCAGATTCCTGCCGCTAAGCCAAGCGCGGCGATCACAAAAGAAATAATCGCCAAAACTTTAAAGACGCTGTTCATCTATCTACCTACTTAACGATAAAAACTTGCTGGCCGACAAGCTCTTTACCATCCAGGTTTAAACGCAGCACGTATGTGCCCGCCTGGGAAGGGCCCGCTGAAGAACAGTCAGCCTTATAACGCTGCCCACTCCAGCTAACTGAAGTGGTGAAAGAGTCAGGGGTGGGGTTAGCTGATACGTAAGCTGATTCCCCTGCAGCCTTAGCTGTCAGCGGTGCCAGCAGCATTTTGCGGCTGTTTGGTTCAACCTTGCAGGTGGCGGCGTCGTAGACAGTGTCTGTGCCGGAGGTGACCCGTATTTGCAGATGCTCAGAGCCCACATCAAATATGCAGGGAATATTGGCTTTATTAGCCACCTTCAAGTTGACAGTTAAAGCCTGGCCGCGCGCCACTTGAGCCGGCAAAGTAACCGTGACATCCAGATTCTTAGTGTCGCAAGCCAGCGGGGTGGGCATACCACTACCCTGGTTTTGGCGCGCCGCCTGCAAGTTTTGCACGCGCACAGTCTCAGTGACGTAGTTAAAGCCCCACACCACCAGCACCACTGTGAGCACTACCAAAAATACGTTACGTCCCAGCCGCATTAAGGAGGCTTTAAGCGCCGGATCCATTGGCTGGCGCGGCGGCTTCTTGGGGCGATTAGCGGGTGGACGACGCCGCTCGGGTGCCTGCGATTGCGGGCGCGAAGGACGCGCACCAGGCGCATTAACGCGGCGTTTACCGGGGGCGCCTTGCGCCTGTTTACGCGGATTTTGCTGCTGCCCACCAGCCCTAGCGCGCCGGGCAGTGCTAGCGGCGCCGGTGCGTGAAGCAGCACCTTGACCACCGCGTCCCTGGCCGCTGCGGCCCTGACTAGTGCGGGGTTGCCCGGCGCGGCCCTGACCGCTGCGCGCCTGGCCAGAGTGGCTTTGGCTAGTGTGGCCCTGAGAGCTACGCGACTGAGCGGCGCGCTGAGCATTGCCGGCTTGGCCTGTGCGAGCAGTCGGCCGCCCCTGAGCGCGTCCCTGAGCATTACTAGCTTGCCCGCTACGGCCCTGTCCGCTATGTCCCTGGCCTGGGCGAGCTTGAGCGCTACTGCCCTGAGAACTACGCGCCTGAGCGTTTTGACCGCCTCGACTGGTGCCGCGCTGAGCACCTCGCGCCGAAGCATTAGAGCCCCTTTGCGCAGAGCCCTTTTGACCAGTTGCTTTTTGCCCAGCAGCCTTCTGGCTAGTTCCCTTTGCGGCAGGGCGTCCCGGAGTATTTCTCGACGCCGCCGACCCCTGCCCTGCCCCAGCTGGGTGAGCCTTACGCGCTTGGGCGGAGCTAGCCTGCGAACGCTCGCCAGAGCGTGCTGCACGCAGCTCATTAGTGCGGGCTTTAGCACCACGCACCTGCTGCCCATGAGAGCTAGCGCGAGCTGAGCCAGTTGTCCGTCCTCCTGTGGCGCGTGCACCACCAACGCCCTTACCGGCGCCACTAGGGCTACGCGGGGCGGCGTCGTCGCTATCAGGTAGATCTTTAACCAGCCTTAA
>ERZ651108.812-NODE-812-length-14835-cov-5.400880_pt1 | contig 14835 bp, 10 predicted proteins | sample MGYA00512173_ERZ651108 | MGnify/ENA metagenome assembly ERZ651108 | reverse complement strand
GGTACTGCAACTGGTGGGTTGTGGGAGAGTAGGGCACTGCCAACCGTTTCCTTGAATGGTGGGGGTGTTTGGTCCTGTTTGGGGTCGGCGCCCCCACCACCCTTTTTATGCGTTAAAACATGTCCAGCCGATAAGGCTGACATTCGATAGACACGGCATAGTCCGGCGTTGCAGTCTGTACCCACAGATAGGCCGCCGCTACCAGCCCAGCCCAGGCGTCGTCGTCGGCAAAGAACAAACCACCTGGGCATTTTTGCCCATACCGCACCCCACTTACCTAATACGCTTATGGCATGGACCAAAGCGCAGGCATCAGCCGAGAGCTATTTAAAGCTCTAATTAAAGCGACGCTGGCAGCAGTACTCGGGATCGCGGTGGTCAGTGCCATCGCCTGGGGCAACAATTTTTATAAACAACTCGAAAAAACCAAATTCGACAACGCCCCCATCCTGTACACAAACTTACAGTACAGCGCTTACGCCACCGCTGAGCGCAACCTAAACGTCACCGAAGACGTCACCATCCGCATCAAAGACACCCGCAGCTACTCGCAAATGTTCCAGCTCTACGAGCTAAAACAAGGCCAGCAGCTAAAAGACGTAACAGTCACGGACCTAGACACCAACCAGGAGCTGACCAAAAGCAGCTTCACAGACCCCTCCACCATCTCAAGCACAAAAGAATGGGACGAGCAGTACGCCGGCAAAACCTATGTGCGCATAGCCGACAGCTCCACCGACTACAACGGGCAAACCGTCAACTACCCCACCAAAGTTGAGATCGGCTGGAACATTAAACGCACCAGCTCCGCCTCCGCCCTGCGCTACCGCATCACCATGAGCTTCATCGGCGGCGGGGAGCTGACCAACGACATCGTCAAAGTCCTGTGGAGCCCCATCTCCGACAAAAACACGGTGCCCATTAAACACCTCAGCATCGTCTTCTCCATGCCCGAGCAAGTCCCAGCCCAGCGCACCTGGATGTGGCTGCACTACGACGGCGTCGCTACCGGCACCCCAGGCGGCGCCCCCACCACCAACGGCGCCATTCCTGGCGACCCCCAAGCCGGCTCCAGGCGCCACTACGAAGCTGACTTTGTTAAAGGCGGAAAATCCGTAACCCTGGCCTATATGTGGGATGCCAGCACCATTTCCGGCTACACTCCCACGGCCACGCCAGCCCAGCGTCAGCAAGCCATCGATGAGGCCGTAAAAACCCGCCTACCCCAAGAGCGCCCCTGGTGGCTTGACTGGCTAATTCCCGCCGGCTTTGGCGTATGTGTGCTGATAGCCGCAGTGGGGCTGTACGGCGCATTCAGCTCACGCCGCGCCGCCCAAGCCCAGTTTGTTGTGCCCGACATGCTGGTGACCCAAATGCCTAACCTGTCGCCGGCAGTAATCGCAGAATTTTCCAGCCATGTCTTCCCCAGCAAAGCTAAACAAAAGAACCGGCGTACCCGCCAGCTAACCAGCACCCTGCTGTCCCTGACCAATGCTGGACTGGTTAACGTCTGCCCGGGAGACGCCCAAAGGTACCGCTACCTGGATCTGCGTGTAGCTAACGCGCAGCAGGTGGCGCAAGCGGCCCGCTCTGGCCCGCCGCTACAGCACGGGCAGTGGACCATTGCACTAACCGGTAAACAGGCCGGCAGGCTTTACCCCAGCCAACAGGCATTACTGGCTGCGCTATTTATGATTTCGAATAAATTGCGAGCCAGCCAATTCGATTTAGCGCAAATGCGTGCGGTACTTAAAAACAATGAGTCCACAAGCAGTGGTATGCGTAAATTCGCTAGAGCTGCCGACAAAGAATATCGCTCAGCTAATTTGCGTACCAGCTGCGGGGGACTAGCCAACACTTGCAGCATGTTTTTGTGGCTGACCATATTTGCTTTCAGCCTCTACAGCGTGGCCCGCTACACCCCCTGGGTATGGGCCGTGCCCGGCTTCTGCTTCATTGCCGCCTTCATGCACTCCTACAACGTAAGCACCTGCTACACCCAGCGCGGCCTGATAGTTGGCGGACAAATGCGGGCCTACTGCGCCTACCTAACCAACAGCGCCATGTACGCCCCCACCACCCCGCAGCAGTACCGCAGCGACCTAGCCAACGCGGCCGCCGTCGGTATGGCCGCCAAGGTGCAAGACGCCCTAGTGCCGCTGGGCGCCCAAATGATGGCCAGCCAGCAAGTGGCTTACAGCTGGGATGACTCCGGCCCGGGCCTATACAACTTGGACTTGACCCGCGACCTAGACTATGGCTTCCAGCCGGTAACCAGCGCGGTGGTGTGGCAAACCAGCAGCTCGGTCAGCTACAGCTCCTCCTCGTCCAGCTCCGGCGGTTTCAGCAGCTCCAGCAGCTACGGTGGCGGCAGCTTCGGGGGGCGCTAGTTCGGGGGACGCTAACGACGACGCCGGCCAGGGCGCCTGGGCAGGGCTGCGGGCGGCCCCTGGCGGGCCGGGGAGGCCTCGTGGGTTCGGACGCCTGGCAGGGCCGCGAGTGTGGCGAGCGACGCTAACAGCTAAATATCAAGTGATAGTGGCTGCTGAAAGTGAGCTGAGAGTCGGTATTACGCCGCTAAACGCAATAGACTGGCCAAATGAACGATCAGCCCACTACTCCAAGCCCGGACGCTGACGCCTATTCTGACCCGGAAGACGACGTCACCCCCGTGCGTGGCACGCGTTTTCCAATTACTTTGTCAGAGCCGAGTAGGCAGGATTCAGCTGCTAAGCCCTCAGGTTCTGGCGCTAAGTCCTCGGGTCCTGGCGCTAAGCCCGACGCCGCCGCTCAGCAGGGCGGGGTAGCTCCGTCAGGTGCCTCGGTGTCGTCGCAGGCAGGTAGCCAGGCCCCGGCAGGAGCCGCAGCCCCGGCAACTGACGGGACAACGCAAGGCCCGGCGTTGTCGTCGGGAGCACAGGCAGGCACCGCAGCCACGGCGGCCCCGGCGTCGTCGTCAACGCTGCTAGAAAGCCCCCAGCCGCGCACCCGCGAGCAGCTACGGGCCGTGCTGGGCCTACCCTCGCGCCTGCCTTCGCGAGTAGTGACCCGCAACGGCTGGATTGCCACCGTGGTGACCACCCTGATCGCCGCCTTCACGCGCCTGTGGAACCTGGGTAGCCCCCACGAGATCATGTTTGACGAGACCTACTACGTCAAAGATGCCTACTCGATCTGGCACCTGGGCTATGAGGGCACCTGGGCGCAAAACGCCAACGCCAGTTTTGTGCGCGGTAATTTCTCCACGCTCAGCCCTGAGGCGTCCTTCGTGGTGCACCCGCCGCTAGGTAAATGGCTGATCGCTATGGGTATGGAAGCGGTTGGACCGGCCTCCAGCTGGGGTTGGCGCTTGGCAGTGGCCCTAGCGGGTATTGCCACCGTGTTCCTGCTGTGCCGCCTGGTGTGGCGACTGTTCCCCTCACCGCTGCTGGTGGGGCTGGCGGGATTGTTCCTGGCTATCGACGGCGTGGGCATCACCGAGTCGCGCATCGGCCTGCTGGACGGGTTTATTGGCTTCTTCGCCCTGGCCGCTGTCTACTGCATTGTGCGTGACCGCCAAAGCCAACGCGAACGCATCGCCCGCCTACTGGAAGGCACCGCTGCAGGCGCCCTGGCCCCCAAGGCCGGCTGGCGCCCCTGGATGATTAGCGCCGGCGTGCTGCTGGGTTGCGCCTGCTCAGTTAAATGGTCGGGCCTGTACCTGCTGGCCACCATCGGCATCATGACCGTGATCTGGGACGGCACCGCGCTGCGCGCTGTTAAAGCCAAGGTGTGGAAGCTGGAAACCCTGGTTTCACGCGGCTGGGGTAACTTTATGCGGCTTGTGCCCGTGGCGGGGGTGACCTACCTGCTTAGCTGGTTCGGCTGGTTCATGAACCCCAGCGCCTACAAGCACGGCTGGGCGGCGGCTGAGCGCGCAGCTGGGCGCGGCTCCTGGCTGCCCGATTCGATCGCGGACTTTATCGAATACCACCGCGCCATCTACAAATTCCATGTGGGCCTATCCACCCCCCACAGCTACATGGCTAAGCCCAGCGGCTGGCTGCTACAGATGCGGCCCACCTCCTTCTACTGGCAGTCCAACGATACTTTGGGCGCTGACGCCTACCAGTGCGACACCCGTAACTGCGTGCGGGCTATCACCTCGATCGGTAACATCCCGATCTGGTGGGCGGCTTTCGTGGCGGTATTTGTGGTGGTTGCCTATGTGGCGCTTAAGCGCGACTGGCGCGGCTGGGTAGTGCTGGCTGGTTACATTGGCCTGTACCTGCCCTGGTTCATGTACTGGGACCGCACTATTTTCACTTTCTACACGGTAGCTTTCGTGCCGTTCGTGGTTTTGGCGCTGACTGTGGCGCTGGGCTGGGGAATTGGCTTGCTCGACGGCGACGGCGTGGTTACGGCTGGTTCTGGTGGCTCTGCCGGGTCTGGCTCCGCTGGGGCTACTGGCTCTGCGGGGGCTGCTGGAGCTGACGCCTCTGCCGGCTACGCAAGCGACGACGTCGCCGCCAAGGAGACGAACGCTAAAGGTAACTTGAAAGACGAACTGGGTGCCTACCTTGGCGGGGGACAGGTGCTGGGTAAGGACTATGATCCCTCAATGTTCATGGGCCTGATACTGACCGGCATTATTGCGCTGGCGGCGGTTGTGTTTGCCTTCCTGTGGTGGCCGATATGGACCGCGCAGGTAGTGGACTACAACTTCTGGCTCTGGCACATGCTGTTTAAGAGCTGGATCTAAGCTGGCTGCACTGTTGTTTGCAGGTACAGTCTGTGAATGCAGACAAAATCTGTAAGTACAGGCATGATCTACAAATACAGGCAAAATCGTCCGTCGCCTATGATTTAAACGCATATTTTTATAGGTGAAGGATGATTTTGCCTGTATCTAAAAGGGGAAGGTTATATGGCGCCCAATCAAGAAGTGCCAAGCCCTGCTGCAAGTGAGTTGGAGGCTCCCGCCGCCGGCTCGCTGGGCGCGCCTGCGTCGTCGGCCCCTGCCGGCGAAGGAGAGCAACCGGCCCATGCCAGCGAGGCAGAGCAAGCACTGCCTGCCAACTCTGCGCCAGGCCCAGCGCAGGGCCTTGACCTGGCCGAATACGCCCCCGCTCGGGGCACAATCACCCTGGCCGCAACCCCTATCGGCAACCGTGGCGATGCCTCGCCGCGCCTGATGGCCGCCCTGGCCCTGGCCGACGTCGTCGCCGCTGAAGACACCCGCCGCGCCCTGAACCTGGCCCAGCGCCTAGGCGTGAAAATCGGCGGCCGCCTGCTGGCCTTCCATGAACACAACGAGCGCGAACGCTCCGGGCAGCTGCTGCAGGCCGCGCGCGGCGGTTCCAGCGTGCTGATGATTTCCGACGCCGGTATGCCCTCGGTTTCCGACCCAGGATTCCGCCTGGTCAACGCCGCTATCGACGCCGATGTACTGGTTACCGTGGCCCCCGGACCTTCCGCAGTGCTCACCGCACTGGCGCTATCGGGCCTGGCCAGCGACCGTTTCAGTTTTGAAGGGTTCCTGCCGCGTAAAAGCGGCGAGCGTGCCCGGCTACTAAGCTCACTGGCCAGCGACGCCCACACCCTGATTTTCTTCGAATCCCCCCGACGTGTCCACGAAACCTTAACTGACCTTGCCAAAGCTTTCGGTGGGCAGCGCCGTGCGGCACTGTGTCGGGAACTGACCAAAACCCATGAAGAAGTACTGCGCGCCAGCCTAGATGAGCTAGTGGCGGCCACCGTCGAGGGGGTGCGGGGAGAAATTGTGCTGGTAGTTGCCGGCTCTGCGGGGGCTAGCGTCGGCGTCGAACAGGTAGTAGACCAGGTGCTGACCCTAGCTGACCAGGGCCTACGTCTCAAACAGGCGGCCGCGCAGGTGGCCCAAACCCACGGCCTGCGCAAGAATGAGCTGTACCAGGCGGCTCTGGCTGCCCGGCCGGCCGTCCAACCCGGCCAGCCTGGTCGGCCACCGGCTACCAAAGACCTAAGGGAAAAACCGCAACCATAGGGAGAAGAAAATGACTCGAGCACTAATCGTGGTAGATGTGCAGCCCACGTTCTGCGAGGGCGGGGAGCTGCCCATCGTGGGAGGTAACGCCGTCGCCGAGCGCGTGGCCGCCTACGTGCCCGCACACCGCAAGGAATACGCGCTGGTGGCAACCACTCAGGACTGGCACATTGACCCGGGCACGCACTTCAGCGACCAGCCCGACTTCGTGGACACCTGGCCCAAGCACGGCGTGGCCGGCACTGCTAACGCGCAGCTGCACCCGGCGCTGGCGGACCTGGCCCCGGACGCTTCGGTTAAGAAGGGCCAGTACGCGGCGGCCTACTCTGGTTTTGAGGGGGTCGACGACGCCGGTGTGGGCTTGGACCAGCTGCTTAAGGACGCCGGGGTGGACAGCCTAGACATTGTGGGCCTGGCGCTATCGCACTGCGTGCGCGACACTGCGCTGGACGCCGCTTCCAAGGGCTACCAGGTGCGAGTGCTGACCAACCTGACCGAGCCGGTCAGCCCCGAGCTAGGTGAGGCCGCCAAGGCCAAGCTGGTTGAGGCTGGCGTGGAGCTGGCTGAGGTCGAGTAAGGCTCAGGTTAAGGGGCAGGTTAAGGCTCAAGTTACGGGCCAAGCGAGGCTGAACAGGGCCGAGTAAGGCTGCTAGCCCAGGCCACTGCTCACAAATACTGAAAAATCGTCCGTTCCCTATAAAACCCCATGGATTTTTAATAGGGAACGGACGATTTTGTATGTATCTGTATCTGTAGTGAGGGTTAGTTGTAGCGGTTGGCGGCCTCGGTGGTGCTGATTACTCGGGTTGGATCCGTGTACATGGCATCCATAGGACGCTGGTCAGTCTCCTCAACTTCCTCATTTGCACCAGCCTGCTGAGAGGCAGCTGACTGAGAAGCAGGTGACTTAGAAACCGGGTTGGCTGGCTCGAAAACCACCTGGGTGGTGTCAGTCGGGCTGGCGATAACCCGCGTGTCATTCGTAGGCTGCAAAGGCTGAGTAGGCCTGCCAGGCTGGTTCGGGTGCTCCAACTGGCTAACCCCAGGTACCTGAGCGGGTTGTTGCACCGACTGTGCGGGCTGTACCGGCTGTGCCTGACCATATCCCTGGGGTACCTGACCATATCCCTGCCCGGGTTGTGCGGGCCGGCCGTAACCCTGCGGGGCTTGAGCGGCGCTTGGCGCAACGCTTGGCTGTGTCTGCGGCTGTGCCTGCGGTTGGGTGAGGTAGGGGTTTAACGGCTGGGTGGCCTGCTGGCCGTAGACCTCGATGGGCTGACCCGGCTGCACATTCTGGCCGGGCTGCGCCTGCGCGGTTATATAGGGGTTAGCCTGCGGTTGTGCGGGCTGGGCTGGTTGTGCCGGCTGTGCGTGCCCCTTAGCCTGGGTGTTCTGCGACGGCGGAGCTTGCTGAGGCTGCACGGTCACGTAAGGGTTTGGCGCCTGCGGAGCGGAGTGTGCGCTCGCGGCCTGCGCACTAGAGTTAGAACTCTGTGCAGAAGCCTGGCTTTGAGTGTCCGGGGAGGACTGCGTCTGGGAGGACTGTGCTTGGGCCGCCCACTGCCCCTGGGGTGCACCCCACTGAGGTGCGGCGGCGGCAGCAGTACCTGCGGCGCCAGCGCCCGCAGCAGCCCACTGGGACGCCGCAGCAGCGTCCGGCCCCTGGAACGCAGCCCCCTGTGCCTGGAAGCCCAAAGGCGCCTGGCCCGGCGTCGTCGGCGCATAACCGCTAAAAGCCCCGGAGCTAGCCGAAGCGCTATCCTCACCCTGTGCGGGCAGGCCATCTGTGAAGTTGCGGCGGGCCTTAAGCTTGCGGACAAGCGCAATGACCCCAAAAATGCTCAGCCCCAGGCCCACCAAGCCAAGGAAAGCACCAGCGCCCACAAAGATGCGGGCGTAAATCAAGTCATTACTAGAGGTGACCGTGGTGGTGTCGGTGATGTCGGCGATAGCAAAAACATCGGCACGGTCAATGTTGGCGGGGTGAGAGCAAGCAAAAGAGTAGCTGCCCGACTTATTGGGGCTGAAAGTCGCCACCTTGTAGTAGCTCCTGCTCACCTTAAGCTCTTCGCTGGAGTTTGCTTTGGTTACCGTGGGGCTATAGCCATCGGGGCCAGACACCACGCAGGAGGTTTTGCGAGCGGAATCCAACTTCGTTGAGGCAGCATAGAAAGCGTAAGTCCGGTTGGCCTCAAGCTGGGCGCTCTTGGATGTGCCCGGAGAAAAAGATGACAAAGACGGCAGCGTGGCGTCGGTCAGGTTCAGTGAGGCCAGGCCCGCGCCCACCGCCAAAGTGATTAGCCCTAAAACCAGCCAAAATACTGACAGCCCCAGACCCGGCTTGCTGATAAGGCTTTTCTGGTCCGTAGGTGGCAAAATCCCGGCGTTTTGCCCCGGGGATGCCCAGGTTGTGGCCGCGCTGGGGGCGCTTTGCGGGTTCGGGCCGCTGGCGGAGCTGTAACTGGTGCTAGCGGAGCCGTACGGTCCTGGATTGAACTGGTTGTCCGGCATGTTAAATCCTTAATTCGGTTGCTGTTCTAAGCCTAGCTGAATAGGTGCCGGGCTCGGCGTTTTACGTGGCTGGTGACGACGGCGCCCATGCTGGTTGCGTTAGCTTTGGCGACGACGGCGCAGCTGGCGTGGCACGTCAAAGTTGCGTAGGCCGATACTCGGGTGAGGCAGTGGCTGTGGGGCCTGCTGATGCTGACGCGGGCATGTATGCGGGCAGAGGCGCGGGAAACTCGGCCTGTAGCTGGCGACGCTCTTTAGAGGCGCGCCAAATGTTACGAACACTCGCAACTATTAAAGCTGTCTCCAATAAAATCGTGGCTGCGCTAATGATTACCCAAAAATAGCCAAGAAATAGCCATATTTGAGTCTTAGCGTAATAGTTGTCTGTAGTGTCGGCTACAGCAAAAGAGTGCGAACCGTTTAAATCAGGGTTAACGCAAGAAAAACTGTAAGTACCGGTTTTACTTGCAGAGATTCTGCCAAGTTTGTAGTAACCATCAATGTCAAGCTCGCTGTCTACCGGGCCTGCCATGATGGAAGCCTGGTAGTCTTCAGGGCCTGAGATTACACAGCTGGTCTTGTCGGCTATAGTCTGAATGTTGGTTTTAATGTAGAAATAGTATTCTTTGTTGTTATCTAGGTAGACGCTTTTGGGGTTGTCTGCAGAGAAAGTGTTTAGGTTTGGTGCGATTATAGTTGGCAGAAATAAAGTCAGCATAATAGCGAAACTTGCGATAATTATTAGCTGTGAAAATATCATAATTATTTCAGCCCATAATGGGCGGGGCGGCGGCGTAGCTCTTTCTGGGGTTTGTAGTTCTTTCTGGGGTCGCGGATATGCTGGCCCGAAGCTGGCTGGGGCGTGAATGTTTTTAGCGTTGGGGCTGGCGTAGATGCGAGCGAATGGGTCGCTGTCGGCTGCACCTAGGCTGGTGGCTTGGGGCTGGCTAGCGGGCATGACTAATCCTTAAATCGGTTGCTGATACAACCATAGCGGAATAATCGGTACGCCTAGAGTCGCCTAGTAGGGGGTTAGTACCCTTGACAACTAACTTAAACGGTGCCTTGTAGTGACCGCTTGTATGCGCGCGAGCGGGCTGCGTTACGAAGACCCCTGAAAATAAGATTTATGGTACCTGCAGATATTAGTAGTAGTCCGGGTAGCGCAATGCTTGAAGCATAAAAAACTATGATCCTATTATAACATATTTCTGACGAAATATTTTGAGGTCTAGGAAATATGGTAGTTTCGGCTATAGCAAATGGGTGATAGTTTGAGTCATTTCGGTCTGTGCAGAAAAATTTGTAGGTGCCAGACTTTGTGGGGCGCACTTGTCCAAAGTCATTATAGAATTTTATGAATGAATCATGTTCGTTAGGTTCCCAGGTTTCTACGGGTAAGTTATTTCCTTTTGAGTCTACTATAGAGCAATGTGGGGGACCGTATATACGCTCATCGTATAGGGTATAGGTTTTGTTGGCCTCAAGATAGATACTCTTAGTGATGCTCCCTTCGAAAGTAGTGTACGGAGGGATGGCCGCTCTTCCGAAGTACGGTTCAGCTATTACTGTGCCCAGTATGAGCGGGAATAACCCGAAAATAATCATGAATACTGAGCTGTCGCAGTACCAGAAACAATCTGAGATGCGTCGCCAAAGTGTTTTTGGCTCATTTACTTCTGGCTCAATCTCGGGGATTGTGTCCATCAGGGCATCCCATCGTTCGTCGATATTATCCGGCACACTTCTAGGTGCCTTGCTAGCTGCGTTGCTCGCGCTTGCATCAATTTTTTCGTCACTGGCCATAGTGAATCCTTAAAACTGTGTGCTTGGGCAGAGTCTAACCCAAACCCTGAGCCGCATGTGCACATTTAAAGCCGCCGGGCGCCGTCGCTAAAACAGCGGGCCAGACAAGAACGCGGCGCAAGCAAAACGCAAAGCCGCCGGGCGCCGTCGCCGCCAGGGCACCAAACCGGGCGCCGTCGCCGCCAAGGCCAGCGCTTACCAGGCGGCGCAAGCAAAATATCGGTTCGGGCAAATCAGGCCAAAGCCAGTAAACTAGGGGACATGACGCACATTCTTTCAGCTGTTGCCTGGCCCTATGCGAACGGGCCACGCCACATTGGCCACGTAGCCGGTTTCGGTGTCCCCTCAGACGTTTTCTCCCGCTACATGCGAATGGCTGGCTATGACGTGCTCATGGTCTCCGGCACTGACGAGCACGGCACCCCCATCCTGGTGGCCGCCGACGAGGCTGGAGTTAGCGCCCGCGAACTAGCAGACGAAAACAACCGCCTCATTGTTGAGGACCTGGTTGCCCTGGGTCTGTCCTATGACCTATTTACCCGCACCACCACCGGTAACCACTACCGGGTTGTGCGTGAAATGTTCGAGGCCGTGCGCGACAACGGTTACATGATTGAGCGCACCACCCGCTCAGCCATCTCACCCTCCACCGGCCGCACCCTGCCCGACCGTTACATTGAAGGCACCTGTCCTATCTGTGGAGCCGACGGCGCCCGTGGCGACCAGTGCGACAACTGCGGTAACCAACTCGACCCCACTGACCTGATTAACCCCCGCAGCCGCATCAACGGCGAAACCCCCAAGTTCATCGAATCCAACCACTGGTTCCTGGACCTGCCGGCGCTAGCCGACGCCCTAGGCGAGTGGCTAGATGAGCGTGAAGCCTCGGGCACATGGCGCCCCAACGTCATTAAGTTCTCCCAGAACATCCTCAAGGAAATCCGTCCGCGTGCCATGAGCCGCGACATTGACTGGGGTATCCCGATCCCCGGCTGGGATGACCAGCCTGGCAAGCGCCTGTATGTGTGGTTCGACGCCGTAATCGGCTACCTGTCTGCCTCCATTGAGTGGGCGCGCCGCAGCGGCGACCCCGAGGCCTGGCGCCAGTGGTGGAACAACCCCGACGCCCTGACCTACTACTTCATGGGTAAAGACAACATTGTTTTCCACTCCCAGATTTGGCCTGCTGAAATGCTGGCCCAAAACGGTAAGGGCTCACGCGGCGGCGACCACAACCCCTTCGGTCAGCTAAACCTGCCCACCGAGGTGGTTTCCAGCGAGTTCCTCACCATGGAGGGCAAGAAGTTCTCTTCCTCGCACGGCATCGTGATTTATGTGCGTGACGTGCTCAGCCGCTACCAGGCTGACGCGCTGCGTTACTTCATCTCTATTGCCGGCCCGGAAACCGCTGACGCCGACTTCACCTGGGCTGAGTTCGTGCGCCGCACCAACTCTGAGCTGGTGGCTGCCTGGGGTAACCTGGTCAACCGCACCGCCTCCATGATCCACAAGCGTTTCGGGCAGATCCCCGAGCCGGGCGAGTTCACTTTTGAAGACCGCTCGCTGCTAGCTGAGGTGGAGCGTGGTTTTAAGACCGTGGGTGACCTGATCATGCACCACCGCCAAAAGGCCGCTCTGAGCGAAGCCATGCGCCTGGTGGGTGAAGCCAACCGCTACATTGCCGAGACTGAGCCTTTCAAGCTCAAGAGCGAAGACCAGCAAGAGCGCCTACGCACCATTCTGTTCGTGTTGGCCCAGGTGGTGGCTGACTTGAACCTGATGCTCAGCCCCTTCCTGCCGCATGCCGCTAACGACGTCGACCGCGTAATGGGTGGGGACGGCCAGATCGCCCCCATGCCGGTGATTGAGGAAGTAACCGAGCTGGACCCGCAGGTGCTGCCGGCAGACTTCGCAGGGCGCAAGTCCTACCCGATCATCACCGGTGACTACACCACCGCCCCCACCTGGGAGCGTCACGCAGTCACCCCGGGCACGCCCGTAGGCAAGCCCACCCCGGTGTTTGTGAAGCTGGATGAAGCCATCATTGAGCAGGAGCTGGCCCGTTACGCCGGGCAGGTGCCCGACGACGTCACCGGCGCCTGAGCTGCTTAGAAACTAACTGTGCCCTCGTCGCTAGCCGTAACTGGTAGCGCCGAGGGCACGTGCATGTAACTTGCGCCCTTAACCGGGCTCTGCCCCCCATCTACCAGGGAGAACAAAGTGTCTAAACGTAAGCCGAGCGATTGGCCGGCGCTGGAAAATATTGCCCGCCTGCCGCAGGCGATTATGGATAACCACACCCATTTGCCGATTTCGCCCACTGAGGGGCCGGGGGCGGCGGCTGCTTCAGGCCCGCTTAGCGCCGCGCAGCTGGTAGAGCGAGCCCAGGCAGTGGGGGTGGACCGCATGATCACCAGCGCCTGTGAGCTGCCCGCTTTTGCGCCGTCGCTGGAGCTGGCTCGACAGCTGCCGGGGGTGAAGGTGGCGCTGGCGATTCACCCGAATGAGGCGGTGCTGCATGCGGGCGTCAGCGAGGTGGGCCCTGATGGTTTGCAGCCGCGTTTTGAGGCCCACCATGGTGCATATGATCTCGACGCCGCCTTGGCCCAGGTGGAGCGGGCCTGCCGCGAAAACCCCGAAACTGTGGTGGCGGTGGGGGAGACCGGCATGGATTTGTTCCGTACCGGCCCGCGTGGGGGCGTGGCGCAGCGGGAGTCTTTCCGCGCCCATATCGCTCTGGCTAAAGAGCTGGGTTTGCCGTTGCAGATCCATGACCGCCAGGCTCACCGTGAGTGCATTGAGGTTTTGCTTGCCGACGGCGCCCCTGAACGCACGGTTTTCCACTGCTTTAGCGGGGATGAGGCCATGGCCCAGGTGTGCGCTGAGCACGGCTGGTATGCCTCAGTGTCGGGGCCGGTGACTTACAAATCTAACCGGGAGCTGCGCGCCGCAATTGCGGCGATGCCACAGCAGTTGCTGCTGATAGAAACCGACGCCCCCTACCTGCCGCCCACCCCTTACCGGGGTATGCCTAATGGCTCTTACCTGTTGCCGGTGACGTTAACCGCCTTGGCGCAGCTGCGCCAGCTGAGCCTAGAGCAAATGTGCCAGCTGGTTAACCGCAACAGCCGTGAAGTGTACGGCTTTTAAATAAGTGCTCGCCGGGCCTGAATGAACAGGCCCGGCGCACGGGAGTATTAGAGGAGTATTAGACCTGGGCAGCTAAGAAAGCTTAGACGCTGTCAGGGTGTCTGTCGGACGCTCAGTTAAGTGGGCGCACCTGGGCTTCGGGCACGGCCACGGGAGTGGAGTTGGACTGCCCAGAGCCACCAAATAGGCGCTCTTTAACAGACTCAACCACCTTGTCGGTGACCTTTTCACCCTGGCGCTTGACGGCGTCGGAAACCTTAGCCTTAGTCGAATCCACGCGGTTGCGCACGGCGGGAGACTCCACCACGCGCCCAGCGGCGGCCTTAATCTTTTCGTACTGGGCGCGCCCGGCGCGGGTGCCCAGCACATAGCCGCCGGTCAGGCCAATCAGAAATGGGAGCTTGCTAGCCATTTTGTTCTCCTTACGGTTGAGGGCCTACCAGCGAAGCTGGCAGTTTACGGGCCAAAGTGAAGCCGTCGCGGCCACTAACCACCAGGGCGCCGGACTGTTTGAGGCTGCGCACCTGCGGCTCAGCCAGGGCCACGTGGTTACCACCCGCTAAAACATGCTCTGATGAGGTCAGTTTACGGATGGCAATAGCCTCTACCTTGTCGCCGTGGTCGTGGGCGAGGTCGCCGTAAATGATCCGGTCAAACTGGCCGTCGTCACCAATTAGTAGCCACTTTACCTCAGGCAGGTCAATCATTAGGCGACGCAGCTGGGTGCGTTTGTGTTCCAGGCCTGAGCGGAACCAGCCGGTGTTGGTGGGGCCCCAGTCGGTCATGAGCATGGGGCCGCGCGGGAAGTGGTTGCGTTCAAAGAAATTACGCAAAGTGGGCACCACATTCCAGGCGCCTGTAGACAGGTAGATTACCGGCGCACCCGGGTTGGTTTTTTGTATCCGGTTGAGCAGTGCGGCCATGCCCGGCACGGCTTGGCGCGCAAAAGACTGCTTAACGAAAGCGTTCCAGCTGGCCACCAGGGCACGCGGCATGTGAGTGACCATTACGGTGTCGTCGATGTCGCACACCACGCCCAGCTGTGGCCCGTCAGGGATGATCAGCACGGGGGCTTTGATTGTGTCCATGGCGGGGCCGGTGATGGTGGCTTCATGCCAGCCGGGTTCGAGGTTGTGGTTACGGATGACGACGTCGATATAGCCGCCCCGGTCTGCCTGTGCGGAGAGTTTGCGCCCACCCACCTTCACAGTGAAGGGGATGAACGGCACGGGGATATCAATGAAGGAACGCCAGCCGCGCTGGGCGTCTAGCAGTGAAGCCATGGCGGCTTCACGCAGCTGGGTGATAGAAGGCAAATCCTCAGGGATGTGCTGGAATAGTGGGCCCTCGGCGGGTGCGCCGGG